>Ga0214921_10009032_pt1 | contig 12716 bp, 8 predicted proteins | sample LL1505_MetaG_FD_177992 | JGI IMG/M metagenome (GOLD analysis project Ga0214921, IMG submission 177992) | Freshwater microbial communities from Lake Lanier, Atlanta, Georgia, United States - LL-1505 | ecosystem: Environmental > Aquatic > Freshwater > Lake | place: USA: Georgia | collected 2015-05-28 | reverse complement strand
ATTCTCCTATTCCTACTGGGTCTTGGACTCTTTATTTCCATTCCCCAGAAGAGACCAAATGGACTCTTAACACATTTATTAATCTCGGTACTATGAAAAATTGGCGTGATTTTTGGACCATTATTGAGGCTCTAAAACCTGAATCTCTATCCGATGGGATGTTCTTTATGATGCGTGATCCATCACCGCCTCTCTGGGAGAGCCATCAAAATATTCGCGGTGGCTGTTATTCGTTCCGTTGCCAGAAGAAGGACGCCGCCGATATTTATCTTAATCATATTATTGCCGCAATGGTTGGATCTCTAAGTGTTAATACAGAGAATCGTAATAATGGTATTTCAATTAGTCCTAAACGCGGATTTAACATTATTAAGATTTGGAATACTGATGCACAGCAATTTAATCAACCCAGTAATATTAATACTAGTATTTCCAGTGTTAAAGAAAGTGATATTATATATACTCCTTTTGTTCAAAAGAAGATGTGAAATATGAAATATAATAATAACAAAAAGAAAATTAAATATTAAATATTTTTATTTCTTTTATTCCTTTTCTTTTTTAAGCTTTTTGCGTTCTTAGCGCCGTCTCCGTCTTCTGCTTCTTTGGTGCTAATACTAATCGCACCTCTCCCAAATTAGCAACCATATATCGTAGCACCAGCGGATAATCATTCTTTAAATGAATTTGAGTACTCGTACACAGATTAGTACATTTCGTAAAAAGCACCAAATACTTCAATTCAAACATACCCTGTACAATCTCAGTCGTCTTACGCTCAACCTCTACACCACCCTGATTGTTTGACATAATTACCGTCTCTCCATCTACAAAATCCCCCACACATCTGAAAATTAGATCCGAATTGGAACTTGTAATTTCAAGCATCTCGGCCAGAGCATTGAAATCACGGCAAATCTTCTGGAAATCCGCAGACGGCATATTAATAATAGATGTAAATGAAATGTTTGGAAACTCAATATTCTCCACATTTGTATCAAATAGCTTCATCATCCAGGTATTTGTTGTACCCTTCTCCGCATTCTCCGCACGAATACCAAGCTTATTCTGATTGTTCGCAGGCAGGAAAAGGGTTAAACTATCATTATTACTCAGTGTCTTAATCAATTTGAAGAGATAAATCATATTAATTCCTAAAACAAACTTTGCGGGGCAGTAAAAATACTCAAATCGCTCAGAATGTAGACGTAAATAAGTTAAAACAGTATGGGTTTCATCGACATCAATTACACGAATACCTGTGCTATCAAATTCCAGATTGGCCTCTGTAAGGATCTCCTTTAGGGCTTCAATTAGGGTTCGAAAGGCGGCAGATTGTACGGTACGAATTTCAAATAGATTCCCATTCGCGTTTGGACGGGCTGTTGCGGCGAGACTCATTGTGTTTAATTCTCAGTGTTGGCTTTAGACTATTGTTTTTTTGGGGTAATACTGAAATCTCCGGTCACCCGGAATTGTATCAAACTATGATTCAAACGCGGTGTCTAGCGCCGTCTTGTTCTACGACCTTGCTTCTTTTGCTTTCTCGATAACAACTTGTAGCCCGAATATAATGCCAGAGGTACTATAAAACGTGAGGCAGCGGCGACAAATCCATCCATAACTGATGGTACAAATCCTCCTTTTATTTTTCTGGATTTTCTCAGCTTTCTACGCTTGCCACCAATCTTTGGACGGACATTCATAGGAGCGCTAGATGCTAATAAATTAGGACCTTCTCCTGCAGACGGTGCTCTAAGACCTGGATTATAATACTGTAATGGCCATACTGTCGGGCCGCCTCCCATACGTCGCTTTGATTTATTTCTTTTAGGCATTCTATCTATATTGTGTAAACAAATTAGTTATAATCATAAAAATAATATAATTAGATATGTCATGTTATACACCGCCATTTGAATGTCCTCCATATAATCCATATGGTCCATGTCCTGTTCCTTGTATTGTACGAGGTCCGACAGGACATATTGGTAATACAGGTCCAACTGGTAATACAGGACCAACTGGTATGATTGGAACTGGTCCAACTGGTAACACCGGTCTAACTGGGAGCAGAGGACCAACTGGTATGATTGGAACTGGACCTACTGGTAACACAGGTCCAACTGGTAATACAGGCCCTACTGGTATGATTGGAACTGGTCCAACTGGTGAAACTGGTCCAACAGGTGAAACTGGACCCACTGGTGAAACTGGACCCACTGGAGAAACAGGGCCAACTGGTGAAACTGGACCGACAGGCGAGACAGGACCTACAGGTGAAACTGGACCCACAGGTGAGACTGGTCCAACTGGTGAAACTGGACCCACAGGAGAAACTGGACCCACTGGAGAAACTGGGCCGACTGGTGAGATAGGACCTACAGGTAACACAGGACCAACAGGTGAGACAGGTCCAACAGGAGAAATAGGCCCAACAGGTTCAACAGGTCCAACTGGTAATATGGGTCCAACTGGCTCTTACGTCATCTTTTTGCCTCTTAATTCAGTTTGTGTTGGTGCAACTGGAACACAATTGATGGAAGTAAATTTTTCTGGACAGGCGCAATATGTATCAATTGGCGCAGAATTATATATCGCAGGCACAGTATTAATATTACCATGGAGTCCAATTCCAACAGTATATAATACAGCTGATGTTGTATCAGACGCTGGCGGATATTATAGTTCTTTGATGGGTAATGGAGAAAATTCAGGAAGTAATCCTGCAGTAGACTCTATACGTTGGAATCCAGTATTACCTTGGAGTGTAAGTTCTTCGTATGATCAGCCATTTGTTGCTGTGTCAAATGGGAGTTACTATAAGTGGATTGGACCAAGTAGGACAAATACAGCCACAGCTCCTGAGTATAATCCTTCTTCTTGGCAGCTTCTTCTTTCATCAGGATCAGGATATGTTACTGTTGTAGATATTGTCCCTTCAGGATTTACTATATCATGGGTTGAATCAAATCTTAATAGCTCTGTGTGCTGGTCTAATATCACAAATGTAATTTTGACAGGGCCTGCTGGTAATATAGGTAGTACAGGTACAACAGGTCCTACTGGAATAACTGGTCCTACTGGATCAATGGGTAATACTGGCACAATTGGTGCTACTGGATTAACTGGACCAACTGGTGATATAGGACCAACTGGATCAATAGGTAATACTGGCACAACTGGTGCTAGTGGATTAACTGGACCAACCGGTGCTACTGGATCAATAGGTAATACTGGGAGAACTGGTGCTACTGGATCAGCTGGTGCTACTGGATTAACCGGTGCTACTGGATCAATAGGTAATACTGGTACAATTGGTGTTACTGGATTAATTGGTCCAACAGGAATAAAAGGAACTGAAATCTTTTCAGGTACAGGCGCACCTAATTCAACCTTAGGTACACAAGGAGACTATTATTTTAATCTATCAGGTGTTAGTTTATATGGACCAAAACTTTCAGTTAGTGGAAGTATGAATTTTGGTACAAGTGCGATAGGAAAAAGTGTACAATATCCTGTCGGTTCTATTTCTCTAGGCAGCGGCAATTTTACAATTGAAACTTGGTTAAACTATCCTCGTCTTATAGCTCCAAATCTAAATATTTCAATGATTCTTTTTTCTCTCTGGCAAACATCAGGATTGCAAACAATAAGTGTCCAATTTGGCGGGGGCCCTTACAATTTTCCACCTGAAAACGATGGTCGACCTGGATATGTATCACTTTCTTTACCTGGTGGTAGTATGACACAAACTGTGTACGCAACAGGTAGCCCTGGTGCATTTCCTTCTATTACATGGAATCATATAGCAGTTGTTCGCAACTCTGGACAAATACGTATATATCTCAATGGTTACTCTGATAGTGTTCTTAATTATTCAGGAAATCTGAATGATGCAGTAAATAAATTTACAATAGGTGATTACTCTTCAAATAATGGTATTTCATTCCAAGGATATATGACAAACTTCCGTGTATGTGTTGGACTTGCTGTTTATACTAGTAATTTTACTCCACCGACAAACCCTCTAACAAGTTTACCATCAACACAATTATTACTACTTACACAATCGGATACAACATTTTTGGCTGATTCTAGTCCAAATAATTGGACTCCTACAAATAATGGATTAGTATATAGTGCAACTAGTGTATTTGCTGCATCACCTTGGGGAAATAGTGTAAATATAAATGGTGCAACTGGCCCAACTGGTCCAGCTAATAAATCTTTTATTATACCACATCCAGTTAATAAAGAAAAATATCTTGTACACGTATGTCTAGAAGGACCCGAAGCAGGAGTATACTATAGAGGTAAAGCAATAATTAATGATGGGAATGAATTTGTAGAAATAACTTTACCTAATTATGTTAATACTCTAGCCGCCGATTTTACAATCAATATTACGCCCATATATGACGGCACAGTAAAAGGTGTCTATAGCGCAACAGAAGTAATAAATGGCATATTCAGAATTTATGGAACACCTGGAAAAGTTCACTGGACTGTTTGGGGTAAACGTCATGATATTGAAGCAGAACCTGATATTAATACAACAATAGTACAAGGCGCAGGACCCTATAAATGGATATAGATATAATATTTATTACAAAAGAAATTTGATTAATATAAATTATACAATTTAAAGCTGTATTAGTTTATTCCAAGAATGGCAGCTCGCAAATATCAAAAACACACACACCATCAACATATTCTGGAACTTCCAGACACATATGTTGGTAGTACTCAGACAAATGAAGAGACACGATGGGTTTACGATGTCAGTTCCACCAAGATGGTTTGGCGCAAACTTAATTTCAATCCAGGTCTTTACAAAATCTTTGATGAAATCCTTGTAAATGCTCGTGATGAATATGTACGCTCCATTACGACTGCTGAAATGACCCCTATTAAACATCTCGGTATATCAATTACTTCTAATGGTGAGGGTGATACTATTATCTCCGTTGAAAATGATGGCGATGGTATTACCATTGAAGAGGATAAAGAAACAAAGGTTATGATTCCTGAACTTATCTTTGGTCATCTTCTTACTTCGAGTAACTATGATAAAAGTGAAGAGAAAATAGTTGGTGGTAAGAATGGGTATGGTGCAAAAGCGGTAAATATTCTTAGCAAATTATTTACTATTGACATTAAAACCCCCGCATCAGGCAAACAGTATTCTCAAAGCTGGTACGATAACATGTTTAAAGTAGAAAAGGCAAGTATTAAAAAATATGCTGGGTTAAAAGGCTGTGTCAAAGTAACATTTATCCCTGATAGCGCACGATTCAAGGGCGCCTTTTCGGTTAAGGGTATTATTGATGATATGATCGCTGTCTTTCACACCCGCGTTGTAGAACTCGCCGCCCTTGTTGGCAAAGACGTAAAAGTTACCTGGAATGGTGCAACGATTGCCAGTAATACATTTGAGAAATTTATCAAGTTATTCTTACGCGACGGCATGACTGGGTTTGCCTATGAAGAATGCGGACCTCGCTGGGAAGTTGGCGCGATTCTTGCCCGACATCTATACTCCGACGAAGAGGAGCTTCCTGAAGATAAGCACATTTCCTTTGTCAACGGTATTAATACTAAGAAGGGTGGAAAACATGTTGAAACTGTGACTCGCAAGGTTTTAACCGACTTTTGTGATGTTGCGAAGACTAAAAAGGTTGATATCAAGCCTGGCCAACTCAAGAATTCTGTTGTGCTCTTTATTAATTCCACCATTGTTAATCCCAGTTTTGACAGTCAAAGCAAGGAATTCCTTACAACATCAGCCACCGCATTCGGCTCTCGTCCTGATTACAGCGGCAAACTTACTCAAAACTTGGTAAAGCTCGGTCTATTGGAAGAGGCCAAATACCTATTGGCTGCCAAGAATCTACGTGATGCCAAGAAGACAGATGGCAAGAAGCACTCAGTTATTCGCGGTATGACTAAACTGGAGGACGCACTATGGGCAGGGACGGCTAAATCAAAGGAGTGTACGCTCATTCTTACTGAGGGAGATTCAGCTGCCACTTCCGCCATCTCTGGCCTCAAAGAAGTCGGTCGCGAAAAGTGGGGTGTATTCCCTCTTCGTGGTAAACTCCTCAATGTTCGCGACATTACTATTCAGAAATTTAACGCGAATGAGGAGCTCACTGCCATTAAGAAGATTCTGGGGTTGGAGCAGGGAAAGACATACAAATCTGTTACAGAGCTGCGATATGGACGAGTGATGGTTATGGCAGATCAGGATCATGATGGTTCTCATATTAAAGGTCTACTCATGAATCTCTTTCACGCAGAGTGGCCTGGTCTAATGCGCGATGGATTCTTGTGTACACTCCTAACTCCCATTCTTAAGGCGTTTAAGGGTAAATCTGCCATATCGTTCTATTCTATGCCTGAATTTAACAAATGGAAGGCTGAGACGGCAACAATGAGTGGCTGGAAGATTAAATATTATAAGGGGTTGGGTACGTCTACACCAGCTGAGGCTCGTGAATGGTTCCAGAATCTACACGAGATTAAGTATGAGTGGGATGATAAGACAGATGAATCCATCAATTTGGCCTTTAACAAGAAACAGGCGGATGATCGCAAGAGATGGCTCAGTAAATATGACCCCACTCTAATGCTTGTTCCTCAAGAAGGTAAGGCCGATTATACCAGTTTTGTTAACAATGAACTTATCCACTTTAGCAATGCGGATAATATCCGCTCCTTGCCGCATCTAATTGATGGATTAAAACCCTCTCAGCGTAAGATTCTTTATAGTTGTTTTAAGCGCAATCTAAGAGATGAAATCCGTGTAGCACAGCTGGCGGGTTATGTCTCTGAACACGCGGCATATCATCACGGGGAGGCATCCCTGAATGGAACGATTGTTGGTATGGCTCAGAACTTTGTAGGAGCCAATAACATCAATCTGCTCAGGCCTGTAGGACAGTTTGGCTCAAGACTACTCGGTGGCAAAGATGCGGCTTCGCCGCGTTATATTCACACATATATGGAGGATATTCTTGGTAAAATCTTTAGAAAAGAGGACGCGTGCTTATTGAAGCATCTTGATGACGATGGTGAGCTTGTCGAACCCGAATACTATATTCCAGTTGTTCCTCTACTCGCAATTAATGGCTCGGTTGGTATCGGCACGGGTTATTCAACGGATATTCCTCCGCATAATCCCAGTGATATTGTAACACTGATTCGCCATCGCCTACATGGCAGCATTGATACTCTTGCCAATAGGCCCTTGGATCCTTGGTGGTGGGGATTTAAAGGAACTACTCGCCGATCGGATGAATGTACATGGATTACAAAGGGATTATACGAATTTAATGATGCCAATAAAACTATTACTGTTACAGAGCTTCCTGTTGGAACTTGGACAAAGGACTATAAGGCATTCCTAGATGAGATTTGTGAAAATGATGATAAGAGAGTTAAGGGAGCCAAACGAGAGGCTACAAAGGTAGAGAAGGGTAGTGTATCATCAAAGGGGTCAAAGGGTGGTAAAGAGGAGGTTGAGCCGCTCGGTATTAAGGGATTTGATGATCTTTATAATGATATTGATGTAAAGTTTGTTCTATATTTTACAGAGGATGGATATGACGCAGTAAAGGCTGATAGAGAGAAGTTTGAGAAGCGGTTCAAGCTTACGAGTAACTGGAAGACTACGAATATGACATGTTTCAATACGGACTTTAACATTGTAAAATATAAGACTGTTGGTGATATCTTGGAGGAATTTATTGAGAAGCGACTTCCTTTGTATGAAGGGCGACGACAGAGTATTTTGGAAACTCTTAAGAAGCAGATTACTGAGCTTGATGCGCGACGGCGTTTTATTCAGGCAATTCTTGATGATCGCCTTGTGCTTCAGAAGAAGACGGATGAGGAGATTGTGGAGCAACTTAAAATCTGCGATATTCCGCCTCTCTCGAATCCTGAAAGGGTTGATGACTATGATTCATATGAATATTGTGTAAAGATGCGTATTGATCGTGTAAAACAGGCGGCCGTAGTGGAACTTGATAGACAGATTTCGGATAAACAGGCTGAAATTGATAGACTAGAGGGTGAAACTGCCTCATCTCTGTGGATAGCTGATTTGGATGAGTTTGAGGAGGCATGGAAGGCTATGTCTGCTTTAAGGTTTTCTGAGGCAACATCTGTCACAAAGTCGGATGTTCCAGGAGGAAAGATGGTTAAGAAGAAAAAACCGGTAATTGCTAAGAAATAAAATAAGGGTTGTTACAAACAATAACTAAAAATAGTATATGAAACTATTATATTTTTAGTTGTATAAAGAGAATAACTATAAAGAATTATAAAATTATAGGATCATATGATCATAGAATTACATTTGGGGTTGGAAGGGAAGTGATTTGGTACCGGCGGAGGACATACTCATTGGTTGTTGAAGGGGGATGGGTAAGTGTGAAATATCATTAAGATAGTAATTATACTGTTCAATTTCAGACATTATACGGGGAATAGACCATTTTATAACTAGTTGATTGAGTTCTTCAAGCTGACCTTCAATATTAAACGGATTATTTTTGGCATATTGTAAATACATTGCCCGCATAATCATCTTAATTTCATCTACATCTTGGGGTCCAATAGCCCATTTTTTGGGGCCGCTTATACGGTAGACCTCCTTCTGGATTTCTAACTGGATTATATCCACGTTCTTTCGAGTAAAGAATGCGTCAGAAAGAGCTGTATGGTCCCAGTTGCCCCGGAGCATATCAGAGGCAAAATTTACTTCAGTTTGTTTTGGAAAAGAGAAGCCTGCCGAATCCGGTACGCCGTTAGATACGGAGGCACCGCCAGCATTCGGGACTGAATTTAAGTTTACACGACCGTTTTGACCGGCATAACCATAGGCGGTATACGGGAGCTGAAAATCAGGGATAGGAGCGCCTGCGGATGAAGACATTCTATCCACCTCGCGTGTTTTTTTTCTAAGCTCTGATTATAAAATGTCTTCTGTAACTCGTTTCATCCGTCAAGTTCCTCTATCTACCACGTACTACAGCGTTAATGCTGCTGTTCTACTTGCTACAAATCTGTACGAATTCCAGCCCACTGCGGCTAACTATGTAGGCAACTACCCCCCTGGCTTTATGGTGCAAGCCTCGACTGTGGCTGCCGATCTTGCCTGCTTAACGACAGCTGGCACTGATCTTACTCTAGTTTTACGTGATATGGGAAAGACCATCTATGCCCAAATCACGAACTCTTCGGGTAATGGCGGCTGGTTCCGTCAGGTTCAGGTGCTTAAGCCCACGGCGATAACGGCTGCGCAGGGCTTCATTGGTGGCACGTCTGGCCAGAACTTTGGTGTACTTGGTGCGGCGTCTGTACCTAACGGCAATACAGATTACTTCACCTTCTACATTTCGGTGCCAGTGGGTGGTGTGCTCCCCGCGGCATTTATCACTTCCGCGCTAACTACCATTGCTGGTGGACAGCTATAAATTGTTTATACTTATTGTATTACTTTTATTGGTTGCTAAATAATTTTTGATATAATTTAATATTTAATAAATATTTTATTATTTTAAGCTGGTGAAATAAATCATAAAAATAGTTGTAAGATATTAGAGAAATGCTCGCTACCTATTTAGGAATCGCCATAATTGTAACTGTTCTAGTACTCATATATATTTATAGTGAATTGACATTTAATATAGGTTTAGTAATCTATGTAGTTTCCGCAATATCTGTAATTGCAGGAGGTACACTTACAGCTTTTAATAGTGGCAAAACACTAACAGCAGTTTTATTCTTTATGGGGGCCCTAGCAATTTTTGTTATATTTGGACTTAAATGGTTTAGCCCTGGATCGGTCTTTGCTAAAACTCCGGTCTCCTGGCCACCTACGATCAATACATGCCCTGACTATTTAGTACATTATGTTCGTACTAAAGATGGAAAACCTGAAAATACATGTATTGATTTAATTGGTATTAGTAAAAAGGGAAATGGAGGATTAAATATATTTCCAAAGGATGCATTAAATGGTATTAGTTTACCACCTTCTAATGATAGCTACTACTTCTCTCTAAAAACAGACAGCTCCGATTCTATTGATAAGAATAAACAACTTTGTACAAGAGCTATAGCAGCAGGTCTAACCTGGGAAGGAATTACAAATGGTGAAAGCTGTGTAATTGATAATTCTGTAGGGCCAGATGGTACTGTTATTCCAGCAGGATGCCCTAAGTCATCATAACTGCGTAAAAATCATCTTAAAACAATGTACGGATAGAGTGGGTAGAGAATTTTATTCTCATACTCTTAAGGCATTCATAGTTTAGTGGCAGAATTTTACCCTTCCATAATGGAATCAAGGTAACAACGCGGTTTCGATTACCGCTGAATGCATTAATATATATTTTTATATCATATAATGACTTAAAAATATATAATTAATATAGTATAATAATAATGTGGACAGAGAAAGATAAAACTCTTTTTAGAACTATTAATATATTTGGTAAAAAACATTTAGAGAAACAAATTAATGAATCCTCTAAAAAGTTTGCCACTCTTAAAAAACGCCCAGAATTCTTTACTATTTTTGGAAACTACAATTTACAAAAAAATGAATTTGTCTGGCTAAATGGTATGAATAAAATATCTTATAATTTTGTTAAAGGTGGTTACATGCCACTATTTGAATCAAAGGTTACTCTAAAAAAGTTATTTCAACCCGTTGTTAGGCTAGATAAAGAAGATATGAATGTAATTCCATATTTAATGGAGGCACTTAATGCCAAATTTTCAGTAGTTCGTTTTAAGAGTCCAACCAATTATATTTATGCTCTTACTGTTATTGATGGAATTGAAGAAACATTTAATTATCAGGAGTTTGATAGCGCTATGATGTTTTATAGAAAGCACGATGAGCTTGATAGATTATATAAAGAAAGACGTAAAAAGGCCAAAAGCACTAGAAAGCAATCTAAGCAATCTAAGCAATCTAAGCAATCTAAACAATCTAAGCAAAATCACTAATTATATTCTCTTTATCCTTTTTAATATATGCTTTCATTTGGTCAATTATTGTCTTTTCAATAGTACTTAGTGGCTTAGCAGGAAATGATGGAATTGGCGCAGTCATTCTTTTAATATAATCCTTAGTACTCTTCTTTACTTTACGTGTAGTATTCATTTTTGACTTATTTTTAATTGACTTAATATGTACAAACTTCTTATTCAATTTTTTATGTAAACTACGCGATCTAGATTTAGTATATGATTTACGTGAACTGCGCGGTCTAGATTTACGTGTTTTTTTAGAATTTAATTTAGATTTAATATTATCTAAATTATTATAAACTGCTATTTTGCCACCTTTTAATAGATTTGACATATTAATATATTTGGTCTGAACTGGTATTGCGACTACGTTTGAGGCCACTATGTTTGAAGCTGCGGTTAAAGCGCCGCGGGCCGCAGCTGAAAATAGCGCAATACTATTTTTCCACTCCATAAATTCCTCATAGCTACTAGGTATATCTATATCAGTTGGAAGAACTATATATTTTTTCAATATATAACCCACAATATGTGTTTCATCTACATATATGTACTTATGATAAGGAGTTAATAGAATTTCATCTTCGGATTTGGTAATTGATAAAGATGAAACATTCATATATCTACATAATGGATGTATATAAAATATATATATATTTTTAGAAGAACCAAACTGGCGCGCTGTTTCCCATCTAGTAGTTGTTGATGTAAATGAATTAATATAATACGCTTTATTAGTATCTGTACTTAAATACCAATTTTTTGTCCCTCTATATACTTTAAATATTGTATTAGCTGTGGGCCCTTTCTGTATAGTATTATATAAATTTATAAAATAATAATACATTAATTTTGTGTTATCATTTTCTGGAAATTTTTGTTTTAAGTATTTAAGTATTGGCCATCTCATATTAAGCTCACGTACTTCATAATCTTTATCATATAAAAAAGAATTAATAAATGTATATCCAGAACCAGTATAATATCTAATAGCTTCTCTATCAATCTGTGTAAGAGTTGTTATATTAATTGGTTTTACAAGATTTGCGTCTACATTTATGTTATTACCCGTTTGGGGATTTATATCTATTTTGAAAGGTTTACCAGAAATATTGCGCTTTTCAATACTAGTTTTAATATCACTTAAGTCAACATTATGCGAGGTATTATGTGTGCTATTACGCGAGCTATTTATTACATTACTCGCTTGTTGAAATAATTTACCTGATTTAATATCTTCTGTTATATCTTCAACCTGTTTTGTCTTTGGATTATTAATACTAATTTGAAATCCACGATTAATATATTTCTTCAAACGATTGATTAAAACTGGATTTCCAGCATATAATAGTTTTAAATAATTATTACCTAACATACCTTTTTTATTAAATACGCCTTCTTTATCTACCATATATACCTTCTCACTACGCACTTTCTCATTATTTACCTTCGTACTCTCATACCAATTTTTACAAAATGATAAATCAAAATTTACTACTACATCTCTTGGGTCTCTATCATCCATTACTGCTACTATGTCCATTTCAACATATGTCGGCATTTCTCTTGAATATTTAGTTACTGAGTGTATACCATTCTTTTTGAAAAAAGAATTTTGTAAGCTTGATTGTACATGTGTCACAACTTTAGTAGGTCTAAATATG
>Ga0214921_10009031_pt1 | contig 12717 bp, 13 predicted proteins | sample LL1505_MetaG_FD_177992 | JGI IMG/M metagenome (GOLD analysis project Ga0214921, IMG submission 177992) | Freshwater microbial communities from Lake Lanier, Atlanta, Georgia, United States - LL-1505 | ecosystem: Environmental > Aquatic > Freshwater > Lake | place: USA: Georgia | collected... | reverse complement strand
TGCCGGTAGAACAGTGCTAAAGACTCCTGCTGGAAAGACACCTCCTGGAAAGACACCTCCTGGAAAGACACCTCCTGGAAAGACACCTCCTGGAAAGACACCTCCTGGAAAGACACCTCCTGGAAAGACACCTCCTGGAAAGACGCCTCCTGGAAAGACACCTCCTGGAAAGACGCCTCCTGGAAAGACACCTCCTGTCAAAAAACTGGGTAAGGGGGGTGCATATATGGGACAAAACTATAGACGAGGTAGCACGCGGAAGATGCGCGGAGGTGCTACTCCTGTACCACAGACCTTTAGTATTGCATTGGACCCCGTAAAGACTAAAAGTAAAACCCAAGCGGGGCAGTTTTCAATACCCGGTGGAAAAGTTGTTGCTAAAAATGTTGATGATGGACCAGCAACTCCCTCCGCACGAACTCCTCCAGGAACTCCTCCAGGAACCCCTCCAGGAACTCCTCCAGGAACCACATTCACAGTAGCATTGGACCCTGTAAAGACTAAAAGTAAAACTCAAGCGGCGCAGTTTTCAATACCCGGTCAACAAGTTACTGCTAAAAATATTCCTGATGGACCTGGTGCTCCAGGAACCCCTCCGGGAACCCCTCCAGGAACTCCTCCAGGAACCACATTCACAGTAGCATTGGACCCCGCAAAGACTAAAAGTAAAACTCAAGCGTCGCAGTTTTCAATACCCGGTCAACAAGTTACTGCTAAAAATATTCCTGATGGACCTGGTGCTCAAAAGTGTGCTGAGGAGGTCTACGTGGTCTCATTTATCGTATATGGCAAAGACACAAAGAAGAGACTTGTTATTCCAAAAAATCTCTTAGCAATAATGGGTGCCGCCTTTAAGACTACATCAAATGCTACTACGCATGTAAGGGTATACAATCCGCCTAAGAATGTAAAGGTACCTGCGCTCTTGCTTAAGTTTGCTCGCAGTAACAACAATACTCCTACCCTTCAAAAAATCAATCAGATTTTAACATCGGATCCCGCTACTGCAAATCTATTCAATACCGCAAAGACATCTAATGAGAGTGGACAGACTGGCAATAAGAGCAGTGCTACCATTATAACTGTATGTAAAACCAGTCCAGTCTGGAAAGATCTAGTGCCTATTAATAAGCCGGACCCTTACGCAGGTCAGGCGCCTGCGGCCGCGGTAGTAGATACAAGCGTAAGCAGTACAGGTAGTCCAGGCAGTACAGGTAGTCCAGGCAGTACAGGTAGTCCAGGCTACCAAGATACTTCGCAATCAGGCTACCAAGATACTTCCCAATCAGGCTACCAAGGTACTTCGCAATCAGGCTACCAAGATACTTCCCAATCAGGCTACCAAGGCTTTCCTCAGCAAACCCAACCGAACTATGACGCACAACCTGGCCAAGCAGGCTATGTAAATCCTAACGCGTCCCCCGGTGAAGCAGGCTATCTTGACCCCGATACAGGCTTAGTAACGTCCTCTGTAAGCAATCGCTCTCGTGGTATAGGGGCGACAGATTCGAGAATCCCAGACCATTTTCCGGATGGGGCATTCCGCGTCAGTGTCCCACTTGATGGCATAGAGATGCAAGTAGGCGACCTTGATGTAGGAAAGGCTCAGCATATCAAGAATGATTCCGTATGGATAATGTGTTACGAGGATGATAACACATTAGAGCGCTGGTGCGCAACAGAGCCAGGAGACTCATTTGCCAAAAGTATGGCCGCAGCAAAAATCGTGGAGAAGCTAAAGCTTGCTGTTACAGGTGGCAGGGCATCATCCTTGAATGCGAGCTCGACTATTGATGACATAAAGGCATTGGCAATGAAGGCGGCCGCACCGATTCAAGTTGCGCTCAATGATACAGGCAGTTTGTCCAATAGGGCATCTAGTCGATTCGCATTAAACTGCACGATTTTAGAAGATCCCGATGCGAAAGCCTATTGTGAGAACCAGTCGGGCCGTTTGTTTCAACTCTCAGCGAGTGTTAAGGGCGCTGAAATCCAGTCAGGGCAGATTGGACTTCTCGCGGGAGGTTCGCGAAAGAAGCGCAACAAGCAGCGGCGTCGCTCAGTAAAGCGCCGGTAGCGCACGCCATAAAGATATGAACGATTATGTCAAGGACCCCAGGTTCTTAACATAATCGTTTCCGTAAGCACTCTATCGACGCGCAAGCAGCTCAAACGACATTAGTAAGAAGAGACCTGTCCCCACAAACATCAAAATCTCCGTCTGTGAATCCTCCTTACTCTTCTCCTCCAGCTGCTCCAACCGCCCCATCAGCTCATCAATACGTTTGAGCAGCGCATCCTGATGATTATTCACCTGGGAACTCTCATTCGCAGCAACAGGGCCCTGAGCGGAAGTCCCATGTTCCTTTACACCCCAGTCAGGATCCGGCGGCATATATGACGCCTTGGCAGGCTTTTTCGGTGCCGGAATCTCGTTAAAATATGCGGTATAGTTTGCGCCCGGCGTCAGAGGTTTCCAGCTGTCTGTCAAGGGCGGCTCCGGGAGAGGCTCAGAGGCAGCCTTCTGGGCCCCTTTTAGCATATCCGACTTGGTAAAATCCGGCTGAAGCCGATAGTTAATATCATCGCGCGGAGCGGCACTATATGCTGAAAATGCCTCTTCAAGATCCTCCATTCCAGCCCCGAAATAGGCCGGCAGAGCAGGATCCGAGAACAGACAGCTCGCCTTCGGCAGCACTGGTAGCACAAATCCCTCCTTCTGTTGCGCGACGGTATCTACGGGATTCATCCTCTCTACGGCCGGCCTGTCGGGGTCTGTAGGAGGAACGTACGCCTCCGCAGGAGCCCCCTTCCGCTTCTTTGCGAGTTTCCTGGCTGCGCGGCGTTCCTCCTTGGAAGCAAAGGCGTCCTTGCCCCCTACGTACGGCAACTCGGATATATTCCTAACGGAACCATTTTGTATATTTGGAAATGCATCCTCTAATGTACAGAGGTCCATGTACCCCCTCTCTGTTGTGAATACGAGAAATGATATTCAGCCGGTACCGTAAAGTATTTAGGGTACCGGCTGAAAATCGTTAGGCAAGGATTCGGGCGGTATTCAAACCGATCTATGAGAAGAGAGGATGCAGCAGCAGCAGCAGACACCTATGCCTATTATGAAGGGTGGGGCGAAGGAACATATTCTCGACATTATCAAACGCTATGCACAGCCACTGAACATCTATATCGGCATCAGCCTTGTCCTAGGTATCGCCTATGTGGGGCAGATTCCGAAACAGTTCGCCTTTTATGCGAACACCATACTGGGACGTTTCTTGCTCTTTTGGCTAAGCATCATTATTGCTGATACATATTCCTGGGTCTATGCGCTTCTCATGGCCCTCTTTGTTGTTCTTCTGATTTCGGTATCACCCCGGAACTATAGGGAGGGGTTCCAGGATCCGCCCACGAGCGATATAAAGCTTGTTACCCAAAAGCGGAAGTGGTGGTCTGAAGAAGTGCTACAGGAAAATCCTCTGGGGATTGAAGAAGACTATGTAAAGACACAGGCGATCCAGGATAACAGTAACTCGAGTAACTCGACCACTTCAAGGTGATGATATTCTTGTCTACCAATAGAATGAAGCTAACCCGATTGCTTCAAGGCCTGTCTACATCATCAGGAGCAGTAGAAATATTTCTTGGAAATCTTATGACAGTAGGATTTCTTACATGGAATACCATTGAAGGAAGCGTCTTTCAGAACGAATACCCACGCGCCTTTGTAAAGCTCTATACGGTACCCATATGGCGCCTTCTGCTCGTGCTCCTGATGATTTCGGCCTCCATGTGGAACCATTCTCTAGGAATCATGATTGGGTTTACCATCTTTTTTTACGTAATGGACATGGAAGTCACAATGGAGAAATGGAAATAATCATCCTAAGATGTAGATATGGCGCTTCCTCCACCGCCAACAGTAATGCCCATAGGACCATTAAACCCTATAGATGCTGTTATCAGCGGTATAAACACGAACACGTACCTCATCGGCATGAGTATGATTATTATGAATCTGGGGGGTCGCCATTTGGCGCCCAGCCTTACAGGAGAGCAAGACAAGTTCTTTCAAAATCAGTGGGTCCGAAGGGCCATGTTGTTCGTGGTGATTTTCGTTGCAACACGCAATATCTTTACGGCATTCTGGCTGAGCATCGGCCTCATTATTGTGATTGGCTATTTGCTTAATGAGCATAGTTCGCTGTATCTGTTTGGTGAACCAGTCCCCATGCCTGCGGCACCATCCGTTGCTCCCATAACAGGTCTTACCCCGGAAGAACAAGACATTTATAAGAAACTTAATGACAAGGTGAATCGGTCGAAGGAGACAACAGAAACGCAGGAAAAGAAGGTGACGCTTGAGCAACAGCTCACCACATGGTATAAGGAAAATATGGGCGCACTTCGTTCTATTATGTCTTAGTTATTTACAGACTCTATATATATGGAACACCCAAATATACTTCTTATTGCAACTACTATAGAGTACAGCACAGTGCTTGACTCGATAGTATATACACTGCTTTTCTTATATATCCTATGGATGCTATACTATTGCGTGCTCAAGGATACGTCTGAATATATTCAACACAAGATATCCTCCTGGGTGCGGGCTTATCTGGGCATCAAGAAGGTTCCACGCGTTGAGAAGGTTCCACGCGTTGAGAAGGTTCCACGCATCGAGAAGACTCTAGACATCGAGAAGACTCTAGACATCGAGGAGGCTGCAGACATCGAGGAAGCCGACCTAACTACATTGACTGTAGAAGAGAAGGAATCTGTATTGGAACCCACAGTCATCGATATGAAACATGATGTTCGTACCTATACCCACAGTTCAGGGCACCGAGTCATTGAACATACCTTTAATGATTCCTATGTGATCTTAGAAATCTACGATATATTTACAAAGAAGGAATGCGCTGCAATGAAAAAGGCCGCACAAAAAGAGGGTCTAGAAATAAGCCAAGTGATGAGTTACAAGGATGATGATAATGCAGAACTGGACCAAGATATTCGGAAATCATCGCACATCTTTCTAAGCGATTCTACCGCCCCAGTATTTACAAAGTTTGCTGAAATAGCAGCGAAGTTCACTGGAGTTCCTGTGACGCATCAAGAAGAAACCCAAATCGTATCCTATAAAGAGGGAGGCATGTATACTGAGCACTATGATGGATGTATAGATGCTGAAGGAAGAGAGTTTTGCATTAACAGCTACGGTACTGCTGGGGATCGCCTCGCAACTCTTCTTGTCTACATTAATGATAACTATACTGGCGGGAAGACACGATTTACAAAACTCGGATTTTCTGTTACACCAGAGCTAGGAAAGGGCATCTTATTTTATAACATTGATAAGGATGAAAGGATCATACATGAATCCGAGCACACGGGCACCAAGGTGATTAATGGAAACAAATGGATTGCGACAAAGTGGGTTCACATTAGGCCATTTACATAGCACGGGAGGATCCCGGAAACCCTACGGCTTCGTCTAGAATCGGTGATTAGAACTCCCTTCATTCAATAGAATGGACTCCGACCCTTTTTCTGTGCTGAACCTGGTGTGTGCGGGCTTTTTTATGATCTGTACCGTAGTGTTTTTCTATTATCTGTACCTCAGTATTAAGACCTATATGAGATGTAAGTCGGAGATGAAAGAGGAACTCCCCTGTCCGAATACATGTAATCCTGGCTACGAGTGTAAGCAAAGTGAGGCAGCCGCTGACTTTGTGATTGGAGAGGTAGTTGAGGAGGGCGTCGCAGAAGATGAGAAGCAGCAAGAAGCAGATGAGGCTGTGGCTCAGGCTGCACCCGAGGCTGTGGCTGTGGCTGCGCCCGAGGCTGTGGCTGTGGCTGCATCAATTTAAACATCCAGCGACAGACTATTTCCTACAGGCGCTCTTCTGCGTCTGCCGCGTCCTCCACGCGCAGACTCAGTAGTGCTACCCAGGTCATCCCCTGATGCGATGCTCTGAATCTCAATGGCCGCCGCCATAGCCGGCTGGGTTCCAGGGCTCGCAGGAACATTCGGGAAGGCCGTGCCCTCCATGGACTCATTGCGCCGGGCATCCTCAAACGATCTCAGAATATCATCTACGCCGGAAGGGCCACGCATCTCCCTACGCGCCGTCTGCCGAGGAGGCTCCATGGCCGCCACCCCCTGCGGAACAGAGGCCATCGGCAGACCCCCTCCAGCCACATTCGTCTGGAAGGAGAGATCTGCACGCGCCCTGGCCTGTGCTTCCTGTGCAGCCTGAGACGCCGCCTGCGCAGAAGAACCAAAGAATGACCCCGCACCAGAAGGAGCCGCTGCGGCCGTAGATGCCGCATTTCCTCCTGCGCCACCCATTGCCATATTCATAAAGTTGCCAAAGCCCGGACCAGCCTGCTGCGCGGCCGCCGAGGCGAACTGGCGCGCCAGGTCAGGATTACTCTTCAGAATATCCTCCGCCGACACAGACGACATACGGGACTTCAGAAAGGTATTGCTCACGTGGCACATGAAGCCAGATCCGGCCAGCGCCATCACGAGGCGGGCCTCCGGAGGCATCTTGCCTCTCTCCTTGTACTTGTCATAGAGCTCCTCGAAAATCTCATCGAAATCCTCCACATTCTCATGGACAGCCTCGGACCAGCCATCCAGCTTGATATCCAGCGGGTCAAAGCGCCCATTTGCCCACTCGAGCCCCGTCACCACGGACATCAGCGCCTGGCGCTGGAAGCGCAGCGATGCCTCCAGATTCCTCGAATCCACTAGGCGGAGATACTCCTGCTTCATTTCCTCCAGAGTATTGTCCATGGTAAAACGCTTCGCAACGTCGAGCCCCTTCTTCTCGAGTCGCTGCAGCTTGTTCAGAAGGTCAATCTTCTCCTTCTTCTCTTCCTCCGGATTCATGCGGTTCGTCGGCGCAGAAGTGAGACCAAAGCCCGGGCCAGTGGCAGTCTGCGCATTGGAGAAGAGCCCATCTGGTGCTCCGATATCAGCCTCGGACTTGGAGAACTGGATTTCTACAGGGGCCTCCAGGCCACTTCCAAGATTTAGTGTAATAGGCTCCAGTGGCTCAAGGCCTCCAATTTCAACCTCGGCGAGGCCAACTCCGGAAGAGGACCCATTCGACGGCATTACTAACGGGCCCGACGACGGCCTCGAGTTACTCTGTTGTTGCTGCTGCTGCTGCCCACGCATCCTTCCAGAGTTTGCAAGCATGCCAAACCCCAGTGCATCACCGGAATCGGAAATCTCAACGACATTCCCCATGTCAGTTGAGAGGGAAAAATCAGGACCCAGGCCACCAGCTACATTCTCCATTTCGTGAATCGTGACAGGGCGCTCCATCTTCTTCGAAATCATTCGTTCTTTTTAGACGGCTTTCCTACGCATCCCCCTTCCAGGAATCCTTTAGCCGGTCCACATGTGTTATGCCGGGTAGAGAAACCCAGCGCAAACCCTCGCGCCGTTGAAGCGCTAGACATACTCCATGAAGGCGTTCAATCATATACGGCAAATGCTGTGTATCATAGTGGATTAGTTCAAATAATCTAGGAATCGCCTTCTCTGCAAAGGTCATCATCCGATGAAAGGTGTCTTTGTGCGCCACAAATGAATGATACAGGGGCAACTGCTCAGTTAAGATGTCTACTATACTATGGCGTGTCTGAAAGAGAGCATTATAGATATCTACAAGTTCGTTCCATTGTGTAATAGATATGACCTGATTTAGCTGAGGCCATGCCATTAGGGTAACATTTGTAAAGAGCAGGCGCTCACCACTTGCAGCAGAAATCTGCTCGTCCAGAAACTGAAGAGCATCCCTATGGATAAGCATATCATAATGAAAGAATCCGATATACTCATTCATGAGCTCGGGGTTCTTCCAGACATGGAAAAAGGTGCTGGACTCACAGAATCGATTATGCTGAAGAAAGGGATTGTACCAGGCCAGGCTACGCTCTTCAATCACATAGGGGGCCAGTGCGTCCGGGATAGTCTTTGGGATAGCCCCATTTACTGCGACAAACCGCAGGCGAGCAACTTCCTCCGGGGAAAGTGTTTCATAACATTCTGGAACCAGAAACTTATGAAACACCACGTATAAGCTAAAGCCCATTCTCTATAGAGATTCTCCGAGAGGGACTTAGGTCCTTTTCTGGTCGGACCCTTAGGTCCTTCCTGTCGCATCCCAACACATACAAAGGCATCGGCAAGGTCAGACTTTTTCGTATGCCCCTTGAAGGTCGCAAGCCAGGCGGCCCCGTCTACCATCTTCTCCAGAGTCTTACTCACCTTGGCCTCCGATGCATCCTTACGCGACTTGTAGCCCGCATCCCCGGACTCCATACCCTGAATCTTCTTGCCTGCATGAACAAGTCTGAGCGGCGGTGGATCCGGTTGTAGCATATCGCGCAAGGTCGCAAAGAGAAGGATTTGAACAGACTTCATCGTAGGATTCTTGAGCACGGGCTGATTCTCCAAGAGAATGTGGGTGGCTTGCCGAAAGGATTCGAGGTTCGTTTGGACAAACGTGCGAATCGCATCATGGAGGGTAGTCAGCTCTACTTCCAGCGCCTTCCGCATCTTGGGCACGACAATCGGGAGAGAATACTGCTTCTTCAGGGCCTCGAGAAAGGCGGCCTTTGTTGCTCCCCGTAGGGTTGGAGCACAGGAGCGGAGGTTCTTCATATCAGGAATCTTGCGAAAGACAGTGCCACTGAGATCCTTAAAGGGAGGGTGGGTCGCAGGGCAGTGCTTCAGGCATGTGGGGGCGGTTACAGGATTTTCAAAGAGAGCTGCATGGGAGCAGGAACTACAGGGCGTCTTTTTCGTCTTTACCTCGGCACCTTGACCTGTAAGGAGGTCGTAGTTCTGCCACCCGAGAATCTGGGGCTTCGCCTCTGCACTGCGAAGAAGGCACCAGGCCAGATTACGGATTCCAATATCAAATGCGAGAATCGTCTTCGGTTCTGACATTTACTATTTGTGTAAGGGATTCGTGTTTAGACTATCGCAGAGCTTGTCGCAGGGCTTATCGCAGGGCTTATCGCAGGGCTTATCGCAGGGCTTATCGCAGTTCAATCTTCGGAATCTCTTCAGCAGGCCCGCCCCTCGGAGTATTCCGCCCACCTTCGTACCGGGTGGTGATTGAAGTATTCGAGTGTCTCGGGGCGGCCGAGATTCTCGGGTCCCAGGTACCAAAGAGTTCGGGGACCTCCTCAGGAGCCCGTTCATTTCCAATGCCTCCGGCGAGCATCGTAGGAGTACGTGTACAGTCGCTCCGAGTACACTCCACTAGACCAGCCGGAGGTGGCACAACGGAACTGTCAAGCCCATAGATAGCACCAGTCTGGTAGGCCAGACGTTCACGGCTCACCCGGATAAGTTCCTCGGCATTGTGCGTCATCCAGTCCTTTGTTGCAAACTGCTTGCCCTCCGGAATATTCTGAGAACAATGATTCTTGTAGCTCGTCACCAGACGACCATCCGACATGGGCGCCGCCCACCCTGGGAACCGGATGTCGCGAGTGGGCTCTTGACTGTACTTCTGTCGCTGATTGATGTCAAAGGGGTTCGCAGTTCCTGCGTTACTGAAGAAGTTGGGCTCTGTTGGTAGACGAAAAAGCCGTGCGTCCATGAACTCTGCTGTAGCATAAGGTTTACAAACTGTTCAGAACTACTGATCCAGCTGCTCACCCTGTTCCATATCCATAGGTGTAATCCCGTCCAAAGAAGAACCAAGTTGCTGAACACCTGCGGATCCAGAGACATTCTCTGCTCCTGTTGCTAAGCCCTCATTCTGTGCAGGGTCCACACGACGCAACAGGGCGAGAACCTCGCCACGGTTCATGCTCCTCTTTACACGGATACCCTTCGACTCGGCAAGAGTAGCCAGCTCGGCGCGAGTCATCGAGTCCAGATTCTCCTTTGCCGGTACCTCTGCAGCAGGAGGGGCTGCGGCGGCAGCGGCGGACCCAAAGGACTCGAGCACAGCATCGGCAGATTCGCCCTCCTGCTCACTCGCAGCCTCGTGGGCCTGCTCAAGAACAGAACTGTAGAACTTCTCCTCAGGAATGGCATCCGTGGGGGGAACCGGAGGAGGCATAGGGATACCGGGTGTTAGCGCAATAGGGGCGGGTGGATGGCCCATATGTTCCATCATCAGTGAATCCATCGCAACTCTCACATCGACCAGAATGGACTCCATGACCACAAACTTCTTCTCCAGGAAGGTCATGCGGACATACATGTAGAAGCACGCAGCACCACAGAGCAGAAGAACAATCAGCCCTACAATAAGAGATTCACTGAACATTCTTATTTCTGAGTAGCCTTGAGACTTTGCTGCTCGGGGTTAGACCGCGGGGAATGCTTTGCAAGACCAAATGCTTCCCATACCTTATGTACGCTGCTGATCTTACACACGCCCGGCTGAACTCCGTAGGAGAACTCTATTTCTCCTCCCTCCAGCTGTTTCGCGTCGCAGCAGATTGCCTGAACCGTGGGAGGCGCAGCCTTTACAAGAGGAAAGAGATGCGTGCTGACAATGGAAAAGGTCTCCTTCTTCTTCCACAGACGATCTAGGAACTGTATTGCGCTGCGCTCCGAGTCAGGAGGATTTGTGCTGTGAAACAGCTCATCAAAGACTACAAGGCCGGGTCCATTCATCGCCGCCGCCTGAAGGGTGTCCGCCGCAAACTTGACTTCCGTCTCAAACATCGAGAACTTCCCAGGGGTATCGCGCAGCTGTAGTCCGGAAGCAATCCATATAAATCGGGGCATGTATGCCTCTTTTGCGGGCGCAAATCCAAAGGCGTGCGCGAGGAGCACCGATTGTAGGACTGCGCGCAGAAAGGACGACTTGCCACCCCCATTTGGCCCCGTGAGAATCGCATGGGGTTGCTGGGAGAGTTCAATCGAGGATGTTACAGCATTCTCGACAGCAAGAGAGATGTCCGAGCAGCCAGTCAGGACAAACCTCTCCTTGGAAAAGACAATAGGAAATAGGAGAGGGCTCTCGGCCATTCTCCACATCGTCTCCAGATGCGCGAGATCACGAAATACCATATGAATATTCTCCGGAGTGTCCTGGATAGAGATGAAGGCCATGCGAATATCCTTTGGATCAAAATGCTCTAGCGAGAAACTGAGTTTTACATGAATGCCATTCAGTTGGCCAAGATCCGCCCGGAACTCTTGAAGAAGGGTGCGAACCTCCAGAATCTCTTGCCCAAGCTTCGTACAGATTGCATCCGTCTTGTAGAGATGCATCGCATTCTGTATCGGCTGTATCATACTCTGCGCAAAGGTGAAGATGAACATCGAGTATTGGAAGACTGCCTTTAGGGTGAGCGGCTCTCTTGCAGGTACGCCGCCCATAGGAGGAATGGCAAGATTGCCATTGAAGATGTGCTGGATAATGTGCATGTATTGGTCCTGGGTAATAGGAAGCGCATAGACGAAGCGTAATAGAATATAGGGAAGAATCCACATGACAATAGGGAGGCATATGCTCATCGCAGGTACCAGCCAAATCTTAAAAAGGGAAATACCAAAGAGGAGCCACGGGATATGATTCAGCGGCTTCAGCGCCTCGTGCTGGAAGGAGAGTTGTGCTATCGAGTCGTCTTCCAGTGAGTCCTTCTCTTTTCCGTCGCGCGTAAAGAATGGCGTGATGTCTGCCTCTATCTCTGCAAGGCGAGCAAATCGCCTCCTCCAGTTGGAGCTAAACTCGGCGGCCCTGGACCGTAGATATAGAATTGTCTGCTGGCGACCCATAATCATTCTGGGGTGAGTGAGTGTCGATGTCGCAAGGGTTTTGGTAAGGTCGGAGGAAGACTTCTGGAGAACACACCCAAGTGTAGTCGAGAGATTCTGTAGGTTAGCATCTTTAACCAGTTTATGGCCAGCTTGAAGTGTATCCTTCGCACTCCGCTTCATTCTCTTGTAGAGTATCGCAAAGTTAGTAGATTTTCTGAGCGCGGGAAAATTAAAAGGATATAAGAGCTTAAGGTATGGTAGCAGAATCTATTAGCAGGATGACCTCCGTAGCGGGAAACTATATTCAAGAGATTCTGTCTCAGGAGAAGGCGGTCGCCAAGCCTTCTGCGGGGATTTGTGCGATTATCGCAGGATTAAAGGACCTGTGCGAGATTAGCTCGCCGCATGTGGAGTGGCGTCGCCAGCCACAGGCGAGTCCAGCTGCTGGGGGTGGGCGACCAGTATTTCGTGGTCAAGGGGCGGGGCCATCCCCGCAGCCATTTATACGGACTAACTCATCCTTCTCTCTTGGTTCCGAGTCGCCCTCTACACCTAATACTGCAGCAACGCCAAAGCGGGGCGGTGCGACGCCCAGATATCAGTCGCAGTTTAAGAACTCCAGCCAGCCAGTGGAAGATAAGATTCTGAACAATATCATTTTGTCCAAGTTGAATAAATTCTGCGCAGCCACCTACAATGATATTCGGGAGTTTCTGTATCAGATTCTGGGGTCGGGGGAGGCAAATCTTTCTGAGATGACGCGGCAGTTCATGCTTCTCGTCTTTAAGAAGGCGGCGGCGGAGGAAATCTATTGCGGCCTCTATGCGAAGCTTCTTTCGGAGATTTCTCAGCGTTATGCGGTGATTCTGGTGGAAATGCACAAGCTTCAGGAGAACTATCTCTCCATCTTTGATGAGGTTCAAGAGAAGGAGGTGGGTGAGGAGTATGCGACATTT
>Ga0214921_10009029_pt1 | contig 12721 bp, 13 predicted proteins | sample LL1505_MetaG_FD_177992 | JGI IMG/M metagenome (GOLD analysis project Ga0214921, IMG submission 177992) | Freshwater microbial communities from Lake Lanier, Atlanta, Georgia, United States - LL-1505 | ecosystem: Environmental > Aquatic > Freshwater > Lake | place: USA: Georgia | collected... | reverse complement strand
CCGAGTCGCGCCACCAATCGCTGGTCTGCAGGGGCGTCATGGTGATGACCACGGCGGCTGCCAGCACCAGCACGGCGCCACGCACCAGGCCAAATACCGCGCCCAGAATGCGGTCGACCGGCTGCAAGCCGACCAACGAAAACAAGGTTTTGGCCAGCCGCGCCAGCAGCGCCGCTGCAAACACCGACAACACAAACACCAGCAAAAACCCGGCGGCATAGCGCACAGCCTCGCCAGCCCCGCGCATAGGCAGCAGTTGCGCCATGTCGGCTGCAAACCACTGCGCCAGGATGAAAGCAGCCACCCAGCCCAGCACCGACAGCACCTCGTAAACCAGGCCGCGCCAGGCGCCGAGCAGCATGGATGCGCTCAAAGCGCCCAGCATGATCCAGTCCAGCACAACCATGGGTAGGGCGGGGTCGTCACAAGGTCAGGATGGCAGCGGGCAAGTCCAGCTGCTTGATCCTGGCGGCGGCCTTGGTGGCCTCGGCCTTGTCGGCAAAGGGGCCCACGCGCACCCGGATGCGACGCCCCTCTTTGCTCTCGGCGACATGGGTGTAGGTCTTGAGGCCAGCACGCTCCAGCTTGCCGCGCACCTCTTGCGCCCGGGCGGCTTCGGCATAGGCACCCACCTGCACCACGTAACGCCCGGCCGCTGCGGCAGCCGATGCAGTTGCAGATGCCGGCGCCGACGCAGACCCAGCAGCGGGCGGCTCGCGCCCCTCCAACAGGGCCTTGGGCTTGGCGGATTCATCGACCACGGGCGCGGGGGCCGGCGCTGGCTTCGGCGACGCCGTGGCTGACGGTAAGGCAGGGGCTGGGCTGGCTGGCACGGCTTTGGGTGGCGCCACCTCTGCTATTATTTTCGAAGCAGAAGATGCAGCAACGACGGGGCTTGGCGCCTCTTTTTCTTCAATGATGGGCTGGGCTGCAGGGGCTGGCGCGGCAACAGTGGGTGCCTTGGCACGCTCCGGGATGTCGATGGCCACATCCAGGGCAACGGGGCGTGGTTGCTGGTCAAACAGAAGGGGGAAGCCAACGACGCCGACCAGCACCAGCGCGGCCGAGCCGATGAGGCGGTGGCGGGCGCGCCTGCGAATCACCTCGATGCTGTCGGGCTGAATCGGCGTGGCAGCCGGCTCGTCGCCACTTTTGCGGGTCTTGAAAAAGGCCATAGGGGGAGGCTCAGACGTTCATCGGTCCGGGAGGTGGGGCGCCTGCAGCCGGGGTAGCCCGTTCTGGAGGACGCCGCCCACCGTGTAGAACGATCCGAACACCACAATTCTATCAGCGGGGTCTGCCGCGGCCACCGCCGCCTGCAGGGCCTGGCGGGGGTCGGGAAAGGTACTGGCAGAGGCCTTGGCCTGTGGGCTGAGCGCCTGCCACTTGGACAGCAAACCGGTGGCCGTTTCAGCGCGCGCCGTGGGCAAATCGGTGAAATACCAGCGGTCAATCAGCGGGTTGACGCGGGCCAGCATCGGGGCCAGGTCTTTGTCGGCCATGGCGCCAAACACCGCGTGGGTGGTGGGGTAGTAGCCCATGGCATCCAAATTAGCCGCCAGCGCCGCCACTGAATGCGGGTTGTGCGACACATCCAGCACCAGCACCGGCGTGCCCGGCACGATCTGGAAGCGGGCGGTGAGCTCCACCATCGCCAGCCCGCTGCGCACGGCCTGCGCCGTGACCGGCAGCCGGGTGCGCAGCGCCGTCAGGGCGGCCAGCACGCCAGCGGCGTTGACCAGTTGGTTGGCACCGCGCAGGGCCGGATAGGCCAGGCCGCTGAAACGGCGGGTGCCCCGGGCGGCGCTGCTGTTCCAGCCCCACTGCTGTTTGTCGCCCGAGAATTGGAAGTCGACGCCGGCCCGCCAGAGGTCGGCGTCGATGTCAAGAGCACGGTCCAATACGCTCTGCGGCGGCATGGGGTCGCTCACCACCACTGGCCGGCCGGTGCGCATGATGCCGGCTTTTTCGCGACCGATGCTCTCGCGGTCGGGCCCCAGGAGTTCCATGTGGTCTAGGTCGATGCTGGTGATGATGGCGCAGTCGGGGTCAATGATGTTGACGGCATCCAGGCGGCCGCCCAAGCCGACCTCCAGGATCGCCACATCCAGCGCTTGGCGCGCCATCACATCCAGAATGGCAAGGGTTGAAAACTCAAAATAGGTCAGAGAAATTTCATCGCCATTTTGGCACCTGGCCCGCTCCACGCTTGCAAATGATGCTATCAATTCAGAAGCGTCCACCGGCTCTCCGCCCAGGCGCAGCCGCTCTTCAAAATGCACCAGGTGGGGCGAGGTGTACAGGCCGGTGCGGTAGCCGGCCTGACGCAAAATGGACTCCAGCATGGCGCAGGTAGAGCCTTTGCCATTGGTGCCCGCCACGGTGAACACCGGGCAGCTCAGGCGCAGGTCCATGCGCCGGGCCACGGTATGCACCCGCTCCAGGCCCATGTCGATGGTTTTGGGGTGCAGACGCTCGCAGTAGGCCAGCCATTGGTCCAGGGTTTGGGGTGTGCTTGTCATGGTTGCGCAGATTGTCGCGCAGTGCGGCATGATGGCACCATGAACAACGCGACCCCCCTCACCCTTTACGGCATACCCAACTGCTATAAGGAACAGTAAATATCACTTGCGCGATTTTTTTTGGAGTACAATACAAACTTATATTAACAATTAATTAGACATGATGGAATATGGTTTCAAACTGGTGTACCCAAAAGTCGATGAACTGACTGCAGCAGGCTTCGGGAAGGTCGCACATATCCCTGCGATCTTTGATTCCGAGCCTGGATATGCACGCCTGCCCAGCCGATTTCTAATCGACCGCGCTTTGGGCGTGTGGGACCCCTCATTTCGAGGAGCCAGCTACCGCGACAAAGTCGGCAAAACGGTGGTTCAAATCGACAGCAAGCACATGAAGCGGGTGGTGAAGCCCGGATTGCTGCTCAAACCCTGGTTGGAGCGCATGCCCAACATTGCGGGAACCCGCGCTGATCGCCTGATTCAAGCCTTCGGCCATGATCTGCAAACCGTACTCAGCGACATCAGCCGCGCCGACGAGGTAGCCAAGCTGATCGAGCCAAGCAAAAGCTTGCGGAGCGCATGGAGGTCGGCGCGCTCAATGCCGTGGCCGAACGGCTCATCGCCAGTGATGCGCTCTGATTGGGCCAACATCAGTCGGCTCAGTAGGTGTAGGGTACGTACCCGACGTGGATATTGATCGACCGTCTTGCTTCGGCACAGAGCCACCTGCTTCAAGTCATTGGAAATCAACTGAAGCACGTCGTCGGCTAAGTTGCAGGGCAGCGCTGATTCGGGCGTCTTGTCGGTGGTGAGATTGGCCAGATCATCGAAGTCGGTGTAAGCCATCGTCATGTCCCCAAAAATGCTAAGTGGATCGGCGCCGCTTTTCACTCGGCATAGCCAACACGTGCTTGCTGATTTCGGCCAGCAGCCTTGTCGTGTCTTCCGGGCAAGGCTGCTTGATCACTCGGGACACGGTTTCCCGCTGGACGTAGTGATTAAGCCTGCCCAGCCAATGACCCAACTGTTCCAGCGGGAAAATGAATTTGCTGTTACCGGTCAGCTTCTCACTCTGCAAAGAAAAGAGTTCGAAAAGCAGATACAACGGGCGATCTATGTTGTTGAAGTCTCCGTCATCAGCCTCACTTTTACCCTGAAGTGATCGTAGATCGGTGGCAAGCGAAGCAAGGGACTCGTCGGTCAGGTCGCGGGGCAAACACACCTGGGCAGAACCATTCCGGGTAAGTGTTGCCAGGCGATCTCTGTCATCATCAGATGTATTCATGGTCAAAATGCTACTCAAAGTCTGTAGACGCAAAAGCATCATAGCAAGAAGCTACCTGCATGAGTACGCAGGTAAGAAAGAATGTTTCTGCTCGAAATCGTCTGGCATCGAACCTGCGCAGATTGAGGGCAGGACTCGGCATGTCCCAGGAAGCGCTGGCTGACCTTGGGGGCCTTCACCGAACCTACGTTGGTTCGGTGGAGAGATCTGAAAGAAACGTGTCGTTGGACAACATCGAGAAGTTGGCGCAGGCATTGAATGTGGATATCACCGACTTACTCGCTGATAACTCGGGGGGATTCCAGGGTCGTCCTATTTAGGATCGGGGTACTTGATTGCCGCAATTCGGGAAGCGCTGCACAGTACGTACGACAGGGTTTAGCTTGCCAGCAAGGTCTCCCATGGGCGCAGCCCATGCAGGCCGCAGGCCGTCGCGGATGTTTGGTTTCGCCTTCCTCCGCGCCACTGAACTAATCACTCACCACTTGCTGTAAGATGAGTTTTTGCTTTCAAAGCAAGTGCTTTGACCACTTGATTAAGCTGTAAGCCCCATGAAACAAGGATTTTGGGATACTCAGCATGTGTTGCCCTCCGTATAACAACTGCGACACGGTGAAAAAGGCCCGCACCTGGCTGAACGATCAGGGCGCGGCCCACGCCTTTGTCGACTTCAAGAAACAGGGGGTGGACGCCGCCGCCCTGTCGCTGTGGCTGACGCAACTGGGCTGGCAGGCCCTGCTCAACACCCGGGGCACCACCTGGCGCCGGCTCGATGACGCCGCCCGCGCCGCCGTGACCGATGCGGCCAGCGCCCAGGCGCTGATGCTGGCCCAGCCCAGCGTGATCAAGCGGCCGGTGGTGGCCTGGCCGGACGGGCGCATCAGCGCCGGCTTCGAGCCCGCCACATGGCAGGCCAGACTGGGCCAGACAGCCGCCGGCCGCTGACTCGCAGCCCAGCGGCATGGCGGCAGGGGTCGCCTAAAATTGCGGTCTTTCGTCACGAACCCGCACACACCACCATGGCCACGATTCTCCAAAACCTGCCGCTGGGTCAAAAAGTGGGCATCGCCTTCTCGGGCGGTCTCGACACCAGCGCCGCGCTGCACTGGATGAAGCTCAAGGGCGCCCTGCCCTACGCCTACACCGCCAACCTGGGGCAGCCCGACGAGCCGGATTACGACGACATCCCACGCAAGGCCCTGCAGTACGGCGCTGAAAAAGCCCGGCTGGTGGACTGCCGCGCCCAATTGGCCGCGGAGGGCATTGCCGCCCTGCAAAGTGGCGCCTTCCACATCTCGACCGGCGGCCTGACCTACTTCAACACCACCCCGCTGGGCCGCGCTGTGACCGGCACCATGCTGGTGGCCGCCATGAAGGAGGATGACGTCAACATCTGGGGGGACGGCAGCACCTTCAAGGGCAACGACATCGAGCGCTTTTACCGCTATGGCCTGCTGACCAACCCAGCCCTCAAGATTTACAAGCCCTGGCTGGACCAGTTGTTCATTGACGAGCTGGGCGGCCGGGCCGAGATGTCGGCCTTCATGACGCAGGCCGGCTTTGGCTACAAGATGTCGGCCGAAAAAGCGTACTCGACCGACTCGAACATGCTGGGCGCCACCCACGAGGCCAAAGACCTGGAGCACCTGAACAGCGGCATGACCATCGTCAACCCCATCATGGGCGCAGCCTTCTGGCGCGAGGACGTGGCCATTGCCCGCGAAACCGTGCGTGTGCGCTTTGATGAAGGCAGACCGGTGGCGCTCAATGGCGTGGAATACCCGGACCTGGTGGCGCTGATCCTGGAGGCCAACCGCATCGGCGGCCGCCACGGCCTGGGCATGAGCGACCAGATCGAGAACCGCATCATCGAGGCCAAGAGCCGCGGCATCTACGAAGCACCCGGCATGGCGCTGCTGTTCATCGCCTACGAGCGGCTGGTGACGGGCATCCACAACGAGGACACCATCGAGCAGTACCGCGACAGCGGACGCCGACTGGGCCGCTTGCTGTACCAGGGCCGCTGGTTCGACCCGCAGGCGATCATGCTGCGCGAAACGGCGCAACGCTGGGTGGCCCGCGCCGTCACCGGCGAGGTGACGCTGGAACTGCGCCGCGGTAACGACTACTCGCTGCTGAACACCGAATCAGCCAACCTGACCTACCACCCCGAGCGACTGACGATGGAAAAGGGCGAATCCATGTTCTCGCCGGCCGACCGCATTGGGCAGCTGACGATGCGCAACCTGGATATTGCAGACACCCGGGCCAAACTGGGCATCTACACCCAAAGCGGCCTGCTCAGCGGGGACCTGGGTACCGACATGCTGAGCCTGAGCGACAAGTCCGCGCCCTGAGCGGGCGGTGAGCGTGCATTAACGGCCGCTGGAGCGGGCTCGGATACCGGACATGCCCTGATCCGGCTGGCCCTGGCGCAGGTAGGTTTCGGCGACCGGACGCAAAGCCGCTGGCGCGATGCCCAGCGAGTCCAGCCCCGGCACCTTGCCGGTGGCCACATTGGGTCGCTCCATCGAATCGACGTTGTCGCGGCTCATCAGCGTGGGGCCCGGCAGGAATTCCATCAGGGCGGCTTGCAGACGGCCGAGCCAGCGCGGCAGGCCGAACACAGGCCGGCCCAGGCCGTGGCGCACACCGCTTAAACGGCCTGCGAGTTGAACCAGCTCCCGCAGGGTAAACACCTCCGGCCCGCACAGCTCGACCACCCGGGACCCGGAGGCGCTGGCGGTGCGACTGCCCAGGGCCAGGCAGCGCACCACAGCAGTGGCGACATCCTCCACCCACACCGGCTGGAAACGCGCTTCGGCTCCGGCCAGCGGCACAAAGGGCGCCAGCACCTGCAGCTTTGCGAACAGGTTCAGAAACTGGTCTTCGGCGCCGAACACCACGCTGGGGCGCAACACCGTCAGCCCAAATGCCGCATGGGCCCCGTTGGCGGCTGCCTGCAGCAGGACCGCCTCGCCCTGGCTTTTGCTGCGCAGGTACATCGATGGTGCGGCCGCTGGCTGCAAGGGGTCTGCGCCCAAAGCGCTGATGTGCACCAATTGGTGAACCCGGGCAGCGCCACAGGCGCGGGCCAGCTTGTGCGGCAAGGTCACATGCACCCGCTCAAACGCAGCCTGGTTGCCGTGCAGGATGGCCACCAGATTGACCACGGCATCATGGCCCACCAGCGCCCCCGTCAGGGCAGCTTCGTTGTGGACATCGAACTCAAGCACGGTCAGCAGGGGCAGGTGCTGCAGATGGCGCGCGTTGCCGCGACGTCGCGTCACCACCGTGACCGCCCAGCCCTCACGCACCAGTTTTTCACAAACGTGCCGGCCGATGAAGCCGGTGCCACCCAAAACCATCGCTTTTTTCATAAAAGATATTTTCGCACTGACCTGCCTGCGGTGTCAGACCACCACCGGTTCAGGCTCCAACCGCAGGCCAAAGCGTTCATAGACGCTGGTCTGGATGGCCCGGGCCAAGGTCATGACTTCGCCGCCCGTGGCACCGCCATGGTTGACCAGCACCAGCGCCTGCCGGTCGTAGACGCCGGCTTGGCCCACTGTCTTGCCCTTCCAGCCGCAGGCCTCGATCAACCAGCCTGCCGCCAGCTTGACCGAGCCGTCCGCGAGGTGGTAGTGCACGATTCTGGGTTCGCGTGCAATGATGTCCTCGCACTGTTCGGCCGACACCGTGGGGTTTTTGAAGAAGCTGCCTGCATTGCCCAGGCGGGCGGGATCGGGCAGCTTGGCGCGGCGAATCTCGCACACCCAATCAAAAATTTGCTGCGGCGTGGGCTGCGTCACCCCGGTTTGGGCCATTTTTTTATCCAAATCGGCATAGCCCAGCACCGGACGCCAGGGTTTGGGCAGTGCAAAGCGCACTCGGGTGATCAACGCCCGGCCTGCCAAACCCAGCGGCTGCGAGGCGTGCTTGAAGACCGAATCTCGGTAACCAAAGCCGCACTGGGCCGCATTCAAGGTAAAGGTTTTGCCCGTGTGCAGATCGATCGCATCGAGCGACTCAAAGCGGTCCTGCAATTCCACGCCGTAGGCACCCACGTTTTGCACCGGCGAGGCGCCCACGGTGCCGGGAATCAGGGCCATGTTTTCGAGGCCGGGGTAGCCCTGGTCCAGCGTCCAGCGCACAAAGTCGTGCCAGTTTTCACCAGCGCCCGCCTCCACCACGGTGACCTTGGCTGCGTCTTGCACCACCCGGCGTCCAGCGATTTCGACCTTGAGCACCAGGGGTTTGACGTCACCGGTGAGCACGATATTGCTGCCACCGCCCAGCACAAACCGGGGGGCAGGGCCCCACTCGGGGCTGTTCAGTACCGCTTGCACATCCGCTTCGCTGGCAATGCGCACCAAGGCATGGGCGCGCGCGACGATGTGAAAGGTGTTGCAAGCCTGCAGCGGGACGTTTTTCTCGACTAACATTGCTGCCATTGTCGCACCAGGGCCCTGGTCGTGACCCCATCCATGACACTGCCGGAACCCCACCATGCCCTCTTTTGACACTGTCTGCGAAGCCAATCTGGTCGAAGTGAAAAATGCCGTGGAAAACACCGCCAAGGAGATCGCCACCCGCTTTGACTTCAAGGGCACGCCCGCTTCGATCGAGCTCAAGGACAAGGACATCACGCTGATCGGCAACGCCGAATTTCAGCTGTCGCAGGTGGAGGAAATCTTGCGCAACAAACTGTCCAAACGCAATGTGGACGTGCGTTTTCTGGACGTGGGCGACGTCCAGAAGATCGGCGGCGACAAGGTCAAGCAGGTGGTGAAGGTGCGCAACGGCATCGAGGCGGAGGCCGCCAAAAAAATCCAGCGACTGATCAAGGACAGCAAGCTCAAGGTACAGGCCGCGATCCAGGGCGACGCCATCCGGGTCACGGGTACGAAACGGGACGACCTGCAAGCGGCGATGGCGCTGATCCGCAAGGACATCGCCGACCTGCCCTTGAGCTTCAACAACTTCCGCGACTGATCAACACGTCTGCAGCGGGTCGCATGGCATGAGCGTCCAGACAGAAGGCGACTACGAGGACCTGCTGGGGCTGTGGTCGGATCTGGAGGCCGGTCTGGGCGTGCTGTTGGGCAGCCCCTTGAGCATCCGCGAGTTCCAGGCAAGGGTTCGGCAGTACGACCGCTGGATGCAGGATCTGCTGCGGCGGGATACCGATGTCGGCCTGTACCTGCTGTTTCAACTTGCCAGCAGCTCGTCCGTGGGCTACAGCGCCTCGCACGCACTGGTGTGTGCGGTGCTGTGCCACCTGATCGGCACGGAGCTGGGGATCCCGCCCGAAGAGCGCGAGGGTTTGGTGTTTGCCGCTCTGACCATGAACATCGCGATGACACAGCTGCAGGACGAACTGGCCCAACAGCTGGAGAGGCCGAACGGGGCCCAGATGGAGGCCATCCGCTCGCATGCCAGCCGGGGCCAGGCCATGCTGGCGAGCTTGGGGGTGACAGACCCCATCTGGCTTGGCACCATCGAGTTGCACCATGACGACAGGACGGGTCAGGGCGATTTCCACACCCTGCCACCGGCACGGCGGCTGGCACGGGTGCTGCGCGTGGCGGATCGGTATGCCGCCATGATCAGTCCGCGCAAGTCGCGGGAAGGGCGCAGCGCCACCGACTCGCTGCGCTCGATCATCGGCAACACAGAGTCGCAGGGTGACGAGGCAGGCCACACGCTGGTGCGTGCCGTAGGCCTTTGCCCGCCGGGCACCATTGTTCGACTGGACAACGGTCAGGTTGCCGTTGTGATCCGCCGCAGCCAACAGCTCAACCGGCCCTGTGTCGCCATCGTGCAGGATGAAACCGGCGCCCTGCTCAAACCGCCCCGACTGCACCGCACGGCCCATGGCAACCCGGGCATCAAGGCCGCGCTGAATGCATCTGTGGTTCAGGAGCGACTCAACCACCACCTGATTTTGCAGCTCGGCACCTACGCCGGGCAAGAGGGCTGAGCCACAGCCGCCGCATCGGGCGGCACGGCCTCAGGGCTTGGCTTTTTTGGCACCCAAGCGGGACTCGGTGCCGCGTACCAGGCGGCCCAGGTTCTCGGCATGCCGGTACAGCAACAACAGCGCCATGACAGACACCGCCAGCAGCACCGACTTGTTCGAGTACCAGGCCAGGCCGTCGCCAAAGACGTAATACGCCGGCGCGAGCAATGCCGCGATCAGGGCCGCCAGCGAGGAATAGCGAAAAACCCAGGCCACGAACAGCCAGGTCAGCGCCGTGGCCAAGCCCAGCAGGGGATGGATGCCAATGAGTACGCCCAGGGCGGTGGCCACCCCCTTGCCCCCCACAAACCGGAAGAACACCGGGTGGAGGTGACCCAAAAAGGCCGCCAGGCCCACCATGGACAGCGTGCCGGACTCCAGGCCGTAAGGTTTGCCGAACCAGGCCACCAGGGCCACTGGCAGCCAGCCTTTGGCCGCATCCAACAGCAGCGTCACCACGGCGGCAGACTTGTTGCCCGAGCGCAGCACATTGGTCGCCCCCGGGTTCTTGCTGCCGAAGGTGCGCGGGTCGCTCAGGCCCATGAGCCGGCTCACGATCACGGCGAACGACAAAGAGCCGATCAGGTAGCCGCCAAGAACAGCGGCAAGCGGCAGATAGGGTTGCATGATGTCCAGCACGAGGCCTCCAAAACATTGTCAGGGTCCGATGCTGGGCCGCTGCGCATGCATTTTGCCAGCCCGCCCGGGCTGTGACCGTGGCTCAGTCCGGCAGAGGGCCGCAGGGCTGGAAAATTCGAACCTGGCACTGGGCGCAGACTTTGCGATCAAGTCGCTGGTACAGCGTGGCGATCACGTCGTCCCCCATCTTGAAAAAATGGTGGGTCCCGATCTGTTCGAACACGCCCGCGCGCCGCAGCATGTCCAGGGGCTCTTGCTTCAGGTTGAAGAAGTAAAGGCCGCCCCCGAAGGCCTTGCGGCGGGCCGCCTCCTGGCCCAGCAGGTGCGCGCCGGCCAAATCGACAAAATTGATGCCCGAGGCCACCAGCAGCACGTGTGTGTGTCGTGGCTCTCGCTCGTCGATCTGCTGCAGTGCCTCCTGCAGGTGGTTGACGGCGCCGAAGAAGATCGAACCGTTCAGGCGAACAATCTTGAGCTGCGGGCAGTCCGGCTGACCGGTGGCAGCGTGGAAGGCAGGCGGCCACTGGCCGGGAAAGGGCTTGACATCCTCCAGGCTCGGCCGTGACGTGCGGCCCAGGTAAAGCAGTAAAGACAGCAGGACCCCCGCGTAGATGGCAAATTCGAGGTCGAGCGTCAGCGTGGCCACAAAGGTCACGGCCAGCACGACCGTCTCCTGCCGGCCGGAGCGCACGATCTCGCGAATGTGGTGGACATCGACCAGCCCCCAGGCCACCACAAACAGGATGCCGGCCATGGCAGCGGTCGGCAGGTAGCGAGCCAGCGGCGCCAGAAACAACAACATCAACAGCAGAGCGACCGCTGCAAACACGGTGGACAGCGGTGTCTGCGCGCCTGCGGCGTAATTCAGGCCGCTGCGGTTGAAGGAGCCGCTGGAGGCATAGCCCGAGAAAAAACTGCCCACCAGGTTGGACAGACCCTGCCCGATGAACTCCTGGTTGCCGTCAATGCGCTGACCACTGCGGATGGCCATGGCACGGGCGATCGATACCGCCTCGGTCAGCGCCAGCAAAGCCACCGCCACTGCCACCGGCAGCAGGCGCTTGAGGGTTTCGGGCGAAAAATCAGGGCTGGACAGCGGCGGAAAACCAATGCGCAGCGCGCCAAGGCTGGCGATGCCAGTGCGTTCTGCGCCGAACCACTGGTTGAGGGCCGCTGCCAGCAGGCTGCCCAGCAACATGCCGGCAATCATGTGCGGAAAGCGGGGCCACCAACGCTTGAAGGCGACGCAGGCCAGCACCGTCATGACCGCCACGGCGGTGACGAAGGGATTGATTGCGCCCACCTGGAGCAGCAGGTCATGCAGCACCGCATAGACCGAGGCGCCACGCGGGATGGGCAGGCCAAAGAAATTTTTGACCTGGCTGGCCGCGATCAGGAAGGCCGCGCCGGCGGTAAATCCCACCACCACGGTGTGCGACACAAAATTGACCAGAGTGCCCAGCCGCAGCACGCCCAGCAACAACTGGAAAACACCCACCAGAAAGGTCAGGGTGAGCACCAGCGCCACGTACTCGGCGCTGCCAGGCGTGGCGAGCGGGCTCATGGTGGCGAAGACCACAATCGAGATGGCCGTGGTGGGACCGGACACCAGATGCCAGGACGACCCCCACAACGCCGCCACGATGGCCGGCAGCATGGCGGCATACAAGCCGTATTCGGGCGGCATGCCGGCGATGGTGGCAAAGGCCACGCCTTGGGGCACCAAAATGAGGCCCCCAGTGAGGCCGGCCACCAGATCGGCACGCAAGCTGGCGCGGTTGACGCGCGGCCACCAGCGCAAAAAGGGCAGCATGGATTTCACGATTTCAGCTCCTTGGCAGCCCGTTGTGTTTGCGTGGATTTTCCTCCAAATCCATGCCCCACTTAGGTGCCTGGCGAACGGTGCAACTGGCTCCATCATTGGCAGCATCTGGCTCTATTCCTGGCCAACGACAGGCTCCAAACTCTTGGTTGGGTCAAATGGCCCTGCGCCATCATGGCGGCAACGCTGCAGTGCGCTGCAGCACCTCATTGTCAACACATAGGAATGATATGAAGCAGTCACTGATATCCGTGCTGGTCAAAAGCACCCTGGGCCTGGCGCTGGCGGTCGTCGCCGCGTCCTCTTTTGCCCAAGCGAAAAAAGAAGTCACTTTTGCGCATCAGGACATGGTGTTTCCCTACCGCACCGTGATGGAGTCCGGCGAATTGGAAAAAACCACCGGCTACAAGATCAACTGGCGCATGTTTGGC
>Ga0214921_10009028_pt1 | contig 12722 bp, 12 predicted proteins | sample LL1505_MetaG_FD_177992 | JGI IMG/M metagenome (GOLD analysis project Ga0214921, IMG submission 177992) | Freshwater microbial communities from Lake Lanier, Atlanta, Georgia, United States - LL-1505 | ecosystem: Environmental > Aquatic > Freshwater > Lake | place: USA: Georgia | collected... | reverse complement strand
GCGCTGAAGTAGTGATTGATGGTGTCGTGCGAACGTTCCTGTTTAAGAAGATCATCCCGAAGACTTAGGACTTCCCGCTTATCGATTTGGTGAATTTCTAGTCCATTCCACCTTCTTGATAGGATTCGTAATATTCCTTTCTCGGAGTGACAACTTTTTTTATAAATAGAGTGATGCTTTATATAGTACTCAGCTATTTCTTGGAAGAAAGCGCTAGACGTGCGTGATTGCTGAGTCTGGGCTTCAAAAATACCCAGCTGAATCTGTGCCTCAGTCTCTTTAGCCCATGCCATTGCCTCAGATCGGTTGGCAAAGGTTTTTGTTATTGCGCTTTGGGGACGTCTAGAAATACGCACCCGATAGGTACTTCCCCGTTTTTGAATAGATGCCACGTTGACCTCGTTGACCAAATGTTGACCAAAACGAGTAGTTCGATCGAGCTAAGACTCCTAACGCATTGAATTTACAGGTTTTGCCCATAGCTCAGCTGGATAGAGCAACAGCCTTCTAAGCCGTAGGTCGCAGGTTCGACTCCTGCTGGGCAGGCCAATTGATTCTGGCTAGGCCTCTCATGCTTTTTTGTAAATCACACTTCTTCAAACAATATTCATTGTTCGGTCAATAGCTTCTCGATTAGTGCATAAAAGCATACAGGGTATTCCCGAATAATTTTAAGAATTGTCACTGAAAACATTGCCTTGAAGCAATTAGCTTGTACATTAGTAATAATATAAAGCAGTGAAAAAAGGAGCGGTATGTTTTTTACCAAATGGACCCAAATATTTAAGCTCAAAAATTCATTTGTACTTGTTTTTTTGTGGATTCAACTTTTGTTGATTCTTTTAACGGTAATTTTTTACAAGCAAACAGTTTCACTGATTGAAGCTTCGGAAGAGCTTGCTAATAAAGTAATAATCGAAGGCGTCTACGATAAATTGGACGAGATTCAAATGCTTTCTGATGCTGTTGTAATTGCGACTTCAAAAAACACTCCACTTTTAAATGCAATTTCTAAATCTGATCGCGATCTTGTTCGCCCCATAGCGGATAATATTTGGAAAGACATAAAACCATTAGGTTTTGCTCAGTTCCAACTCTTTTACAAACCTGAAAAGTCACCTGATTGGAAATTCTTTTATAGAGCCCAAGCGCCCGATAAATTTAATGACTCTGCTGAAAATCGCCCAAATATAAATAAAGCAAATTCAACTAAATCTATTGTCTCTGGTTTGTCGCAGGGGACTACTGGCTATGGGTTTCGTTCAGTTATCCCATTATTTTTAGATTCCAAGCAAATCGGATTCCTTGAGACCGGTTATGAGTTAGGCGATAACTTATTAAATAGATTTCTTAAAAGCCATCAAGGTAATTGGGCAATTTACAATCTAGCTCGTGGCTCAGGCTCTGTTGATGATCGGGCATTGATTCAATCGGTCGGAGATTCTAAAGAAAAGTTTTTTAAGAATTTGATGCCGGAAGAATATGTAATAAAAAGTGCCAAAGCGGGTGTGCCAGTGACTGAACTAGATAAATCATTAAATGCAAAAATAATTTACATACCGGTTAAAAATTTTCAAGGTGATTACACTATTTTATTAAAATTTGTTGGTAAAACAGAATACTTCAATGCTGTTTCAGAAATTAAAAAAAATGCATTATTAATTTGCTTATTAGGCTTTTTACTCTCATCTGGAATCATTATTTTGCTTTACCGCATGATTACTTTGCCAATTAAGGGGTTGGTGATTGAGACAGAAAGAATTAAGAATTTTGAGCTTGATGGCACAATCAAAATTCCAGCCAAGCTAGAGGAGCTGAAGGGTCTTGTTGAGGCTATGAATTCAATGAAAATTGGACTGCGTTCCTTCAGAAAGTACATTCCAGCTGAACTTGTTCAGCAACTAATACGAAAAGGGGAGGAAATTGATGCTTCTGGAGAAAGACAGCGATTAACGATTTTTTTCTCTGATATTGAGGACTTTTCAACAATTTCAGAAAAGCTCACACCGAATGAATTATCTAGTCAAATTTCTGAATACTTAACTGAAATGACTGCGATCATTTTAAAGTACGGTGGTACGGTTGATAAATATATTGGCGATTCAATTATGGCTTTTTGGGGCGCCCCAAATAAAACGCTTGATCATGCAACTCAAGCTTGTTTGGCTGCAATTGAATGTAATACGCGTTTAAAAATATTAGCTAAAGAATGGACTAGTCAAGGTCGCCCTTCATTTAAAGCGCGTATTGGCCTTAATACGGGTGACGTCGTTGTAGGAAATATCGGATCAGACCAGCGTTTAAGTTATACGGCAATGGGTGACCCTGTTAACCTCGCTAGCCGTTTAGAGGGATTAAATAAGGAATACTCAACCTCGATCATTATTAGTCAGTCTGTACTTAATGAATTACCGGACGAATTTGTATACAGACTTCTAGATATTGTTGTGGTTAAAGGCAAAACTGAACCTGTTCCCATCTATGAACTAGTCTCTCGCAAAGGTGATGTCACAGGCTCGGATTCTGAGTTTCTGGAGATGTTTGGGAAGGCTGTAAATTCATATTTAGAAAAAGATTGGGATAAAGCTATTTTTAGATTTGAAAAGCTTCTTGGCTTACGCCCAAATGACCAAGCTTGTAGAATTTTTATAGAGCGTTGTCAAGAATATAAAAATAATCCTCCAGATCATGATTGGGCGGGTGAGTATGTTTTCTTACATAAGTGAACTTTGGGAGTTGATTATTTATGAAAATAATTTCCCCCCAACTGCTAGTAATTAAAGATTCCTTTATGAGTATGCTTGAATTTGTCGGTCTTTCCAACAAACGCCTGCTGACTCCACGAACCCAATATTGAACCCCACCCAACGCCACGATGATCCTTGTTTTGACGGACACTCAAAACCTACCTACTTTAAGCCATTGTTGAGCATTGTGTTTCGCAGATTTGCCAGCCCTTCTAAGCCGTGGGTGGCAATTTAAATCAATATTATCCAAACAATTAAGTAGTAACCCTTAGAGCCAATTAGATCAAAGCTCTTTTCTTAGTTCAATACAAACATACAATTAATTAAGCTGAAAATTATTTCTAATATCGTAATAGATTAGAAAAAAGGTAATGAAAGGATTCTTAATAAATGAAAAAACTTTTTCTTGTTGCTATATTTTTTTGTTTTCCAACATTTGTATTTGCGCAAACTTACCCCGTAAAGCCAGTTACTATAGTGGCTCCATTTTCTGCTGGAGGATCGGCTGACTTATTGGCTCGTATATTGTCTGAAAAATTAACACCTGTTTTTAATCAACCAGTTGTTGTCGAAAACAAAGTAGGGGCAGGTGGAACGATTGGCGCTAATTTTGTTGCTAAGGCACCACCAGATGGGTATACCTTATTACTTGGTGTTACAGCAACCCAGACAATTGCTCCATCGTTTTATAAAAGTCTTCCCTATAACTCCGAAAAAGATTTTAAGTCGATAGGCCTAGTTGCGCAGATCCCAGTAGTTTTTGTTATCAATTCTGAACTAAAAATTAATAGCGTAAAAGACTTTGTTGCAACTGCCAAGAAGAGTGGTAAGGTTTATAGCTATGCCTCAAGTGGTACGGGGGCGATACCTCATTTAACAGGTGAATTATTTCAAATTTCCACTGGCATCAAGTTAAATCATATTCCTTATAAGGGTGCCGCCCCCGCAATGACCGACTTAATTAGCGGTAGAGTTGATATTATGTTTGACCACTTACCAACAGTTTTGCCTCATATCAAAAGTGGTAAATTAATTCCATTAGCTGTCGCTGGCTCAGAAAGGGCTAAAGCGTTACCCGAAGTACCGACTCTCGCTGAGGTGGGCATTGCTGGCGTCGATGTTTATTCTTGGTTTGGTTTATTAGCTCCCGCTGGAACATCAGATCAAATTAGCAACCAATTAAATCAAGAAATCCAAAAGATTCAAAAGATGGATGATGTCAAAGCAAAATTAGCAAATATGGGCGCTGAACCTGTAGTAATGTCGTCGGATAATTTTAAAAAGCTGATTGACTCTGATATCAAAAAATGGTCAAAATTAATTAAAACGACCGGTATTCAATCTGAATAATTTTTTTATAAAGGGAGCATTTATGAGCATTAAGCCAATTATTCCAGCTGGGTCAGCACCTCCGTTGGCGCCATATTCCCCAGGTGTGAGAGCAGGTAACACAATATATGTTTCTGGAGTGTTATCTCTAGATGCAAACGGAAACATTGTGGGCATTGGTGATGTTAAAGCCCAAACTCGTCACGTTCTTGAAAGTATCAAGGCGGTCCTAAAAGAAGAGGGCGCTACGATGGCTAACATCGCCTTTAATCAGATTTTTATAAAAAATTTGGAGGATTACGCCGCAGTAAATGAGGTTTATAGAGAGTATTTCCCAAATCCTGCCCCAGCTCGCTACTGCATTCAAGCTAATTTAGTGAAACCCGAATTTTTAGTAGAAATTGCTTCAACAGCTTATTTGGGCGACTAATAAGTAATGCCGTTAATTAGAATTGAGGGTATTGACCAGCATTATGAAATTGCTGGAATAGGCGATTCAAATGTCCCAATTGTTTTTATAGCTGGAATGGGGGGTGCAGCCTCTTATTGGTCTCCCCAAGCTCCTTTTTTTGAATCCAAATTTAAGGTGCTCACCTATGACCAGAGAGGTACCGGAAAATCATCCAGAGTAAAGGTTTTATCTATTGATCAATTAGCAGATGACTTAATTTGTATGCTTGATCAACTAAATTTAAAAAAAGTTCACTTAGTGGGTCATTCAACAGGTGCAGCCATCGGCTTAATCGTGGCCTCTAGAAATCCTGAGTATGTTAAAAGTTTAGTTTCATATGCAGGCATTCATCGCGCAGATCACTATCGAGAACGAGTATGGGGGCTGAGAAAAAAAATTCTCCAGGAAATGGGTCCAGAAATTTATGCTCAAACAACATCATTATTTTTTTATGAGCCTGAATATATCAATCTCAACCATCAGAGTTTAGTTAAGAATGAAATTAATGTAGCTAGGAATGAGTTAGCATCCGCGGACATTATGGCAAGCCGAATTGATGCAATCTTGAAACTTGATATTGCTGGTGATTTATCAAAAATTAATTGCCCAACTTTGGTGATGTGTGCTGAAGATGATCTACTAACTCCAGCTTATTTTTCTAGAGAAATTGCGGAATTAATACCTGATTCTCGTCTTAAACTAATTATTAAAGGAGGTCATGCTTTTTCAAGAAGTCATGCCAATGAATTCAATTTATTGATTAATGAATTTATAGAGTCTTGTGATGGTTAGTACCAAGACTAACTGTTCATATATAAAAACTGAGATTTCTTTTTTCCCGACAAATACCTGCGGACACCATAAACCCTACACGAGACCCCACCCAACGCCACGACGACCCTTGTATTGACCTACACCTCGAACCAGCCCAGTATAGGTCATTGTTGGATATTGTCTAAAACAGATTAGCCAGCCCTTCTAAGCCGTGGGTGGCAGCGTTATATGATGAAATGAGCTTTTAGTATCAGTATCTTGCTCAAAAAAAAGCCACTCCAGAGAGTGGCATCAAAGAGGAGACATACTTATTAGCAAGTTTTATTTGGAGTCTTTTGTCCTAAGAAAACTTACCCAATTTGCACCTTTTCCACCAGGAACTCTCTCAATAAGATTTAATTCGCCATTGGCCTGATTGATAGAGTAAAGGGATACTTTGTCAGACTTTTGGCCGACTGCAACTAAAAATTGGCCACTAGGATCTACGTTAAATCCCCTTGGCATTTCTTCGGTGGGAATAGTAAATAGATATTTGATCTTTCCAGATATGGGATCTACTTCAAAACCAGTTAGAGTACTTTTGGTTCTTTCAGAGGTATATAAAAACTTTCCATTTGGCGTTAATTTAATTTCAGCACAAAAGATCATATTTGAATCATCAAAGGCTGTTGCTTCTGGAGAGCCGGTAGGGGGTCTTGGTCTCCCAGGTACTAATTTGGAATCACTTGGAAGACTGGATATCGATTGAATTTGATTTAAAAGTCCAGTTTTGAGATCTCTTGAAAAGACTAAAACTTGACCAGTCATCTCGCTAAGAACATATGCAAACTTGTTATCTTGGGAAATAACAAGATGCCTTGGGCCATTTTGTTTTTGAACTGGTATCGAGGTTGAGGTCTCAGACAGTGGTTTTTTCAAGGAGGCATTAAAAGTATGAACCTTGATTTCATCAGTCCCCAATTGAGGTATATAAACAAACTTATTAGACTGATCAAACACTACAGCGTGGGGATTTTTTCCGCCGCTTGAAAATGCCTCAGCTGGCTCTGGATTTACACCACCCCCTGGATAAATTTGATTAACGCTATTGTTATGTCCACCAAAGGAGGTTGCCACTAACCATTTGCCTGTTTTATCTACCGCAATACTCACCATACTATCGGCTAAAGGAACGGCGCCAGTCCATTTAAGTTTGCCAGTACCTTGGTCAATCTGATAGGTATATACAGAAAATGGTTTTGAGCGCACTGAGGCATATAAAGTTTTCCCATCGGGGGCAATCGCCATGGGCATTACAAATTTTCCAGCCGGGTAACGACCAATAGGCGACAAACGAGGGTTGGGACCTGTGACTAATTCATAGGCAGTAATATCGGCATCATCAATATTGGAGATATATACATACGTTCCACAGTAAGCACTTGTGGTTAGTGCTATGCCGGTTATGCCTAAGGCTAATTGTTTTAATGGGTTCATACAAATTCCTTGTAATTATTAATTAGAACTTTATTGGATAGGCGGAAGTAGGAGAGGTGCTGTTCACCTCGAACTTTATCTTTAACCTAAAGGCCTAATAATTTGGCAGGATTTTTTTTCATCATGATGTCGATATCAGCCTGAGAAACACCTGCGGCTTTGACAGCTGCAACTTGATTTTCAACCCCATCCGGAGGAGTCATCATTCCTTGTTGACCTAAATCTGTTGAAAGAACTAAATGATTAGCCCCAATTTCTTTAACTGCTTTTGCGACAACATCAGGACCAACTCGTTCCCAATGGGTCATCCATTTGTATTGCGCATTTGGGCCAGTCATAAATTGCAAATAACAAATCTCAATCATGGCTCCCATTTTTGCAACTTCCCTCGCTTGCTCCATTGTTAGGCCTGGAATATTAGTTAAGCCATGGGTAATAAGAATATTGTTAACACCAAGTTCCTTTGCTCGTTTTACAACAGCCAACACTTCTTCAGCTGAAATGTGACCAGTTGCAAGAATGAGATTCTCGCGGGCAATTATTTTGAGAACTTCTTCGGTTTCTGGTGTTACCTTGCCATCTGCGACCACAACAAGGCCAGATTTATTTTTATCTACAAGTGTTTTGACATGTTTATCTGAGTCAAAGGTTGGTAGCCAGACTACCTTACCGCGACCACCTGACATACGATGCATCCACTCCACGGCAGCGGGATTAACACCACCAACTGATTTATTCAAAACGATGCCACCCCAAACCTCGATCCCAGGAACTTGTTGCATAGTTAAAGCTGCGCGATCTGCAGTTGTGACCACATGGTTTTTGATCACGATTCCTCTTAAACCTTTCCGACGTGCAATCGTGGCTAACTCAATATCGGTTAACGATCGCCCGAAGACATCAGGATCGGGATGAACATGCATATCAATTACGCCCGCTGCGGGACTAACTTTAGGCGGGGGAGGCGGGAAGCCAACTTGACCAAGTGCAGGTTTCGTAACAACTATTTGACTCAGGCAAATTAAACCTAAGAGTACTAATTTATTTTTTCCTATAGAAACCATTCTGCACCCCCTTTGTTAGTTTTTTTTAGATATAGCAGTTAGCAATTTCTACTCTAAAACTATTAGATCTGATTGAGTTTAGGTGTTTGCCCTAGGTAAATAGAATAATTTATAAGTGTCCCGATAAAGGACGCTTGTATTTGTCGGTTTTTCCGACAAATGCCTGTAGGGCAGGCTACTCCAAAAAAACAAATGGGGTAAATCATTCCCCATTCGAACAGTTACTTAGTATAAATTTATTGAATACCCATGATTTTCTTAGCATCTGCTAAGGTCTGCATTGACTCAGTATGTTGACCAGCCTTGTGTTGCTCTTCACCCTTAGCGCGAAGTTCTTTTACCTTGGTTGCATCTTGAGCACTTAGTTTAGTCGTGGGCATAGCGGCATCAATTTTTTTCATCTCACCGGGACAGCCATGAGCTAAGGCAAGGCCAGAAACAGCGAGTAGGGCAGTTGATACAAGTAGTTTTTTCATTAAAACCTCCATATGTTTGATTTATTAATATAGCCCTTAACAAGATTTCTTGCTTTTGCAAGTCTTATAAATGACCTGTTGAAGTCATTGGTGTAATAGATGTCAATCAAATGTGACACTGAACTATTGGGGCTCAAAGGCTAAAGAGCCTCTCCCGGATTGGCGGCACACACAAAAAGGCATAACTCTTTATAGTTCAATCATGCACTATCAACCCATTACTATTTCTGACCGCATTGCCTTGACCTTTACCAAAAGCATGCGGTTCTTTGCCGATACCTTTTTTAAAACACGGTATGGACATCGCGCCGTTGTACTAGAGACAGTAGCCGGTGTGCCAGGGATGGTTGCAGGAATGTGGACCCACTTGACTAGCCTGCGACGTATGCGAGTCGGCTACGGCCCCAAGATCCGTACCTTACTGGCTGAAGCCGAAAATGAACGCATGCACTTAATGACATTTATTGAGATTGCAAAGCCGAACTTATTTGAGCGGTATTTAGTTTTAATTGCCCAAGCCGTCTTTTGGAATCTATTTTTTGTAATCTATGTATTTTTTCCTCGAACGGCTCATCGTATCGTTGGGTATTTTGAAGAAGAGGCCGTGTACTCCTACACTGAGTACCTCAAAGAGATTGATTCTGGAAGAACCCCCAATATTCCAGCACCCAAAATAGCAATTGATTATTGGAAATTAGCCCCAGATGCCACACTGCGTGATGTAGTAATTGCTGTTCGTGAGGATGAGGCCCATCATCGTGATACCAATCATCAATTTGCTAAAGAATACGATGAGCAGCGCAAATCATCCTAGTCAATGGAAGGAATAACAGGCAATGAACTCAAACGAAAAAGTAATGCTTGAGAAGTTTCTTGAGCAATTAAAAAATTCTCAGGCAAATCCAAAAGATCTTGATGCGGACAAATTGATTGCGGACAGTACCAGAAATAATCCTGATGCAACCTACCTGTTGGTTCAGCGCGCACTAGGGCTGGAGTTAGCCCTGCAGGCTAATCAAAAACAACTTACTGAGCTACAAGCTGTAAATCCTCAGACTAAGCCATCTAGTTTTATCAGTGACCATAATACCTGGGGCAGAGCGCCAAGTTCACCCCCGACCAATGCACCACTCCAGACAACCAAGACAAATGCAATATCACCCAAGCAACCGAGTGCCTGGGGCACTGGTTTATTAGGAACCATTGCAACTACTGCTGCTGGGGTTGTGGTTGGATCGATGCTCTACCAAGGTATTCAGAGTATGTTAGGACACGATCAAAACCAGCCCAATGTAGGCCCGTTGGGCTCTGGCGAAATCAATAATGACCTACGAACGGTCCAATATGACCAACACGATTTCCAAGACCAAATTGATAGTGATTTTGGCGGCGATGACTTTGTATAAGGATTGATATGGAGTTGGCGATCAATCCAGCCCATGCGGAACTTTCTCCGCATTTAATTCGTGAGCTTCGTTCCGATCACGCGGGTGAGACCGGGGCAGTTTACATTTACCAAGGCATTATTACGATTGCCCAAATTTATCGCAATCAAGAACTAGTCATTTTTGCTAAGTATCATTTAAAGACCGAAGTAGAGCACCTCCAATTGGTTGAAGAGTGGTTAGAGCCGAGCAACCGAAGTCGTTTACTAGGTCTATGGAAATTGGCCGGCTGGTTAACTGGCGCTATTCCAGCACTTTTTGGATCTAAATCAGTCTATGCCACGATAGCAGCCGTAGAGACATTTGTGGATCAGCATTATCAGGAGCAAATTGATCACATTCAGTCTTTTGGTGGGCCCACAGAGCTACTATCCCTATTACAGCGTTGCCAGGCCGATGAACAGTATCATCGCGATGAGGCCAAAGACCTGCTTCAATCAAATCCTCCAGGGCTTGTTTTGGCGGCTTGGTGCAAAGTTGTTGGAATTGGCTCAAAACTCGCAGTATCTCTAGCTCGCAAAATTTAACTGAAACACCATAAGTTGATAGTTAAATTGAATGGGGCTCCTGTAAAACTAGGTTAACATTAAGTTGTTTTTCTTCCTCAATTCGGTCGCTTCGGCGACCATTTTTTTTATCTGCTTAGAGAAATTAACGATTTAAAGAACAAACTTAAGCAACTCTCAGTTCAGTAATAACTATTTAGAGCGCTAATTAATTGTTTATTGAGCAAAGATCAACTGGTTCCTTGATAATCAAATGACTCAAAACCTTGATCGTTTCTAAGTAATGTCCACCAAAAATCCGATTTACGCCTTTGTTGATATTGAAACCACAGGTTCGCGGGCAAACTTCGATCGCATTACCGAAGTTGGGATCGTGACCCTTGAGAATCAAGAGGTATCGGAGTGGTCTGGGTTAATTAATCCAGGCGTCTCTATTCCAGCCAATATTCAGCAGCTCACTGGGATTACTCCGGCTATGGTAAGCGCCAAGCCCAGTTTTGCTGAGATCGCAGAAGATTTGTATTTGGAGCTCAAAGATAAGATTTTTGTGGCCCACAACGCCCGCTTTGATTACAGTTTTCTAAAAGCCGAGTTCAAGCGCTTGGGAATTGATTTTTCTCCGAAGGTGATTTGTACAGTTAAGCTCTCCCGACGTCTCTTTCCGAATCAGGCCAGGCACAATCTCGATACCCTGATCGCCGTTCATGGCCTGCAAGTTGTTCATCGGCACCGGGCACTCGATGATGCCAAGTTACTGCATCAATTCTGGCAGCGCTGTGAAGCGACCTTTGATCAAGAGCATTTCCATGCCCAAATTGATTATCTATTAGGAAGACCGAGCCTTCCACCGCATATTGACCGTGAGTTGATTGATGAGATCCCCAATCGACCTGGTGTGTATCTCTTTTACGCAGAAAATAAGCAACCCCTCTATATCGGGAAAAGTAATGACCTGCGAGCGCGGGTCATGAGTCATTTTCAGGCCTCATTAACCAACCGCAAAGAAATGAAGCTTTCGTTGCAGGTGCGAGACATTGACTGGATTGAAACCAGTGGAGAATTAGGCGCCTTACTCTTGGAATCGCGCCTGATTAAGGAAAAACTACCGAGCTTAAACATTAAATTACGTCGCTCGCGGGATTTATGTGCTTGGCAGTTGACCAAAGGATCCAATCACCTAGAACTGCGCCTTGTGAATCACCATGAACTGCAACCCGGCAAGCAAGATTATCTCTATGGACTCTTTTACAGTAAGCGTGAAGCCACCCAAACCCTCCAGTCAATTGCCAAACGCAATCAACTCTGTGAAGGGTTATTAGGCTTTGAAAAGTTAAGCCCCGGAAGCCCGTGTTTTGGCTTTCATGTAAAGCAATGCAAAGGGGCGTGCATTGGAGTAGAGCCTCGAGCGATTCATGATTTGCGCCTACAAACCGCTTTACTCAAATTAAAGGTAGCGATTTGGCCCTACCCAGGAGCCATTGGGATTCGGGAAGGGGAGGATCTGCATATTTTTGATCATTGGTGCTATCTGGGTAACGCCATCAGTGAGCAAGAAATCGAAGAGCTTTTGCAGAGCGGGGAACCTGAATTTGATCTGGATATCTATAAGTTGATTAAAAAGGCGCTTAAATCGTTACCGAAAGAAAACATCTTGAATTTGGATACATACCAAAGACATTCTGAATACAGTTAGCTACCAAGCGTCGCTATTTAGGACGCTCAAATTTGTCGGTTTTCCCGACAGCCCCTAAGTTTTGGATAAGATTTTGGTTTGATTAACCATGGATCACTGATTTGATAGTTGCCGGGAAAGTTAGATCAAAACTCTGCATGAATCCGAAATGACATGATATTAACTGGACCCCGAGCGGAGTTGTAGGCTGGATTGATGATGTGTTGGAAATTAAGCCCTGCTAATACGTTTTTAATCACATTGGCGTTGTAATAGATCTCACCAATGCGCTCTGGGCTATAGGAAATCGTTTGCGTGAGACTCGCATAATCTCCGATGAAGTAGGAGATGCCACCGGCTTGCAAGTAACCCTTGCGTTGATTAGATAAGCCATTTTGCATCACTGAAATCCCCATAGTATCCTTGGGCCGTTGCCAGCGATTGCCATTCAGACCCATGCCAAGGGAGATCGACTGATCGGCTTCGGTAAAGGACATGGTCTCGGTTTGGCCATCGGATTTAAAGAGGCGGGCATAGACTCCTAAATCATGGGTGAGTGCCTGTTCCCCATGAATCCCCACCCCGGTTTTGATTTGCTTGTTGTTGCGCACAAAATTAATGGCCTGGATGCCTTGTTGCCCGGTTTGCTGAAGGTAATTGGTGGCGTCCTGAAACCGAGCTAACACCATCTCATTGCGATAGGCGAGCACACTCACTTTGCCGGGAAGGGAGTCAATCTGATGGCGTCGCTCAATCTCAATTTGATCCCCGTAGCTATTAAA
>Ga0214921_10009027_pt1 | contig 12723 bp, 11 predicted proteins | sample LL1505_MetaG_FD_177992 | JGI IMG/M metagenome (GOLD analysis project Ga0214921, IMG submission 177992) | Freshwater microbial communities from Lake Lanier, Atlanta, Georgia, United States - LL-1505 | ecosystem: Environmental > Aquatic > Freshwater > Lake | place: USA: Georgia | collected... | reverse complement strand
CCCATTTTAGGATTGGATGTTTGGGAACATGCGTATTATTTGAATTACCAGAACCGTCGTCCGGACTACATTGAAGCCTTTTTCAATGTCATCCATTGGGAAGTGGTTGCTCAAAAATACCAGGCCGCGTTATAAGAAACGTTTGCCTCGAAACAACTTCAACAGGCACCAAGGTCGCTGGTTTTGAGCAAATAAAGTCGGTTGAATAAAGCGTTGTTCATTATTACCATTTAGTTAAGATTACAGTGGAGCTTAGTTCAAATCAAGGGGGGCTTAATACCTTTGAAAAATCAATAAAATTAATATGGCAAGTATCTTAAGTTATTTCTTACCCAAAGATAAAGTGTTCTACGACTTGTTCGAAGAGGCTAGTGGGAACCTTCAAAAAATTGCGGAGCTTTTAGTGGCGGTGGTTCAGGAACCCGATTACAACGAGCGTCAGGCATTGATTGATCAAATGCGCGACTTGGAGCACGCCAACGATACGGTAACGCACACCATTTTCATTGAACTAGGTAAAAACTTTATTACGCCGTTCGATCGTGAGGATATCCATGCTTTGGCAAGTGCCTTGGACGACGTTGCCGATTATATCTACGCGTCGGGTAAGAAAATCAACTTTTACAAACTTGACCCTATTTCGGACGAAGGGGTTCAAAAAAGTGCAAAGATCATTTTGGAGGCTGTTCTTTCGCTAAAACAAGCCTTGATGGAACTGCGCAATCTAAAAAACACCCAAAAAATAATTGACAATATCATCAAAATAAACACCGCTGAAAATGAAGCTGATGCCGTATTCGATTACAGCATTGAAGCGCTTTTCGAATCCAATGCCGATGCCAAAGAGCTCATAAAACGACGCGAACTTTATATGGTTTTGGAAATGGCCACGGATAAATGTGAAGACGCAGGCAATGTAATTGAGTCCATTGTTGTTAAATTCGCATAGAAAAACATGCTCACCTTATTAATCGTTGTTGTTGTTATTGCGTTACTGTTCGATCTAGTGAACGGTTTTCACGACGCCGCAAATTCCATTGCAACGGTTGTTTCCACCAAAGTACTCACGCCTTTTCAAGCCGTCCTTTGGGCCGCCTTTTTTAACATCGTTGCCTATTGGGTATTCGACATGAGTGTTGGTAACACTGTAGCCAAAACCGTCGATAATACGGCGATTGATTTGTGGGTGATTTTTGCCGGATTGATGGCAGCAACGATTTGGAATCTCCTTACCTGGTGGTTGGGCATCCCCTCTTCTTCATCCCATACCCTTATCGGTGGATTTGCCGGTGCAGCCGTGACCCATGTGGCAATCCAAACAGGGTCGTTCGAAAAGGGCTTTGGCGTTATTGCTGGACAAGAAATTCTTACCATCATCTTTTTCATCTTTTTGGCGCCCATCATTGGGGGAATCATTTCTTACATCATTACTGTGGCTACCATTGCCCGAAATTATTGGAATAAAATGCTGGTGATTTTGGTATTGTCCGCCATTACCTTAACCGGTATTTGGTACATGATGGAATACATGGACGTTAAACCCATCATGCTCTACATTGTGGGGGCCATGATTACGGTGTTCATTGCGGTGTATACCTACCATTATGTTGCATTTAGAAATCGTCCTTCGGCCCTTCGCGAAGCCGAAATGCACAAAAAACTGCAGTTACTTTCTTCCGCAGCATTTTCTTTGGGACACGGGGGGGCAGATTCTCAGAAAGTCATGGGGATTATTTGCGCTGCTTTACTCGTTTATGGCAACCATGTTCGAAAAGAAGGCACTGACAAATCCTTGGATTCAAAATTAGCGATTACCGAATTGGTTCAAATTGAATTTCACAATGCCTCAGGAAAATTGGAAAAATACAAACCCGAATACGCGGTAGTTAACGGCCAATTATACTATGTAAATCATCATCAACTGGTGACGGCTCAGGGAATCGCAATCTACGATGAAAAAGGAAAGGCCTTGGTAAATGCATCCCAACCCATTCCTCCTTATCAAACCCTGAAAGATTCCTTGCATAAATTGGAAGTGTACCTTAATGGGAAAAACTTATGCGACGCCCAAAGCAAAGAAACGATATTCTTTAAGGATACGTTAAATCAACAGTATACGCGCAAGGCCCTCTTTGCCAGTGTGGTAAACCCAAAGGGAATCCTGAAACCAAAATATAAAATCAAAACGAAAGTGCATTCGGAAACGATGCCTTTTTGGATTGCTTTTGGATGTTACTTCATGATAGGCTTGGGAACTTTAATGGGTGGATGGAAAATTGTAAAAACCATGGGATCCAAAATCACCAAAGTGACCCCGCTCGAAGGGGTATGTGCGGAAACCGCGGGTGCGTTGACCTTATTTACAGTATCCAATTTTGGAATTCCTGTTTCCACCACGCACACCATCACCGGTTCCATTATCGGGGTTGGAGCCACAAAGCGCTTGAGTGCGGTTCGTTGGGGAGTAACCCGTAGCCTGCTTTGGGCCTGGGTTTTAACCATTCCGGTAAGTGCGCTTCTCGCCGCATTGATTTATGGAATCATTTTTTTCATGAAATAAAATTTTTGTTTTTTTTATTTCGACGAAATTTGTATTTTTCGGAACTTAAATTTAACTCTAATTTATTATGAAAAAATTATTACTTTCTTTGAGCGCAGTTTGTGTGTTCACTTTAGCTAATGCACAAGAAATTGCCAAGGGGATTTCTCCTGCCGCGATTGCGGGCATTTATACCCACTCTTGGGCCGCTCCCTCCGGAGGGTGGGGGACTCCCGATTTCTTGATTCCTAACACGTGGGTTCAAGATACGCTGATGTTAGTGGAGGATGGGACTCCCGGAACGAATGCCCAAGGAAATCCGATTTCGCAAGAAGGATGTAACCCCTTGACGAACAACCTTACCGGAAAAATTGCGGTGATTTTTAGAAACACTTGCGAGTTTGGGGCAAAGGCCTTAAATGCGCAGAATGCTGGAGCAGTGGGCGTAATCATTGTTAACCGTAATCCCGGAGAATGGTTGAATATGGGGCCAGGAGCCAACGGTGCCAATGTGACCATTCCTGTGGTGATGTTGGATTTTATCGATGGGATGAATATCGTGAACCAAATGCAAAACGGACCTGTGGTAATGTTCTTAGGAAATAAAGTGGGGCTTAATCCAAACGACGCTGGAATGTCCGCTGCTTCAACGTTGATCCCTAAAAATGCAGGGGTAGTTTCATTCCTTGCTCAAAACGGTACCGAGTTCGGTTTTGACCTCGGCACGCGCATCTATAATTACGGAAATCAAGCCCAAAACAATATCACTTTACAAGCCACCGTTAAGAATCCTTCCGGGGCAGTGGTTTACAACAACTCGGTGAACAACATTCATCTTGCCGCTGGCGATAGCATCGATATTGAACCGTCACAGGCCATGAACTTGCCTTCTTTCTCCTTGGCCACTTACCCGATGGGAAGATATACCTTAACCTATCACGTTTCGCTTGGGGCTGGGGTGTTGGATGACGACTCCTCGGACAATGTTTCTATGTATGATTTTGTGATTCAAGATTCCCTTTACTCGTTTGCTGCAATCGATGCGGTTACAGGTAACGCCAAGCCCAACGCGCACTATCGTCCGAATAACAACAATGCCACCTATTCTATTTGTACGGTGCTGAAAGATGCTCATGCGAGCCGTATTGCCGCTGTGGGTGCACATTTTTCTGCCACCACGGCTGCAGGTGTTACCTTGGACGGGGAGGAAATTGCCCTTACCCTTTACAAGTGGGAAGACAATTTTGTTGATTTAAATGACGCTAACTTCGGTTTCAACACCTTGACGCAAGTGGCTAGCGGGTTCTATTATTATCCATCAGACCTTCAAGGAAAATTGGTTTACGGCGCCTTCACACAGCCCACGGTACTTCAAGACAACGTGCGTTATTTAGCTTGTGCACAAACCGTGAATTTGCAAGTATACTTAGGATTTGACAACACCACCGATTATACATGGAATTACAATTGGTACGCACAACCGCTATCCCCGGTTGAAAACGACGGATCGTATTTTGCTGCCGGTTTCGGAACGGATTTGCCGAATGCCTTAGTTCTACGAGTGATTAATGCCAACAACATTGGTTTGGAAGAGGCCAAAACCATCAATGGAAGTGCTTATCCTAATCCAACAGCCGATAAGCTTACCTTATCCATCGAAGGCGAAGGTACAGCTCAGGTGGTTGTAACCGATATTACCGGAAAAGTTGCTGCTACATCATCCATTAACTTGATAAACGGAAGCGCTGACTACTCCTTAGAAGGATTATCGAACGGAATGTACATTTTCAACGTAACTCTTGAAAATGGTAAAACTGCCCAGTTCAATGTAGTGAAAAAATAATCCCTTTAGAAATTTTTAATAGGGGGCTTCGGCCCCCTTTTTTGTTCGGCCACATTGCTTAAGTTCCTGTATCTTTGCCTTCCAAACGATGAAACGATTTACTGTAACTGCCGCCCTTCCGTACGCTAATGGCCCCTTGCACTTAGGACACATAGCGGGTGTTTACCTTCCTGCGGATATTTTTGTGCGCTTTTTACGCTTGAAAGGCGAGGAAGCCCTGTTCATCTGCGGTAGTGACGAGCACGGTGCCGCCATTACCCTTCGCGCAAAAAAAGAAGGAATAAGCCCTCAAGAAATCGTGGATAAGTACCACAACCTCATCGATAAAACCTTCCAACAATTTGGGATTTCCTTTGATATCTACCATCGCACGAGCAGCGAATTACATCGAAAAACCTCCTCCGATTTTTTCTTAAAACTGCATGAAAACGCTGCCTTTATTGAGCAAAGTTCTAAACAATACTACGACGAGGCCTACCAACAATTTCTGGCCGACCGTTACATTACCGGAATGTGTCCGAAATGCCAAAACCCTTCAGCCTACGGGGATCAATGCGAAAAATGCGGGAGTGATTTAAGCCCCACAGACCTCATCGATCCGAAATCCACCCTTTCCGGGGCTACCCCGGTACTCCAGGAAACCTCGCATTGGTATTTGCCCATGAATAACCACGAAAGCTGGCTCGCTGAATGGATTCAGGAAGGAACATGGAATGGAATACCCCAACACCAACCAAAAGAATGGCGAAATCAGGTAGTAGGTCAGTGCATGTCTTGGATTAATGCGGGATTGAAACCCAGGGCAATGACCCGCGATTTAGACTGGGGCGTACCAGTACCCTTGCCCAATGCTGCGGGAAAAGTACTCTACGTTTGGTTGGACGCTCCAATTGGTTATATTTCGGCTACCCAAGCTTGGGCCCAAGCGAACGGCAAAGATTGGAAGCCTTATTGGACCAAAACAGAAGGTAAAGAAACCCAATTAATCCATTTTATCGGTAAAGACAACATCGTATTTCACGCGATTATTTTTCCGATTCTGCTTCAAGCGCATGGAGATTTCATCCTCCCATATAACGTTCCGGCCTACGAGTTTTTAAATCTCGAAGGCGACAAATTCTCAACCTCCCGCAATTGGGCAGTATGGCTTCATGAATATTTGGAAGAATATCCTGATAAAATCGATGAATTAAAATATGTACTCACTTCGATTGCGCCGGAAAGCAAAGATTCCGAATTCACTTGGGCCGACTATCAGTTGCGCGTCAACTCGGAATTAGCCGATATCTTGGGGAATTTTGTTAACCGTACGCTCGTATTAACCCATAAGTACTTCGAGGGAAAGGTTCCAGCCCCAGGTCCGTTAAACGCGGAAGAACAGCTCCTGCTTGAAAAACTGAAGGGTATCGATGGTCGAATTTCGGAATTAATGTACGCGTACAAAATACGCGAAGCACAACAAGAGATGATGTACATTGCCCGTATGGGGAACAAATATTTGGCTGAGGAGGAACCGTGGAAGAAAATCAAAACCCAGCCTGAGCGCGTGCCTACGATATTGAACACGGCGCTTCAAATTACCCATGAATTGGCGCGAATCGCGCAAATTTTTCTTCCTATTACAGCACAAAAAATATACAGCATGCTCAACCTTCCGCCGGATACGTGGCAGGGAAGTTTATCCCCCATCCAACCGGGTCATCCCATCCATCCTACGGAAATTCTTTTTGAAAAAATCACCGATGAAATGGTGGAAAAGGAACGGTCTAAATTATCCCAAGTTTCTCCCTTAAATCCCCAATACCCTCCTATGAAAGACTTAGTTTCCTTTGATGAATTTAGCAAAATGGACCTTCGACTTGGAAAAGTTATAGCGGCAAGTAAAATGGAAAAGGCCGATAAGCTCCTTGTGCTTACCGTGGACACCGGAATTGATGAACGAACCATTGTCTCAGGCATCGCCCAGCATTACCAACCCGAGGAAATTTTAGGAAAATCGGTGGTGGTATTAATGAACCTTGCCCCCCGTAAAATACGCGGCGTTGCCTCTCACGGCATGTTGCTCATGGCGGAAGACTCGGAAGGAAACCTGAGTGCTTTGGTGAGTGAGCGCGATTTTGAAGCGGGGCCAACGATAAGTTAGCCCCCCTTATACATACCCCTTGTCCTTTGCCCAACTGCTTAACTGTGCAGCGTTGGGGAGGTCTAATTTTTTAAGGATATTGTGGCGGTGGGTTTCCACGGTTCTGTGCGATACAAACAATTTATCGCCTATTTCTTTGGAAGTTAACCCTTGTGCAATCAATTTCACAATTTCGATTTCTTTCATCGTGAGTTCCTTTTTTTCGTTGTCGTCGGCATTGAGCAAGGAGGCAAAATACCGATCTTTTATTTCGGCGGCAATGAACAGTTCGCCCTTGTACACGGATTGAATGGCACTTACGAGTTCCGTTTTTGTAGTGTTCTTGGTTAAATAGCCTTTGGCACCTATGGACAAAAACTTTTTGACGTACGAAATATCGTCGTGGAGGGAAAGTCCGATGACCTTGGTTTTCGGCAAGGAATCCAGGATGCGTGTGGCGGCCACCATGCCTGAGCCTTGGCCCAAATTGATGTCCATCAGCACAATATCGGGTTTATGAATGTAGGCCTGGTCGTAGGCTGCACTTTCGGAGTCTGCGGTTCCGCAGACCGCAATTTGCGGCGAATCCTTTAACAAGCTGGACCATGCCTCGCTGATGAGTTTGTGGTCGTCGACAATCAGTACCTTGATAACGTTTTCCATTGGCTTAACCCTAAGTTACGCATTTAACGCTTCCGCACCTCCAACAATCTCTAAAATTTCATTGGTAATGGCTGCTTGACGGGCTTTATTGTAGCTTAGTTTTAATGCTTTCTTCAACTCGGAGGCATTGTCGGTGGCCTTGTGCATAGCAGTCATTCGTGCTGCATGTTCGGCGGCTACCGAATCTAACAAGGCTTTAAAGAGCTGCGTATTTAAGGATTTAGGAATAAGTTCTGAGATAATTTCCGCCTTCTCCGGTTCAAAAAGGTAGTCTTTTGGAGCATTCTCGGTAAGTTTTTCCGGAGCCATTAACGGCAAGTATCCTTCGACCTCTACCGACTGCGTAACCGCGTTCACGAATCGGTTGTAAACGAGAACAATTTGGTCTACTTCCTTAGCCTCAAAAATACGCATCAGCTCTCGGCTAATTTCGGCAGTTCGTTCGAAAGAGAGTGCCCCAACAATGTCTTCATGCGTAGAAAGGATCTCATTGGACAAATAGTTGTCGGTTTTCTTGATGACATCTTTAATTTTTTTCCCCAAGCAAAGTACTGAAACCTTACTCGAAGAGAATTCGTCTTTAATCAGGGAGTTTACGCGTTTGATAACGTTATTGTTAAACCCTCCGCACAATCCGCGGTTCGAAGTAATGGCTACCACAATTACTTTGTTCAATTCCCGTTGCACCGTAAAAGAATTCTCGGACAAATCGAGGGTACCACTTACATTTTCCAGAATATACCGCAATTTCGAAGCGTATGGCCGAAGGCGAGTGATAGCGTCTTGGGAACGTTTAAGTTTAGCAGCAGACACCATCTTCATGGCCGAAGTGATCTGCATGGTGGAAGAAACAGAACTGATGCGGTTGCGGATTTCTTTTAAGTTAGCCATTTCCTCAAACGATTAATATTTCGCAGCTATTTCTTTCGCTTTAGCAGCTAGCACATCGGTAAGTTCATCCGTAAACTGTCCAGCTTTCAACGATGCCAATACCTCGGGATGTTGGGTTTCCATGAGGGTTAAAAATTCTTTCTCAAATTCTTTCACCTTCGCAACAGGCACATTTTGTATAAGGCCTTTGGTACCCACATAAATGATAGCGATTTGTTTTTCCACTGGAAATGGATCCCCTTCGCGCTGTTTAAGGATTTCCACGTTTCTTGCTCCTTTGTCCAAAACGGATTTGGTGGCGGCATCCAAATCGGATCCAAATTTCGAAAACGCCTCTAATTCACGGTATTGCGCTTGGTCAAGTTTTAACGTTCCCGCCACTTTTTTCATGGATTTAATTTGTGCAGAACCTCCTACACGTGACACAGAAATTCCCACGTTAATCGCTGGACGAATTCCTGAATTGAACAAGTCGGATTCTAAGAAAATCTGCCCATCAGTAATGGAAATTACGTTGGTGGGAATGTAGGCCGAAACGTCGCCCGCCTGGGTTTCAATAATCGGCAAGGCAGTCAGCGAGCCCCCACCTTTCACCTTTCCTTTTAAGCATTCCGGTAGGTCATTCATTTGGGCAGCAATGGTGTCGTCCTTGATGACTTTGGCTGCACGCTCCAAAAGACGCGAATGCAGGTAGAAAACATCTCCGGGATATGCCTCACGGCCCGGAGGACGACGCAACAAAAGAGAAACCTCACGATAAGCAACTGCTTGTTTAGATAAATCATCATAAACAATCAGGGCGGGTTTTCCTAAATCCCTAAAATACTCTCCGATAGCTGCTCCGGTCATGGGCGCATAAAACTGCATTGGTGCAGGGTCAGAGGCATTAGCGGCCACCACCACGGTATAGGCCATGGCCCCCGCATCTTCTAATTTCTTCACAATTCCGGCAACCGTTGAGCCCTTCTGGCCTATGGCGACATAAATGCAGAACACGGGTTCTCCACGGTCGAAAAATTCGCGTTGATTGATAATGGTATCAATGGCCACGGTTGTTTTCCCCGTTTGACGGTCACCAATGATCAACTCACGTTGTCCACGTCCAATAGGAATCATGGCATCCACCGCTTTTATCCCTGTTTGAAGGGGCTCATTTACAGGTTGACGGAAAATAACCCCGGGAGCTTTGCGCTCGATAGGCATCTCGTACAGTTCTCCTGTAATCGGGCCTTTACCATCGATTGGATTACCTAACGTATCAACAACACGTCCTACCATTCCATCGCCTACTTTCACGGAAGCAATGCTACCTAAGCGTTTCACGGTGTCCCCTTCTTTTACACTGGAGGATCGACCAAGTAATACGGCCCCCACATTATCTTCTTCCAAGTTCAAGGCAATTCCGCGCATCCCGCCATCGAATTCAATTAATTCTCCGTATTGAACTCCGTTGAGTCCAAAAATACGGGCAATTCCGTCCCCTACTTGGAGTACGGTGCCTACTTCTTGCAATTCAGCTTCAGTTTTTGCACCTGAAAGTTGTTCTCTTAAAATTGCCGAAATTTCTGCTGGTTTTAACTCTGCCATTCTGTATTTATTTTACTAATTCTTGTTTTAATTCTTTTAATTTACTGGCTGCTGAAGCATCAATTTGCTTGTCCTCTACACGAATAACAAATCCGCCTAATAAGGTTGGGTCTACCGATTCGCTCAAACTAAGCGTTCCCTCAAATGCAGGAGAAATGCGCTTTAAAATGGTTTCTTTGGTCGACGCACTTAAGGGTGCCGCACTGGTAATGGTTCCCGTAACTATTCCTCGTTGTTTTTTTAATAAAGAATTAAATTGATTGGCGATTTCTGGCAAAATTGCCTCTTTACCATTCTTAATAACCAAATTAAAAAAATGTAAGGTTAAAGGGTTGAAATTTGCAAAAAGTGCTTGAAATACCGTGTTCTTTTTTTCTCCGCGCACAATTGGAGAATTTAAAAACACACGAAGGTCATTGGATACCTGCACGGCATTGATAAATTGCTGCAAATCTTTTTCAATAGCGTCTACCAAGCCCTTTTCGGAGCATAAATCCAAAAGTGCTTTTGCATAACGGACTGCTGATTTGGTAGAAGCCATTTTAATTTAATTTAATTTCCTCCGCCATTTTACTGGCCAATGCTTTTTGTTTGTCATCTGAGGACAAAGATTCTTTCACAATTTGCTCAGCAATTTGAACCGAAAAACTGGCAATTTGTGCTTTCATATCAGCAATCGCTGCATTTCTTTCTGACGCAATAGCTGTTTTGGCCGCTTCAATTAGCTTTGACCCTTCCCCTTTTGCCTTTTCGCGGGCATCATCAATCATGCGGGTGCTTGCTTCTTTTGCTTCTTTTAATATACTATCGCGTTCTGCGCGAGCTTCCTTGAGAATTCGCTCATTTTCAGCATGAAGACTTTTCATTTCTTGACGTGCCTTCTCTGCTTCGAGCAAGGCCTCATCTATTTTTTGGCTTCGGGCGTTTACCGCATTCAAAACTGGCTTCCAAACGAATTTTGCCAAAATAAACATCAAAAGACAGAAAGTAATCCCTGTCCAAAAAAGCAATCCAAAATCGGGCGTAATTAATTCCATGTTTTTTGTTTAATTTTTAAAAATCCCCCGCCAACCGCGGGGGATACTAAAACCTATCCTTTCGCTCCTAAGAATCCGACAACTACCCCAAACAATGCAACCCCTTCAATTAGGGCTGCAGCAATTAGCATAACTGTTTGAATTTTTCCAGCGGCTTCCGGATTACGAGCAATTCCTTCAACGGCTGATCCACCGATTCTTCCGATTCCGATTCCTGCGCCTAGTACAGCTAATCCTGCACCAATGGCCGCAACACTTCCAAACATTCCTGGCATACTATATGGTTTTAAAAATTACTAATTAATGGTGCTCATCTTCAACTGCCGCACCGATAAACAGTGCTGACAACATTGAAAACAAATACGCTTGCAAAAAAGCCACTAATATTTCAAGTATAGAAATAAACAAGGCCATGGGCACAGAGAGAAAACCCCATGCTGCAGCTTTGTTTATGAAAATAATTGAGATTAGTGCCAAAACGATAATGTGTCCTGCTGTAATGTTCGCAAACAAACGAATCATCAAGGCAAAAGGCTTGGTAAAAATTCCAACCAACTCAATTGGAATCATAATCGGAAGTAAAACCAAAGGAACACCTGGTGTGGCAATTATGTGTTTCCAATAATTCTTATTGCCACTAAATACGGTAATGCAAAGCGTACAGACCGCCAAAAACAGCGTAATGGTTATATTACCGGTTAGGTTAGCACCGCCGGGAAACACAGGAATCATTCCCAATAAATTGTTGATTAGAATAAAAAAGAAGACGGTGGTTAAAAAGCCCAAGTAACGCTGGTGTTTTCCTCCTCCAATATTAGGTATTGCCACCTCATCACGCACAAAGACAATCAACGGCTCAATAAATTTGGCAATGCCCCTTGGCGAAACCGCCCCATTTTTACGATAGTAAGCCGCAGTTGAAAGCATAAGCACTAGCAATAAAAAGGCCCCAATAAAGAGAGAAAGCACATTTTTAGTAATGGATAAGTCTAAGGGGCTGGCATTTTTGGGATGACCATTATGAAATTCAAGCGCTCCTGCATTTAGTTTGTATATTTCTTCATGGAATAAGGCATATTGGGTTGCCGCGCCCTTTCCTTTTAAATAATGCATGGCCTTACTTTCCTCAACGGAGGCCGATGCTTTTGGAAGCACCTCGATCGTATCTCCGTGATATAGTTCTTTTGATGAAAAGATTTTTAAACCATTATCCCACAAAATTACTGGAAGGTAAATGGAGGTTCCCTCGTGACCTTTGCCCCATAAATGCCATTCATGTGCATCTTGAATATGGTGCATTATGTATTCACTTACATCAAACGGTTCTGATTTTTCAGTATTTGAGGCATGCACTAACCCAAAAAACAATTGGAAGGCAAGCACCAATAACAGCAAAATCGTCTTAAGTTTTTTCATAGAATCGGCGCTTTCTCGAAATTTGGCGCAAAGGTAATAAAATTCTTTTCTATACAGCTCCCCCTTATTTCTTTTTATTCCTTTTTAGCACCGCGCGGTACATTTTAATTGCAAATAAAAGGAGTAAAGCCAAGGCCAAAAACCCAATACTTGCATAAATCCAATTGGTTCCATCCTTTAACACAATAATAAAAACAATAATTACCAACAACAGCGTGGCGACCTCATTCCAAATACGCAAGGCTCCGCTGCTCCAATGAAATTGGTTTTTTTTCAAATCCAAGAAAATTTTTTGACAAATAAAATGATACACCAGCAGCAATGCCACAAATCCAAGTTTCAAATGCATATATAATTCCTGCAAATAGGCCGGAACAATCCATAACATCAACCCACCAAAAACAACCGTCAATACCATCGCCGGGGTTGTTATGATCCACCAGAGCCTACCTTGCATCAGGGTAAACTGCCGTGATAAGATCGATTTTTCCGGTTCTTCTTTTTCATTGGCCTCAACAGCATAGATGAAAAGCCGTACCATATAGAAAAGACCCGCAAACCAACTGACCATAAAAATGATGTGCAGTGCTTTAACAATCCCTAAATTTTGTTGAAACCAATCCAT
>Ga0214921_10009025_pt1 | contig 12723 bp, 16 predicted proteins | sample LL1505_MetaG_FD_177992 | JGI IMG/M metagenome (GOLD analysis project Ga0214921, IMG submission 177992) | Freshwater microbial communities from Lake Lanier, Atlanta, Georgia, United States - LL-1505 | ecosystem: Environmental > Aquatic > Freshwater > Lake | place: USA: Georgia | collected... | reverse complement strand
GCGCGATCTGTTGCCAAACACCAGCAGAAAATATCTCGAGTAATTCACGATGAATCGCATATAAAAGACCCAACATGGTCAGAGCAATTAATAGTGCTTGCGAGAAAAATGTTTCAACCGATGAAAGCTTTAATTTAGCAATTGTGTAATTGGCGGCTTTTTGATGGTCGGCAAGCGAGATAGACTTTTCAAAGCCCGCTGGGACTTGGTTACTATGCAGACGAGCAGATTGAATCTGACGCTGAGCAAGAAAAAATTGGGTAAAAAGGCCCAATAACAAAAAAGCGAGGAAAATATAGGTAAATATCATTTGTTAATTATAGAAGCGAGTTGCGATTTGAACACAGAACTGAAAAAAGACCGTTTAATTTGGTTGGATATGGAAATGAGTGGGCTAGACCCCGAAAAAGAACGGATTTTAGAGTTAGCCATGGTGATTACTGATGGAGAGCTTGAAATTATTGCCGAAAGTCCTGTTTTAGTGATCCATCAAGATAAAAAGTTACTCGATGGGATGGATGCTTGGAATCAAGGCACGCACAGTAAATCGGGCTTAATTGATAAAGTACTTGCCTCCACGACCACAGAAGAGGAAGCCGAGAAAATTTGTTTGGAGTTTTTAGCCACCCACCTTAAATCTGGAGTCTCCCCGATGTGTGGCAATACCATCCATCAAGATCGAAGGTTTATGGCTAGATATATGCCCAAATTAGAAGGGTTTTTCCATTACAGAAATATTGATGTCTCAACCGTAAAAGAATTGTGTAAAAGGTGGCAACCAGAAGTAGCGAAGAACTTTACAAAAAAACAAGCCCATACAGCCTATGCGGACATTATTGAGTCCATTGAAGAATTGCGCTATTACCGTGAGAACTTCTTCAGAACCCCTCATAGCTGAAGGCATTTCCTAAAGACACGTTTTAGGCTTTAGGAAATAGTCAGTGAGCTTTCCTTTTAGCGCCTTAACAAGAAACCATACAAGCAATAAAGGAATAAAGAAAAGTTAAAATTAAACAGTTCAAATCAACTTAAAATAAATTTACCTGTTTAAATGAAAAGTATTGAAATCAAAGAAGAAAAAGCTTCTAAAAAGTATACAATTGGCCACAAAATGCGTAAGATGTACATGTACATCCAACCAAGGATTTTTATGGCTCAAACTAAACTTTTTAAAAATGGAAATTCACAAGCAGTAAGAATTCCCGCAGAGCTTGCTTATAGTAAATGGGATATTGAGCTCATCATTGAGCGCCATGGAGATGAGTTACGTATTCGCCCCGTACAAAAAAAAATGAGTAACGTGATGAAAAAATTTGCTCAATTTTCTCCGGACTTTATGGTTGAGGGAAGGGGTGAGAATACTCAAAAAGAACGCGATTCTTTATGACTCCTAAATTTATGCTTGACACTAATATCTGTATCTATTTAATGAAAAATCAATTACCAGATGCAGAAGATCGATTTAACGACTTTTTTATTGGAGAGGTCGTTATTTCTGCAATTACGCTTGCAGAACTGGAGTTTGGCATTAGCGTTAAGGGTAAAGCTTATGAAAAAAGAAATCGTTTAGCTCTCTCGAGCTTATTAGAAGAAATTTTAGTAGCACCTTTTGATCATATAGCTGCTAGAACCTATGGTCCTATCAGAGCAGTCTATAAGGATCGAACTAGGGATGTATTAGATAAATTAATAGCTGCACATGCAGTTTCTCTTGGAGTGACCTTAGTCACCAATAATGTGAATGATTTTATAAATTATCCAGCTTTAAAAGTTGAAAACTGGGTAGATCACTAAATTTTGAAAGTTGGGTATTCGTATTACGTGATTTTTTTGACAAATGAATAAATATCCAATTGGAGTAGCTGCATGAAAAATTCACAACGCTTTGAAACGGTACTAAATACATCTGATAATTACGCGATCAACCTCGCTGCAGAGTTGGCTGGTACAACAATGGCGAACTTTGTGAGAAGTGCGGCAAATGAGAAAGCACGTCAGATCATTGATAAGGAAACACGCTTATCTCTCAATGAGGAGGATTTTACAAAATTTGCGAATGCTCTGAGTGGTGGGTTCAAACCCAATGAAACATTAAAAAGAGCAATGGAAAAGGTAAGGAATTTAGAGGTTGTTTGATGATCAGCCTTTAAACTTTCAAATCCTTGATTGTCGAAGCTAAAAGTGAGGGAGCGCGTGATTTCTATATTGAGTATGGCTTTATACCGTTTGATTACGATGATCACCATCTCTTCTTAATTTTGTGACATACATTTAACTCTTGGGCCTAATCGCAGATTTAGGACGAAACGCTTTGACAACAGCGTCATTTGTTTCGATGTAGGGGCCACCAATCAAATCAATACAATAGGGCACGGCAGCAAAAATACCCGAAGTGATTACTTTGCCATCAGCATCCTTTAAACCTTCCAGGGTTTCTGCAATAGCTTTAGGTTGACCGGGTAAATTGATGATCAGTGCAGCATGATTTTCTATTTCGCGAAGAGCGCCAACTTGACGTGACAGAATCGCCGTAGGAACGAACTTTAAGCTGATTTGGCGCATTTGTTCTCCAAATCCAGGCATTTCCCTTGTACTGGCCGCAAGCGTGGCTTCTGGAGTCACATCTCTTCGACTAGGGCCTGTGCCACCAGTGGTTAATACCAAATTGCAGCGCTCTACATCGACTAGTTCAATTAATGTAGCGGTAATGACTGCTTGTTCATCCGCAATGAGCCGATTAACGCAGGTAAATGGTGTCGTCAAAGCGGTACTTAACCACTTTTCAAGTGCGGGGATTCCTTGATCCTCATAGACGCCGGAAGAGGCTCGGTCAGAGATAGAGACTAGGCCAATACGAATTTGTTCTAAATTTTCAGTATTTATCATAGTGATTTTCATAGTTGATACAAATAATCGCTATGATAAGGGAATGACAAATAAAACTTTTACTTATTCCGCATTTGAGTTTCAAGAAATCATTCAAGATGCTCTTTCTCGAGCTAAATCTCTTGGTGCAACCGATGCCGCTGTTGAGGTATCTGAGGGTAACGGCTTGTCCGTTTCTGTTCGGCGTGGCGAGGTTGAAACCATTGAGCGCAGCGTTGATAAATCACTAGGAATTAGCGTTTTTATCGGACAACAGCGTGGCAATGCGAGCACCAGCGACTTTTCTCCAGAGGCAATCGAGCGGACGATTCAGGCGGCCTATGATATTGCTAGATATACAGCTCCTGATCCTTTTGCTGGATTAGCGGAAGAAGAGTTATTAGAAAAAAATCCTAAAGATTTAGATTTGTTTCATCCATGGGATTTATCCGTCGAAGATGCAATTCAGATTGCGAAGCGCGCAGAAGACGCAGCTTTTGCAGTAAATGCCTTAATTACCAATAGTGATGGCGCATCGATTGCTGCCAATCAGACCCATTTTCAGATGGGTACGACACGTGGATTTTTAGCTGGCTACCCATTTTCAAGACATTACATCTCCTGTGCTCCCATAGCGAGTGCCACTCGTCGTAAAGGTGCGCCGATGCAAAGAGATGACTGGTACTCTACCTCACGTTTACCACAAGAGCTCGCAGATCCAGAAGCCATAGGACAATACGCTGCCCAACGTGCCTTATCACGACTTGGCGCAAGACCCATACCCACCCAAAAATGTCCCGTGATATTTGAAGCTCCAGTTGCGATTGGCTTATTAGGTGCTTTTGTGCAAGCCATATCTGGCGGTTCTTTATATCGACGTTCCAGCTTTTTATTAGATAGCCTTGGCAAGCAAGTATTTGCTGATCATATTCAGATTGATGAAGATCCACACCGCTTAAGACTTAGTGGCAGTACCCCATTTGATGATGAGGGAGTGAGGACACAAGCCAGACAAGTTGTTTCTGCAGGCGTTGTTCAAGGATATTTCTTATCCACGTATTCAGCGCGCAAATTAGGGATGCAGACTACAGGAAATTCAGGCGGTGCGCATCACTTAAAAATGGCCAGCTCTAGAACTTCGCCAGGCGATGATTTATCAGGTTTGGCACAAACAATGGGACGTGGTCTTTTGGTCACTGAACTCATGGGGCAGGGCGTTAATTACGTCACTGGCGATTACTCGAGAGGAGCATTTGGATATTGGGTTGAAAACGGGGTGATTCAATATCCCGTAGAAGAAATTACCATTGCGGGAAATCTCAAACAAATGTTCTTAGATATTGAAAACATTGGTTCAGATGTCTTAACACGCGGAACGAAAGAGTGCGGTTCCATTCTCATTCGTGAAATGATGATTGGTGGATTGTAAAACTAAGCTGAACAAAAACTGAGGTCGTTATTTTCTCGTATAGGTAACAAAAGCAAAAGCAGGAAACTCTTTCCCAGGATTTTTAGGATCTGCCTCTACTGGATGTTCTTCCAAGTGCGTCACACGCCAATCCTCTTCCTCAAACTCTGGGAAATGGGCATCACCGACCACATCAATTTGCACTTCAGTAATGATCATTTCATCAGCAAACTCGATGGCTTGTTCATAGACTTGCGCGCCACCAATAATAAAGACCTGATCAGAAGTCTCGCAGGCAGATAGAGCATCCTCAAGACTAGAAAATGTTTCCGCATCTTCTGCTGAGAATCCTGGGGTGCGGCTAATAACAATGTTTCTACGATCCGGTAAGGGCCGTCCTAAAGACTCCCAAGTGTTGCGCCCCATAATGATTGGGTGACCTAGAGTCTTATTTTTAAAGTGCTTGAGATCGGCTGGAAGACGCCATGGTAACTCATTATCACGACCAATCACACCCTGGGTTGAACGTGCAACGATGATCGTGATTTTCATGATAATTAAATTGCTACAGGAGCTTTGATTGCCGGATGAGATTCATAGCCAACCACTTCAAAATCCTCAAACTCATAATCAAAAATACTTGGAGGAGTGCGTTTGATGACCAGTTTTGGCAGAGGGAGCGGACTTCTCGTCAGTTGCAAATTGACCTGATCAAGATGATTCGAATATAAGTGACAATCGCCACCTGTCCAAACAAAATCACCTACCTCAAGACCCGTTTGCTGAGCCACCATATGGGTCAGTAATGCGTAGCTTGCGATATTAAAAGGCACACCCAAGAAAATATCTGCACTACGTTGATAGAGTTGGCAAGAAAGTTTTCCGTCTGCAACATAAAACTGGAAAAAAGCATGGCATGGAGCTAAAGCCATCGACGGAATGTCCGCAACATTCCAGGCAGAGACGATAATTCGACGAGAATCTGGAGTCGATTTAATTTGTTCAATGATTTGGCTGATTTGATCGATATGTTCACCGCTTGGAGTCGGCCAAGAGCGCCATTGATACCCATAAATAGGACCTAATTCACCGTCAGGTTTTGCCCACTCATTCCAAATAGAAACACCACGCTCTGTTAGCCAATTATTATTCGTACTTCCTTTGAGGAACCAAAGTAGTTCATAAATGATGGATTTGAGATGGAGTTTTTTGGTGGTCACCATAGGAAAGCCCTTGGCCAAATCAAAACGCATTTGGTGTCCAAAGACGGATAAAGTTCCAGTTCCAGTTCGATCAGTTTTTTTAACGCCATGATCGAGCACGTGGCGCATCAGATGTAAATAAGAATCCATGGCTTATTTTAGGCGAAAACTAAAGTGATACGAATGTTTAGTGCGATTTTATTTCGGATGCTTTGTTACGTGCCCGAATACCTAGTCCCAAGATCACAATCAAAGATACTGCCATCAGCATAAATTCGTTATAGGGATGAAGGATTTCATTGAACCAAGGATCTAGCATTTTTTCATGGCCAATCATTTTGACGCCTGTAATGATGAGCACAGCGCCACCGACATAGATGAGCCAAGTATATTTTTCAAGAAGCTTCAACACCATTTGACTACCAAATACAACAATCGGAATACTAATCAGTAGACCAATGATAACCAAATAAATATTCCCCTCAGACGCTCCTGCAACAGCAAGCACATTATCGACCCCCATGACTGCATCGGCAATAATGATAGTTCGCATAGCTCCCCAAAAGGTCACCGAACCTGCTTCTTTGTGGTCATCCCCACTGTCGGTGATGAGTTGATACGCAATATACAGTAAGGCTAGACCACCGATGGCGCTTAAACCAGGAATCTTGAGCAATTGCACCGCCAAGATAGTCATGACTGTGCGAATCACAATCGCACCAATAGATCCCCACATAATCGCTTTGCGTTGTAAGTTGGCGGGGAGATTTTTGGTTGCAAGGGCAATCACAATCGCATTATCCCCAGCAAGAACAAGGTCAATAATGATGATTGCGATTAAATTATCAATCAGGGTGGCGTATTCAATAGGCATAGTTAACCTTACAGGATTTTAAATGACATTCAAACCTTAAACCTTAAAACCTAGTCAAAAGTAGGTGTTTCAACACCGAGTACTTTATGCAGTTTTGGAGATGTGGTTGTATATTGCAGATGCACCTTTTTATCGGGGTACATATATTCTTTAGCCGCAAAAGCTGCCAAAGCTGCCTCGTGAAAGCCAGATAAAATCAGTTTCTTTTTACCTGGATAGGTATTGATATCACCAACAGCATAGATGCCGGGAATATTCGTGGCAAATTTTTCAGTATCGACGACGAGTTGTTTACGCTCAATGTCGAGTCCCCAATCTGCAATAGGACCCAGTTTTGGGGAAAGGCCAAAGAACACGAGAAGCATATCTAGAGGGATTCTGCGTGTAACGCCGTCGGCACCAGTGACTTTAATTTCCGTTAGAGTTGCATCTTTTTCTTCAAAGCCGGTGATTTGACCCACCTCGAATTGCATTTCATATTCTGTGCAAAGCTCTTTCATTTTTGCGACAGAAGCAGGTGCAGCCTTAAAACCATCACGACGATGGATCAAAATGACACTTTCAGCTTTTCCAACAAAATTAAGCGCCCAATCTAAAGCGGAGTCACCCCCACCACAAATTACGATATTTTTACCATAGAAAAGCTCAGGATTTTTCACCCGGTAAAAAAGTTGTTTATTGTCAAATTGTTCGATACCATCGACCTTGATGGTTCTTGGTTGGAAAGAACCAACTCCGGCTGCAATAAAGATCGTTTTGGTTAAAAAGCGGGTATCTTTAGAAGTCACTATCAAGAAACGGCCATCCGCTTGTTGTTGAACTTCAACCACTTCTTGACCCAAATGGAATGTCGGGTGAAATGGCTCTATTTGTTTTAAGAGATTATCGGTCAGTTCTTGACCCGTACATACTGGAACCGCTGGAATATCATAGATTGGCTTATCAGGATAAAGTTCAACACACTGACCACCAACTACAGGAAGAGAATCAATGACATGGGCATTGATTTCTAAAAGACCAAGTTCGAAAACCTGAAAAAGTCCAACAGGACCTGCACCAACAATCACTGCTTCAGTTTCAATGACAGAGGCTGTGGGTAAAGTGTTTAAATCTGACACTAGAAATTCCTAAAAAAATATTTGGAAAAAAAATTAGCGGACGAGTTGATCGAGCTTATTTTTAACATCTTTCCAATCTTCTGCTTCAGGTAAAGAGCCTTTGGATTTAGTAATCGATTTCCAAGAACGGGCGAGTTCAGTATTCAGGGAGATAAATTGTTGTTGATCACCTGGAACGTCGTCTTCAGCGTAAATCGCATTCACAGGACATTCAGGGACACAAACCGCGCAATCGATACATTCATCAGGGTCAATCACTAAAAAATTAGGTCCCTCACGGAAGCAGTCAACTGGGCAGACATCTACACAATCGGTATATTTACATTTGATGCAAGATTCTGTGACAACGTAGGTCATAATGAAATAGTCATAATCAGTAAAAAGTTCATTTTACCGTAAAAATTACTTGATTTTCATTCGCTTAGACAGTTTTATTATATTTTTAGTGAATAAGCATATATTTTCAAATGAAATATGGGCTTCTACTACAATTAATTTTTAGTCGATTTTGGAGAAAAATGTATGACATCAAGCCCAGTAAAACCGAAGATTTTTGTGGCAAGGCAAATATTTCCAGAGGGTTTGGAGCGCTTGCGAGCGGTGGCTGATGTTGATTACAATGACCAAACTGCGCCCTTGAGCACAAGTGATTTAGCTGTACGGCTAGCCAATGTAGATGGTGCCTTAGTGACTGGTAGCGAAAAAATCGATGTACAAACTTTGAGTCAGGCAAACCGTTTAAAAATAGTCTCCAATATTGCTGTTGGTTTTAATAATTTTGATATTCAGTTACTCACTGATAAAAAAATCTTCGCCACCAATACCCCGGAAGTATTAACCGATACCACGGCAGACATGGGTTTTTTATTACTGATGGCAGCGGCTAGACGCCTTTCTGAGAGTGAGCATTGGTTACGAGCAGGGCATTGGAAAAACTGGTCTTTAGGCGGGATGATGGGAGTGGATATTCATCACACCACCATCGGTATTATGGGGATGGGGCGCATTGGGCAAGCGATTGCTAAACGAGCCTTAGCATTTGGTATGACAGTGATTTACTATAACCGTAGCCGACTTCCTGAAGAAATTGAGAAGGGGTGCCAAGCACGCTATGTTAATAAAGCGGAGTTATTAAAAACTGCTGATCATGTGATGTTGGTCATGCCATATATCCCAGAAAATCACCATTTTATTGGCGAAAAAGAGCTTGCTTTGATGAAGCCCACGGCCACCTTGATCAATATTGCTAGGGGAGGGATTGTGGATGAAAATGCCCTAATCGATGCTCTACAAAATCAGAAGATATTTTCAGCGGGTTTAGATGTGTATGAAGGCGAACCAAATATTCATCCAGGATTATTAGAAGTACCAAATATTGTTTTAGCGCCACATATTGGTAGTGCGACCAAGAAAACACGTCTAGCGATGATGCATTTAGCGATTGATAATTTACTCTTTGGCCTGAATCAAGAGCGACCACCCAATCTAATCAATACCGAGTTGTGGAGACAAAGTAGTATTACGACTTAGTGATCTTCGGGGATTTCTTTAAGGTCTAATTCGATACCACCAAATTTTGCAGCGACCCAGTTATAGACTTTGCAAGCAAGCCATAAGACGGCAAAACCCAAAACCACATTGAGAAAGACCCCGTATAAGACAACAAAGAGGGGGATTTCACCATAACGAAGATAAGCATCGATAAAAAATAAACCAATGACAGGCAGTGAAAAACACATATAAACCAATACGAGCGTCTTGGCCGTATGCATTGGATCTACTGATATGATTTCTCGTTTACTGCTGGGCATTTCAATGTGCGTCTTTTAGATGAATTACGTTAAAAAAAGTAATTATATTAGATTAAACAATTTATCGCAGAGATATCCACGAGCTCCCCATGTGAAATCTTAGATTGAGAGGCAATTAAATGAATAAGACAATCTGCCTCACTCATGGAGCGTAAAACTCCAGAGCCTTGATTACCGTGTGGCTTGACCCAAAGAACTCCAGAGGCATCGCGATGCAAGATGCCTCGAATAAATTCAGTACGTCCAGGCTTTTTGGTAAAAGTACCATCAAACTTTGCCTGAAAAACCTGGGGGGTGTGGTTTGCGCCGCTCATATAGAGCAGGATATCTTGCACAAATTGATAAAAAGTTACCATCACAGCAACTGGGTTACCGGGCAAGCCAAATAAAACTGCTGAGGAAGCTGTAGTATTGATTTTACCGAAAGCCATCGGGCGGCCAGGTTTAATGGCGAGAGTCCAAAAAGCAACATCACCTAAATCTTGCATGATTTTTTTGGTGAAGTCTGCTTCACCTACTGAAACGCCACCTGAAGTAATGATGGCATCTGCCTGATTCGCCGCCACTGAAAATACCTCTCGAAGTGCAACAGGATCATCGCGCACAATGCCTAGATCGATTAATTGCACCCCCAATTGCGTCAACATCCCTAAAAGGGTATAGCGATTACTGTCAAATAAAGCACCCTCACGAATCTCGCTCCCTAAAGGAGTTACTTCATCTCCTGTTGAGAAATAGGCTACCGTGATACGTTTTTTAACCTGAACAGTAGCAAAGCCCATAGAGGCAATTAAGCCAAGGTCACTAGGGCGCAGAATACGCCCCGCTGGCAAGACCTCATCACCAAAGCGAATATCCTCACCTTGCATTCGAAGATTTTCACCCGTTCTAATCCTTAAAGGATCAAATGTAATACCTTGAGGCGATACGCTGATCCATTCTTGAGGAATTACCGTATCACAACACATGGGCATCAGTGCCCCGGTCATGATGCGAATACAGTGCAGATGCGGATCAAATTGCTGTAGTAATTCGTCTTGTATTGCTTGGCCAGCCATTTGTTTGCCAATGACTGTGAGTTGAATAGGGGATGGATTGCACAATACCGTTGAGGAAAATGCATAGCCATCCATTGCGGAGTTATTCGCGGAAGGTACATGCATATTGGCAATGATCGGACTGGCAAGAACTCGCCCCAATGAAGCCTCCAGAGGAATGACTTCGTCACTAAGCTTGATCCGAAAATCATGCGTATAGGACCGCATAAACTCTTTTGCAATGTCGATCTGCAGTGCACTAGGATTGAAGATATCACTCCCTTTTTGCGTTTGCCATTTCTCTTGAAGTTGGCTCGTATCTGGAAATGATGGATTCACGACAGCAAGCCTTCCATCTTTAGAAGATCTTCCGGAGTGTTGATATTTGCAAAAGAGAGTTCATCTGGAAAAAGTACCTCAACATAATTAAGCTGATGAAACCATCGATCGATTTTACGTTCACCTTGACCTAAATATTGACTCAGATGATCCTTTAAGCCATTGCGTATTAAACAAAATACGGATTGATTTTGTTGTTGATCAGAGGCATTTTTTGTAACCGCGTAACTCACATCTGCATGGTTTGCTTGTAGACCGATAAATAAGTGCTCCACCAGATCGAGAGGAAATATAGGAGAGTCACAAGGGACAATGGCTAAATAAGGCGCTTGGCAATGACTTAGTCCCGCATAAAAACCTGCCAAAGGCCCAGAAAAATCTGAATGCATATCGGCATAAACCGGTAATTTTGATAAGGCATAGCGATCATGATTACGGTTGGCGTTGAGCATGAGTTTGTCTACTTGTGGCGCTAGTCTTTCAATACAGTGCTCAAAGAGAGGACGTTGCTTTAGCTCAATCAGACCTTTATCTTGGCCACCCATTCTTTGGGCTTGACCACCACACAAAATCAAACCATCAATCCATGATGTATCCATCCTCTCATCCCCCGATATACGACATTTCAACTTTGGGGTGATGGATTTCACCTTGCTGAATTTGGGTGCGTAACTCAGAGTAGCGATCATCACGTGCTTGCCAAATATGAGCTACAGCATTGGTAATTGCAAGGTCTGACACATCCGAGCGCAGTAAGGTTTTTAGATCATAGCCTTGGTTTGCGAATAGACAGAGGAAGAGCTTACCCTCCATTGAAATTCTGGCACGGGTACAAGTATGGCAAAAAGTTTCCGTCACACTAGAAATAACACCAATCTCACCACCACCATCAAGCATTTTCCAGCGCTGCGCAACTTCACCAGGATAGTCAGGATCAATCGCACTTACCGGAAATTGTTCGTGGATTCTTTCAATCACTTGGCGCGAGGGCAGGACTTCATTCATTTGCCAGCCATTTGTATTACCAACGTCCATGTATTCAATGAAACGGACAATCACACCTGTGTTTCGAAAATGTTTGATCATTGGTAAGATTTCTTGATCATTGACACCATTTTTGACCACCATATTGACTTTGACCGATTCGAAGCCAACCGAGATAGCTGCCTCGATACTATCTAGAACATCACGCACAGCAAAATCAACATCATTCATTTTCCGAAAGCTCGCATCATCGATACCATCTAGACTCACAGTGATACGTTTTAAGCCAGCATCTTTGAGTGCGTGCACCTTCTTTTTCAGTAAGCTACCGTTCGTGGTTAGTGTCAAATCAATCGGAGTTTGTTCTAATGTTAGCAAGGGCGACAACATCGCAACTAGGTGTTCAATCCCTTTACGAAGCAGAGGTTCACCCCCAGTGAGCCGAATTTTTCTTACCCCATGCGTAATGAAAATTTTGGCAAGACGCGTAATTTCTTCGAAACTTAATAATTCTTTTTGACCGAGGTAGTTGTAATCACTAGTAAAAATTTCTTTTGGCATGCAGTATGGACAACGAAAATTACAGCGATCCGTAACAGAGATTCTTAAGTCTTGAAGTAATCTGCCACGGAAGTCTTGTAAAACTCCCGTGGGTTGATTAAATACCGTTGGCACAAGTGCATGTGTTGTTTGACTTTGGAGGGCGTCCAAAGCGGAGATTGGGATGATTTTTTTCATTCCAATTTAAATTACGTCATCAATGTACAACGCGCTCAGCACCACCGGTTTCCACCAAAATCATAGGCCCCTCAGTGAGTGGTGCAGCCGGTCTTGGTTCACGAGGAACATGAGCAGGTTTAGGTTGAGCCGCAATTTGGCGAAGTACCTCTTGATGTCGTTCTGGATTAGTATCAACCCAAACTAAACCAACATGCGATAAAACCGCCTCCAGAGGTTCACGATTTAAAGCTTCCATCGTAACCGTTGGTAATGTAACAGGAACTTTAGGCACAGGAACCTGAGCAATCGTTGGCGCTTCAACTGTAAGAGCGCTTGGGGCAACATGGGCAGGTGTAGGTTGGGTA
>Ga0214921_10009024_pt1 | contig 12724 bp, 4 predicted proteins | sample LL1505_MetaG_FD_177992 | JGI IMG/M metagenome (GOLD analysis project Ga0214921, IMG submission 177992) | Freshwater microbial communities from Lake Lanier, Atlanta, Georgia, United States - LL-1505 | ecosystem: Environmental > Aquatic > Freshwater > Lake | place: USA: Georgia | collected 2015-05-28 | reverse complement strand
AGAAAATGATGCATGGGAAGAATATTTAAAGTGCAAAACAGAAATTAATGATAAAGAATTGGAATTTGTTAAAGAAACGAGTACGTATGTATCGGATATATTAGCTGCAATAAATAAGTACACAACAGAACATGTTTCAGAAGCGGGTGCAGGTGCAGGAGCAGGTGCAGGTGTAGTAAGTGCACATGCAATACGTGTTGGTTTTGATGAGCCGACAGAAAAACCAGAAAGAATAAGAAGAATATGTGATAAGTATAATACAGAAAGATCACGTATAGAAACTGAAACGGATCCGGATGATCCAAAAATAAATGAAAAACTTGTAAAAAATGATAATGAATTCATCAGTAAATACAATGATATGATTACATATGATGATTCAGTAAAATATGAAATTCCAGTTAAAATATATGATGATAATGATGTGATAATAATCAATAATAATATATTGATGCACTCAGACCATGATGTCCGGATTATATATAATGACATGCAACGTGAGATTGATAGATTAAATAAAACAATGATAGATACAACATCTGGAAAATCAATATTCGATATAAATATGGTTTTATCTCCACATTTTGAACCAAATACAGGTGTTCATGTGGGCGGGGGAGATGTGCCAAATGATCTGACAGATCTAATTCTAAAGATTGGTGAGATTAGTGACATACAAACAGAATATTTTAATGAATTACACGATTACAAGAAATTAGTAAAAGAATATAATGTCAAACAGCGACATATGATTATGCACACATTATTTTATGTGTTAATTGTGACAAATCAATTATATGCAGGGACATGTGTTATTTATGAATATATTGGTAAAGGATTAATTGCTTTTTATAATCGCATTATTGGTACAATAATTGAAAAAATTAATCTACGTGATCCTACACCAGAAGTGGAATACTTCCGAAAATATCATTGGGTCACACTGAATATTTTGCATAATTTTTTCGTTGCAATAGAAAATTCAATGACGTCTAGGGAAATAATTGATATAAATAACTGCGCAGATAACACGGTTAAAAGTTGTTTTTTACTGTTCAACTATATCAAAGGATCACTTGATGAATTTAATAGTAGATCACTGAGTAAACTTAGTATTTATGCAAGAATTAATGATTTTAAATCAAGTAAGAAAGATGATATTGATATCAATAAAAAAATATTTATTTCTGATTTTGAACGAAAAAAAGCTATTAATGATGCAACCGATAAACCAGGAACAATAAAAAAATTTATTGGTGAAGATACTCTTGATGATCCCGAGTTTGAACCACCCAGTGATGTTACCAAGAAGGAAATATTGGATGAAAAAAGATTAAACCCTGATATTGATGAAGAGCGGATGATATCATTACTTTCCAATGACAGAGTCGATTTAGGATTAATGTATGTTAGAACCGGTACTGATGAACTATGTGCTGATTTTTATAATCCCTCAAATAATAACAATATGGTTAGGGGTATTCAGGCATTAAGATTCACAGAAGTGTTTGATTCTGTTCAACATCCTGAAAATAAAGATATTTCAAAATATATGTCAATGGCCACGCAATTGAGTCAGGGGAAAGGTGTTGCACTTTTAACATATGGATATAGTGGAACAGGAAAAACATATACATTATTTGGTAAGAGTGAGACAGGAGTAAAAGGATTGTTGCAATCAACATTAACAACAATCACAAATCTGGAATCTATAGACTTTAGAATATATGAAATTTATGGACATGGTGTTCCATATCCCCATTACTGGTCTGATGCATCAGGCAATCCCAGAGTTGAAGAGATATCACATCAACTATTCACATATGATTTAACGTTTTCCAACAGTGAATTAATTTTTACAAAAATTAACATAGTCAATGCGAGCCAAATTGCTAAATTTGTGGGAGCCAATATTGATGATGTGGAAGGAAAATATCAAAAGATAGTGGCTACAAATATTCCGAGTGTTTTCAAGTCATTTGACATTTTTATTGATAAAGTTGAGAAATGTAGACAAGGAGATCCGAAATATGCCAGAGAAAATGGAGATATTCCTGAAGAATTACGTCGTCGAGTTAGGGGGACACCAAATAATCCTGTTAGTAGCAGATCAGTGTTGATATTTGATTTTAAATTGACTATAACTGGCAATCGAAAACCTGTACAATTTTTAATAGTTGATTTGCCAGGACGTGAAGAAATTATACAAACATATGTTGATCCATATTTTAACAATATTGCAATGAAAAACCTTTTAATAAAGAGTATTGAACATGAATTGGCACCAGCATCGGCATCAGCATCAGCATCAGCATCGGCACCAGCAACACTAACTAAAAAAGCAGAATCATGGTATGCACAGATAAAATTATTGGCGGCAAGTATTGCTCTAAATCCAATGAGAATTGCTGTTGCCGATGCGTATGGTGTTGTGGATGCGTTCAATCGTAGCGTGATATTATCCAATGAGAGACAAAAAATAGTGAACGCCAAACTGGACATAGGTGGGAAATCAGTTAGTATGTTTGAGGAAGTAGTAAATAATAACGGCAGCACATTGGGTAAGTATTATGTTCTTGAAAATGACAACATTAGTGTGATCAAGTTAAAAAAAGATTTGGGTAAACGGACTAGCATGATGGCCTATGAACAGTACGAAAAAACAAGAAATAATGATCAAGTACGGTATGGAATTCTTGCTATACATTTAATTAATCGCTTGATACAGTTAAAAAAATTTAATATATTACATGCGATAAATAAAAATCTATTAAATAAACATTTAAATATGTTACTCAGAACATATATTGACAGGTTGGGTCCGGACGATATCGCTCGGATTTTTGATGATCTCGCGACTAACTCATTTAAGTCAACAGAAATTGCAGATATCAAGGAAGCCAATCGTAATAAGGATACATTGAAAAAAATTATATTGTATGATTATTATTTGACAGGATTAGAAGGCATATATATAAACGAAAATATTATTGGTTTAATTAAATATTTGGGGACAGATCCGAAAATAAATCAGGATATCGGAAGAAGAGAACTTAAAATCAAGCAACAGAATTCTAAATTAGATTTTGCCTACCAGCAAAAATATGCGAGAGGTCTATTATTGTATAAAGGGTACGAACCATACAAAACAGATCCAGAAATTGCACGTGATGTGCTGATTAATGCTATATTAAATTGGGAAGCAAAAGATGAATCAATTCCACTGGCTGTAATGACCGATAGCAATGATTATAACCTGACCAATATGAAGTATGACCTCAAAATTGTTGACGAAGAAATAGAACGGATGAAAATGTCATATAAATCACATTGTATTTTTAATGATAAAGAACCATTAATTAAAGCCATTTTACAACCATATTTGGATAACGTAGAAGAATATAAAGTATTTTATTTGTTTGCTAACTATGAAGCTGATGATAAACGTAACCAGAAATGCATTCATCAATATAATCTTTTGGCAAACACTAAAAACTTTATAACATCTCTCGTTAAAAATGATTAATTTTGTTAACTCGTTATCAAACAGTTAACAAAAAATACAAAATATATTATCATTTGTATTTTTATAATAGTGAAATGGCAGAAGTATTTGTTAGACTTCAGAATGGTATTCAAAAATATAAAAAACTATTAGATAAAACAAAAAAAACAAGTGATGATAAATTGGCCGATAAGATGAAAATGATTGCACAGCGAATTAGATATCTTAACAGTGTAAAGATTATAAATAATAATAATTTTAAAGAACAGCTTGCAATTTTTGAACAAAATTTGGACGAGATGGATATCATGTTTAAAAAATTAGAAAAAATATTATTACTTTCGGATCAATCTGAATACAAAGGATTAAAAGAAGCTATTGACAACTTTAAGGGTAAAGTCCAACTGATAATCGATGGAAAAAATGGATTGTGGGATTATGATAATGGTGAATATATAGATCTCTCACTTGGATCACCACGTGATTCTCCAGGTCATGTACCTTTATCCGACGCACCAAATCTAAAAAGTGACCATATGGGTGAATTGATTTCAGCATATAAAATTTTACTGGATGATTATACATTTTATACAAACCCGGAACATTATAATAGTTTTGGATCAATATTAGTTGATGTCAATGGAAATATGATGACAAATACTATCACACTATTTGATGATACAATATCTGAAATAAATACAAAATGTGCTAATTTAAATAAAAAAATAGATGATGCACTTTGGTTGCCATCAGCTACAGGTACCAATAGCACAGGACTACCTTATATTGATACATTGAGTATTAAAATGTCAAGCGGTGACATTCTTAAGATACAAAGTATGACAGATACTTATGAAATGAAAATCGGAAAAGTTGCAGCCCAAGTCGAGTATGCATCACCTGCAAATATTATGGCAACTGGTTTACTATGTAATCAAATAAAAGATTTAATTGAGATTGGACCAAGGGAAACACCCGGTGACACTAAACAAGATCGACATATTGACAAAATAGTTAACTTATTAGGTGCAGTATATACGGATGGTGATATTGATGATGATGGTGATGATGGTGAGGATGATAAACGCATGGACAGTGATGATGTTAAACGTAAAATATTGTCAGATGGTGCTGTGCAAACCACTCTTAAATTATCAGATGTCCGAACCGTGACAGTGGAGGGGTCTAAATTTAATGTGAAAAATGAAGACACTGATTTTAACGTCATGTACAGTAAAAAAAAATACGAGAATACATTGTTTGTTTTTAATGATAATGTGAGTCAATATGAAGCATTTCGTGACGGAAATATAATTACAGGTTGTGCCGAAGGTAAGGGCAATGCTGTCATACGTAAATATCAGTGCGAAGAGCCACGGAGAGTAGTTGGCATACCCACAAATAATGGTTGGACGAAAATGACCCCAGATATAAAATCTTTAATCAACGAGGCAATTGTAAGTCTACGAAAAGCAGTGCTGGATAATCCACTTGTCACTAATGTCATATTCAGTCAAAGTAATACTGAAGAAACACTAGGTGTAGATATATTTCCGAATATGGGAGTTGATGTCAAAAAATATATATTTGAGTCCATCTTGCAGCTCAGTCCCAAGGATCCCAGTGCACGTTTAACATCAGGGGGTGCATATGAGGGTGTAAAAATAACGGATGGTGAAATAACTGATTTAAGTCAATTCAAATTATATACTGAAAGGGTAACACTTTTAAAATCAAAAATGGATTTATTAAATAAAAGAATGGAAGAATATGGAGAACTGATGAATAAATTAAATTTAAGATATTTTCAAAAAAAATCATTTGTAACATTTTTGATTGCCATATTGCAATCCCCAAAAATATTAGATAATATAATTCATTTTAAATACATAAATAAAGGATACATCCAATTTTACTTATCAGCAATTAAAAAAATAATAACAAAGATTGATGATAATAATAAAGAAAATGATATATTGTACTTTAAATATTATCATTATGTTACATTACGTTACTTATCTGACTTTCTAACTTATGTCAAAAATGGAATGGAAGTGACTGATGTACTTGATTTGGGAAAGCGTCATGGTGTAGAATCACAACTTATAACAGGATTTCTTATTTTGAACAATTTTAAGGATATACTTGAGGCACATCGAAATGCATTTCCTAATCCTGTTACTATTTATGCACGCATAAATGATAGAGCAATTGATGACATGAAACCAAGAAAATATTTTACTGGTGATGATAATGATGTTAATTTATTCAAAATAGATACAGCACCCAATTCATATAAAAGTGATAAAACAGCGGTTGGCGGGGATGACAAAATGTTTGATACATATTGTGGTAAGGAACATAATACATTACAACCGATAAAATTTACAGAGGTATTTGACGATAAATATGAAAGTAATGCTGTATTGAGCAAATATATGAATTTAGAAACACAAATTAATAAAAAGGAAGGAGTAATGTTGATAACATATGGCTACAGTGGAACCGGAAAAACTTATACATTATTTGGAAAATTGGAAAGAGACTCCAATACAAAGGAAGTGACTGAGAAAACATTTGGCATATTGCAGGCAACTTTGGCTGGCATTAAAGATGCTGAGGAAGTGCGATTTAGATTGTATGAATTACATGGTTATGGTGTAGCATATCCACATTATTGGAAGTCAAACGTTAACCAAGTTGTATATTCTTACAGTATCAGAGCATCAACAGAAAAATTAATAATTAGGAATGTCGTGGCAAAAAAGAATGTTGATGAATATATAAAATCCCAAGAAGATTTCACAACAATAAGTAAAATAGCAATGAAAAATGTATTTGACACATTTTCAGAATTTGTGGAAGAGGTTGATAAGAAACGAAAAACAGAAGGAAGAATATGCATAACGCCAAATAATCCTGAAAGTTCAAGATCAATTATTATTTATGAATTCAACGTGTTGGTAGGAGAAAAATATATTCCGTTTGTTATAGTTGATTTGCCAGGTCGTGAAGAAATTGTCCAGACATATGTTGATACATACATGAATAAACCATGGATGAATGGACCAAATGCGGATAACTGGAAAAAGATATATGACTCCCCAGATGTTGTATATCCTAGATATAGAGACATACCAAATTACAGTGCAATACCATTTTTCAGGGCCCTATTGACATCTATGACAATTAACCCACTTGCTCTTGGTATATTAGTACCATCTGCAATTTTTGAGGGATTCAACACTTTAGACAAAGATGACAGATCACGCATTGGTAGACAGTTTCAATTGGCATCATTTGGGTTATCTGGGAACAATTTGCCAGTATCACTATTACATCAATTTTCAAATACTTGGGATAGTGATTCTAAATTTATATTTAGCAATACAAGAGAAGCTTTAAATAAATATACAACGAGTGGAAAATTATGGGAATATCAAGATAAAATCATAAATATTAGGGGTTCTGAATGTAAAAGTCATGATGAATTTCAATCTAAACTCAACGGATCTAATCCAATAATGCATAGAGAAGACCAAATTTTTTCAAATATAAACAGCATTCAATATCAGGGTGTAATTGCACTCATGTTAATAAACAAAATGATTGTAGAATTGGAATTTGGAGCATTAGGAAAAATTTATGAACATATTGTTAATTTATATTTTAAGGATATTACAGATCATGCATCCATCCCTGATACTCTTGACCATCGTGACCATAGCGCACATGATATAATGATAGATATTTTAAGTAAATCAGATGTGTCAAATATAGAAACAGGTAAACTAAACAGTTTACGCATTATAGAAACCGGAGATAATCCAGATACCTTATCTAGTATCATAACAAAAAAGACCAAAGTGAAAAATATGTATAACCAAATTTTTAATTTTAGATCATATATGACACCATTTGAGGGAATATACATTAATGAAAATATTATGGGTTTAATAAAAGTATTAACAAAAATAGTGGCAAATGGAAATGATGCGGTGGTCAGTAATCTTGTTAAAAAACAGGATACTACTCTTGATTTTGAGAGTAAAAAGTATTCAATTAGAATGAACAATATTGCTTTATATTCCACAGCAGATAAAGCAACTGCAAATTATGAAAATATTTTTAGAGATGACAAAGTTTTAAGACAAATGAGTGATGAAAATTCAGACAGAGAAAAAGGATATGTTGCAGATAAGATTTTTAATTATGATAAACCATTTGTCCAATCAATTTTTGATATGTATGGTAAAGAAAGGAGTGACAAAACTATTGCTGGTGTACCAATAACAATAGCAGCAGTAAAAGATTACAAAATATTTTATTTGTTTAGTAATAATGATCCAGAAAAGAAATGTGCAGCACAGATAAGATTACTAGAAAACACAAGATCATTTATTAATATGATAGAAAAATAATTAATATAAATATACAATTTTGGCAGATGGATACATATCTTTTGACACATACCATAAAGTAGGTAATAAAAAACCTTCTTCATGAATTATTTTATGTTGTTTCTTCATAAAATATGATGTTACACCAGATTGTTTCAAATTAAATCCCGTTACTGCATCTTTTTGAGAATCTTTTCCCAAAATTATTGATATTTTTTCATTGTTTGTTTTATTTGATTTGTATTGAATCACATAAACCAATGTTTTTGGATGTATCAATGTGTTTAATACATTTCCATATATATCCATTTCATTTGTGTAATATTCTGCTGGCATAATTGTTTTTATTGGTTTGTTTTTTAGTTTTAATATGAGTGCGTCAGGAGCAAACATAATAGCATCTCTTAAAACCATAAGTTTGGCATCAGATCTTTTATTTTGATAAATAATATAATTAGTATCTATTTTATAACCCACATCAATTGGCATAATATTGTCATTTTTATCTTTAACAATCATTGTCACATTATTGTAAGTATCAAATGTAAATATGCCTTTTAACACAACTGATATTAATGTCACTGGACACACTATAATTGTGATTGGGAATGTTTGATCATTGTTATCATATGTGTCATAAATTATTGGATACATTAGACATATTTTTAGTGACACTATTTTCCAATATGTTCCATCATTGTATATTAGTATTTGATCATTCAATTTAAGTTCATCTGGTGTCCCAGATGAAAAATCATATTGTGACTGATCTAATGTTTTGTTTTGCATTTTAATGGATATATTATTTAATGAATCACTCATGTTTATAAATTGAATACATAAAAAAAGTGGTCAATAAAAATTAATGATTGCAATGTACGAATGTCATAAGATAAACAAAATTTTATTATAAACCAAATGTTGCGTCTTGTTGAAAAGACATGTATGCCGATCACATGGAACAATAAAATAGATCATTAAAATAATGACATTATGATGAACAATAGGAACTAATATTTGTTCTTATTGTTTTTTATTTATTTATTTATTTTATTGGTTTATGTGATAGGACACTAATAATCACATGAACCAATAAAATGAATAACAATGATAAACTAAAAATGCTTAATATACTATCACACAATTATTACATTGCTAATTATTTTATTGATTATATGATAGTAAACACATATACTTTACAAAATCAATTGGCTATAACACTTTCTTACGTTGCAAGCATTAAATAAAAATTGATAAACTAAATCCCATATATGGTAAAACACATTACAAAAGCACATATACCCCAAAGACATGAATATGGTCGATTTTGAAGGCAATAAGAGTGATGAAGAACTTGGGGGTTTTGACATGGCTGACTTTAGTGATGAATATTTTACCAGATCTATGTTTAATCACACAGAAAAAATATCACTTGAGGAAAAATATAGAAAAACAATTGATGCTAATATGGAATCTAAAAGTGATGAATTGATTATTTCAAATTGTAAAATTGATAAACTAAGTGATGTAGTTGCAACAATGATATGGGTAACCAAATTGACCATTAGGAGTTCTGAACTAAAAAGTATTGAAAATTTACCACCAAATCTGGTGGAGCTTGTTGTAGTGAATAATGACATACCACATTTAGATGGATCCATGTTGCCAGCAACATTACAATTATTATTGTGGGCAGGAAATTCTACAAAAACTGTAGTTGATTTGCGTGAGGGAATCACAGAATTAATCATAAAAGATAATCTAATTACAGAACTATGTACCGTGCCATCAACAGTTAAAAAATTGTTCTTAACTGATAATAGTGACTTGGAACTTTTGCCCCATATATCAGAAGGATGTGAGAAAATTGATTTAAATTGTTCAGGTATTACCAATATTGACAGACTGCCTGATTCATGCACTGAACTTAATACATGCAGATGCAAAATTCCTATTGTCAATAAGTTACCAGCAAGTCTTAAAATTTGGAAAGCATTTATTTCAGAGATTGCCGCAATAACTTGTGAATGGCCATTGGGTTTGATTGAGGCAGATTTATTTAAGAATGACTTATCATATGTTCCAGATTTTCCACCTTTCACAGAAACAGTTGACCTTGAACACAATAATCTCAAAACTATTCCTAAATTTCCCCCGACAGTTCTAAATTTTAACATACGAAATAATCATTTATTAAGCATATCAGATGCTTTTAGGGAAGAATATAGTCGTTCACCAAATGTACTGTTTGATGAACCAGCAAGAAGATTTTCCACATCACATTTCATGTTTAATCCTGGTAGTGGATCTGACATGATGTGGAGATTTGCAGGAAATGGACCAATGCAATTTGCCAAAAGAGATAAAACATTATCAAATAACAAAGAGAATCCTCATTATATTCCATTGACCAGAGTTTTTACTGTCTAATCTATTTTTTATTTATTTATCAGTGCGATATCTGAAGTGAAACTTATTAAAGTCAGTATGTGTGTACCTGTCGCGTATCATATTTATTATTGCCTTCATATATCCCAATGAAATCTCAGGTGGTTTTATTTTGGAATCAACATACACTAGATCAAGTTTGTTTGATATTTGAACATATTTTGATATCAATGATGCGTGTAATGTTGCCATCATAAAGAAATCAGAATGATCTTGTTTTCTATTTCGCATTATTTTGCGCATTATTTCATGATCTAATAGATAAAATTTTAGTCCTTGATAATAAAAGTGATATTGTGGATTTGTTACTAATTCAGATGTTGACTCAATATCAAATTGTGATAACAGTTCCAAATTTTTTTGTGTCCATGAGTCTCGCCATGTGGATGATCCTTCCACACCAACATCAGCAAATGGAAATTTTGTTTCATCATTTTCAAAATTTGTGTACATGATTTTATTTAAATCATCAGATTGAATACCATTTGATACATAAATACCATCAATATCATTGGCTATGCGAATACCATATAAATATAATATCATACCACCCATTGTTATCAATCTGGTCATTTCTAGCAAAGACATATTATTGAATACCCATTTTTTAAATGTTTGCAATTTGAGATGAGCAGTTGTCATAAAGGGTGAACATAAATTGGTAATATTTTGTGATTCTAAAAAATCAAGACTATTTTTATTAAACATTAATTGTGCATATTCAACAGTTTGATAAAAATGATCATTGATATGCATTATATCATTACCTCTAAGATTGTCAAACTTTTTTACTTTTTTCATCATATCCAATATAGTGGTTCTCAATAATGTTTTACCTATTGACCCCTGACCCGATAGTTTCATGTTTTTAACATCATCAAATACAAATACTGTTACATCATTTGTATCAGATGTCTCAATATAATCCATTTTTTTATTTAAAAATTCATTTCTGGCACTATATGTAAACTCATCATACATTGCAAACATTAAATTGTATAATCCCTTCTTGGACAGATTAATTGTTTTAACACAATAGACATTACCATGTTGATTTAAAAGGTTTGTAATATTATCAATACCAACATATTTGGTAACAATTGGCCACAATGTAATAATAAAAATAGATGGTCTGCATTTGATATATTCTGAAATGATTAAATCCCTATCATGTGGACTGACTTTATCATACATATCTAATCTTTGCTTTACAGTCATATCAAGATCCTCATACATTTTTAACAATTTTGAATAATAATTAGGCGTTTTACCAAAATATTTAGAAAGTTGTTTGATGGGTTCAATGTAATTATACTCCTCAATATCATTCCACATAGGTACCATATTTACGGGTCTATAAATTCCAGATGTTGAGACATGATAATATTTTAATTGGTCATTATGTATTTCAGAATCTTTCAAGTGATATAAATTAGTGACCATTTGTCTGGTTGGTTCAATGTGTTCATTGTGTTTTAATTTTTTGGAAAATTTCTCATGTCTCTTCAGGGATGAATAAAAATATTTATGAAAATCATTGACCTCCTTTAATGCACTAGATGAAACTAATTCCGGATATTTTAATAATATATCTTTGTAAAATTGATGCCATAGTATATAATCTGGATATTGTATTCTGACCTTAATATCAAATTTACTGTCCAATATAAAAGGTTTATCACCACCATATTGTAAACCATATAATACTTTCCAATGTGGATATCCCTGAAGTCCAAAAAATCTAGGATTAATGCTTGTCCACTTTCCAGAATATCTTGCGGTTAAATATTGTTGTTCAGGCCAAACAAATTTATTTTCAACCATGGATTTTATATCAGCGCGACTAGACAAATGATGCATGCGTGTTAACAATCTATTTTGAACAGATTTATGACCCAATTCCCTTATTATGCTTTTAAATTCACCCTCTTTAGGTTCCAAAAGCATAAGTCCTCCACCAATTCCAGAATTATTTCTGTCGGTTAAAACTCTGTCAGTATATTTTTGTGGTATTAATTTGCCATGACCACAGCAATCACAATATTTTTGATACCACTTTAATGTTTTCTCTTTGGGTAAAATGTAATTACCCTGTTCATCGTAGCTAATTATTAGATTTTTATCTTCCAGAAAACAACCAGCCGGTGCATTCAGAGAAAATAAATGATCAGGATATTTTAATACAAGAGCATCAGCATCAATTAATAATATTTTTTTATATTGCACCAAATCAAAAACATGAAATTTGGTGAATACCAGTTCTAAATATTTTTTATGTTTTTGATATTTAGTTCTCCAGTTGGGAATTGTGATATAATTTATGTCAATAACATGATCATAAAATTTGTGCAATGTTAATTTTCCATCATCT
>Ga0214921_10009022_pt1 | contig 12727 bp, 10 predicted proteins | sample LL1505_MetaG_FD_177992 | JGI IMG/M metagenome (GOLD analysis project Ga0214921, IMG submission 177992) | Freshwater microbial communities from Lake Lanier, Atlanta, Georgia, United States - LL-1505 | ecosystem: Environmental > Aquatic > Freshwater > Lake | place: USA: Georgia | collected... | reverse complement strand
CAATGTGACCACTGCTGTTCCGTGTTGGTCGTCATGAAACACGGGGATGTCAAGACTTGCGCGCAGTCGTTCTTCAATTTCAAAACACTCAGGTGCTTTGATGTCTTCTAAATTTATTCCACCAAATGTTGGGGCGATGCGCTGCACGAAATCAACAACTTCATCGGCAGTGCGAGCATTAATGCAAATGGGGAAACCATTAACTCCACCAAATTCTTTAAACAGGAGTGCCTTGCCCTCCATGACGGGCATTGCGCCCTCTGGGCCGATGTCGCCAAGCCCAAGCACTGCAGTTCCGTTGCTCACAATGGCAACGGTGTTTTTGCGAATGGTGAACTTATGCGAGAGAGATGGATCATTTTCAATTGCAGTACATATGCGAGCGACACCCGGTGTGTACGCCATTGACAAATCATCACGATCATTCACAGGCGATGTACTGATGACTTCAATTTTTCCAGCCTCATGCATACGGAATGTTCGGTCCCACCAATCGAGAACTGTCACGCCATCAAGTTTTTGCACTGCTGCAACGATTGCGGTTTGATGATCTTCATTTCGACAGTGCACAACAAGACTGCGGCGAAGAACTGGACCACGAACATCAAAACCATCAAGGGATCCGATGTTTCCGCCTGCTTCACCGATGGCAGTGCACAACCGCCCAAGGGTGCCGGGCACGTTGTCGAGCTGACAATCGAGAGCGATGGAAAATGCGGCGTTGGGCAGAATAGACATAAGACCTCTAATGCTACGGGCTAGGCCTCAGTTGTCAGGTGAGCGTCACTTGAAATTACCGCGTACCGTCACTACGCGGCTCAGTTCACGATGTTGTCGTTACCTATTCGTTGCTTCTCTTCCCTCTCACTTTTATTGCGAACACTTTTGTTCTCTGCGACAATTTGCCAGGAGTGCCGAAAACCATCGCCGAGCGGAACCCAGTATCGACCCTGGCACCAGAAGTGCATATTCGATTTGGCAACCTGCCCGCTGGCACCCCGGAGCCCACCTCTTGGCGTTTGCAGAACGCAATGCTGAACTCGCTCGGATGGGCAATTCTGTTCATCATTATCTTCGCACCCATCGCAAAACTTTGATCTCAGCGCATCGGAAAGCGTTATGCAGAGCGGGTTTTCTCCTTCGCCGGCCGTTTCTCTCTTATGCCCGCAAAGATTGATTTTGTAACATAGTTACGATTATTATTTGGGCATGAAATCGTCAAAAATCTTCAAGAACCTGGGGCTCGCCCTGGCGTTAGTTTCCTCGGTCGCGATCATGTCGCAGCAAGTTCGGGCCGACGGAACCACATGGACCGCACGGAGCGCCACTGAAGCAAACTTTTGGAGCAGCGTGACGTTCGGAAATGGCACCTTTGTTGCAGTCAGCACTAGTGGAACGAACCGTGTAATGACAAGTACCGATGGCATCACTTGGACAGCACGCAGTGTGCCCGCAAGCACCTGGACTTCCGTGACATATGGAAACGGTCTCTTCGTCGCGGTCGCAGGTTTCGGCACTGACCGCATCATGACAAGTCCCGACGGTGTCACATGGACCCCTCGCGGTTCGAGCACCGACAGTTGGTCTGGCATCACCTACGGAAACAGTGTGTTCGTTGCGGTGGGAGCAGGTTCCACAAACCGCGTAATGACGAGTACCGACGGGATTACTTGGACGAATCGATCTATTCCAACATCATCTTCAGGTGCGCAGTGGCAATCTGTTACTTGGGGAAATAACAAGTTTGTGGCCATCTCCGGTACAGGATTTAACGACAGAGTCATGACCAGTGCTGACGGAGCGACCTGGTCGTACGCACAAGCGATTCACAACGGCAACTGGAGCAGCATTGCGTATGGAAACAATACGTTTGTAGCTACCGCCACGAGTTTTGGAAGTGGATCAGGCTATGTCATGACAAGTAGCGATGGAATTACGTGGACGCCACGTACGGCGGCAGCCGCTGTTGGCTGGAATGCAGTGGTGTATGGAGGTAACAAATTTGTAGCCGTGTCAAGTAGTGGCAGCAACCGCGTGATGACAAGCACCGACGGCATTACATGGGCAGCCCATACGGCTGCAGATTCGAGTGGGTGGTCATCGGTGACCTACGGAGATGGTCTCTATGTGGCAATTGCAACGAATGGGTCGGGCGCGCGCGTGATGACCTCTGGAGCTCAAGTAGTTCCAACTACAGCTGCACCGACAACCACAGCTGCACCAACAACGACAACAACCACAGTGTTACGACGGACAGAATCTGTTCCTGGCGTCACTGTCACAGACACCAAGATCTATTCACGCCCGCCAGAACGTGTTGCATCATCATCTGCAATTAGCGTTCTTACACGGGAACAGAACGAAACTTTAGACATCACAACTCGTACACCCACAGTGTGTCTGCCCAATGATGACGAACTTGTATTCATTGACACAGGGCGTTGTATCGCAGATGTAGTCAATACAAAAACTCGTCAAATACTTAAGTCACTGCGAACAACTGTGATGCCATCTGATGTGAGCGAGTTAAACGTAGGCAACGAAATTGTGACCCTTGCCCCTATTTACTTTAAAAATGGATCATCAATTGTCTCAGCAAAAGGACGCGCGACTCTTAGAAACCTGAAGGAGAAAATCTCTGCTGCTGGTTCAGTGTTGGTGATTGGCCATTCAGGCACACTTAACGGAAATACTCCTGAGAACATTGCATTGTCGCGGAGTCGTGCTGTAGCAACAGTTGCCACTTTGCAAGACCTAAAGGCTAAAGGACCCTTTGCGATTGCAGGAGTTGGCGCAGTTGACCCAGCAGGTACCGGACGAACAGAAGCTTCTCAAGCGATGAATCGCCGAGTAGTTGTTGTTCTCATTCCATAGGAACAGGTACAGACCATAAGCCGGAGATTGCACGAGCAATCACCAGCTGCTGAATTTCTGAGGTGCCCTCGAAGATGGTGTGAATCTTAGGAAATACTGCTGAGCAGCGCATCAATCAAGGCTTTGAACAATTTTGCTGTGTCAAAGTGACACAGACTCGTTCCGAAAAATTCCGAAGGGGAACTCAAAACTCTGTACTTAGGCAGCGAAGTTCAGGTTTTTGTATTTACGCTCAAAACTCTTATACACCGCATCATCGACGAGGCAGATGGAACCGTCGACGGGAAGATGTTCAAGCTCGACCATTGGGGTGTCAGTAATGAACGCTTACACTTCAAGCGCTTTTACACCGCTCAAGATAAGGCCGCCGACAGAGTGACGAAGTTTGCCGGGTCACTCAATTTTGTGTACCTGCATTCAGTCTGGTTCGTCGTTTGGATCGCAATCAACGTCGGACTCGTCGGTGCTTCAGCCAAATTCGACAAGTTCCCGTTTGGATTACTGACGATGATCGTGAGTCTTGAAGCGATCTTTCTCTCAACATTTGTAATGGTCAGTCAAAACCGGCAAGCCGCACGTTCGGAGACTCGATCGCAAGTTGATTTTGAATCAAACCTTCAATCACTCATTTGGTCAGTTCATATCGCCCACAAATTGGGGTTGATGTGCAACATGTTGAAGCACTCTGCGCTGAAGTCATTGGCGAGTCGCGAACGGTCAGTAACTGAACTGACATCAGCTGTTCACACGGCTCATAACAGTTTCTTACCTTAGGTAAATACCATCAGTCTCGTGAACCTCCCCCTCCTTAATCGTCGCCAATTCCTCATCGCCGGAGCGGCCATCGCTCTGACCGCTTGTTCATCCAAAGACCAGGCGGACTCTTCTCCATCGACTCCTAGCACTGCATCCAACGACACCTCAACACCATCCAATGGAGGAAACCTGTGGATTCCGCCCATATTGGAGGGAACCACTTTTAACCTTGTCGCAAATATAAAAACAAAACAGTTTCATGATGGCGCCGTAACTCCCACGTATGCCTACAACGACACCGATTTCTGGGGACCGACGCTCATTATGAAAAAAGGAGACATCGTCTCTCTGAATGTCACCAACAATCTCGATGAAGAGACAACAACTCACTGGCATGGCTTTCATATACCGCCCGAAATGGACGGCGGACCCCATCAAGTCATTGGAGTTGGCAAAACTTGGTCGCCTTCATTTGAAGTTAAAAACAATGCGGCCACTTATTGGTATCACCCACACATGCACGAATCGACGTGGGATCAAATGAACCATGGTCTTGGGGGATTCATCATTGTGCAAGATGACGAAGAATCTGCTCTTGCTCTCCCACGAACCTACGGCGTCGATGACATCCCACTCATGTTGACCAGCCGAACATTTTCGGACACAAATGAATTCGTTAAAACAGAAGTCACTCCTTACGGCGATGAAATGCTCACGAACGGAACGTTGAACGCAAATGTTGAACTCCCAGCCCAACTCGTTCGCTTTCGAATTTTGAACGGCGAAATTGAACGCGGGTACAACTTAGGACTGAACGACGGACGTTCTTTCTATGTCATCGGCACCGACGGCGGATTACTGGGCACTCCGGTTCAAGTTGAAAAACTCATCGTGTATCCAGGCGAGCGATACGAAATTATCCTTGATCTTTCCAAAGATGAAGTTGGAAGCACCTTGATTTTGCAGGCATTTAATGGTGGTCTACCGTTCGGCTTTGCCGGAGCCGAACCAGCTGGAAGTGGTGACACTTTCGGAAGCACTCTGAACAACACGACCTTTGATGTGCTAGCAATCAATGTCATTGAGGCAACCAGTGATGCGATCACCGACATCCCCTCATCGCTGTCAAACCTGACACTATGGACTGCCAACGATGCAACCTCGAGTCGAACGATAAACATCACTGACGAAGGACCAGGCACCCCTTTCACATTTGATAACTCCGCTTACAACATGGACACAATCAATCAAACTGTGAAACTCAACACCATTGAAAAATGGGCGATTCAAAATGGGCGTACTTTCTCACACTCATTTCATATCCACGATGTTCAATTCGCACTTGTCTCGCGAAGCACTGGTGAAGTTCCCGAACATGAAAAGGGTTGGAAAGACACCTTTTATTTTATGCAGAATGAAAAAGTTGAATTTGTTGCGAAGTTTGACGACTTTGCTAGTTCTGAACATTCATTCATGTATCACTGCCATATGGCCAATCATGAAGACGGTGGACTCATGGGACAGTTCTTGGTGGTTGAGTGAAACTTATTAAGTTCTCTGCCCTACTGATCCTTTTCTTTGTCGGTTCGTCTTGTTCAGGTTCTGCAACGACAACAACGACAACAATCTCGATGACTCCTTCAACAACGCCTGCGAGTGAGTTCACAGTTTCAAGTTCGGCCATGGAAGACGGCGCATTGCTACCTATCAACTACACCTGCGACGGCTCTTCGACTTCGCCACCCATCTCATGGAGTAACGCTCCCTCAGGAACAGAGAGTTTTGCAGTCCTCATGGATCATCAACCCGGACCCGGAGATTGGCACTGGTATTGGACTTTGTGGAATATCGACGCAAGTACCAACGAATTGCCTGCCGGTTCTAATGGTGACGCGATCGTTGGCACAAACAGCGTCAATGGAGAATTGGCCTATACGCCTCCATGTTCGAAAGGACCAGGAGCGAAGGCCTACAACATCACGGTCTACGCACTGTCGGGCGAACCTGAATTATCTGATCCGTCCAATGTTGATCGTGCTGCGCTATTGGACGCGATCGAAGGCATCACTCTCGCGAGTGACACACTGACCGTCACCTATTCAAGGAGCTAACTCACGATGTGTGGAAATCATTCCCATCACGAACATAGCCATATCTATTTGCCATCTTCAATGGTTACTCGTCGATCAGCACTTCGACTGGGAGGAATCGGTATCGGTGCTGCATTGCTTGCTGCATGCAGCAAGTCAAACGGAGGGTCAAGCACCAGTTCATTGATTGATGCGCCGACAACTACAACAGTAGCCATTGGCTCACTTCCAGGATTCGAGTATTTTGCCGATTCAGTCAAAGTCGTCAATAACGGAAATTTATGGCTGGTTGAAAGTAATGGTCTACCGACACACAACATGATGGTCGGCATCACAAGTTGGCAACAACAAGTGCCAACAGCACAGTCGTATATCGGAACTAACGCATGGCAAATTCCCGTGACTCCTGTAGTTGCCGAAACTCCGATATCAGCAAAGACTCAGCTCTACCGCGGTGCGATTGCTCTGGCTATCAATGGTGTGCCAATTTTTAATGCATTGAACAATCGTGGTGATGATGCATATCTCTTTGGCGAACTTGACGAGTGGGGTGGACATGCCGGCCGTGCGGATGATTACCACTACCACATTGCTCCGTTACACTTGCAAGAAGTTGTTGGAGCAGCTAGCCCAATCGCATACGCACTTGACGGTTACGCAATTTATGGCGAGACCGAACCAGACGGCTCATCGGTTGGACAACTTGATGAGTTCAATGGACACGAAATGCCCGACGGGTCGTATCACTATCACGGCACTCGCACCTACCCGTATATCAACGGAGGTTTACGCGGAGTTGTGAATGTGGTTGAAGATCAGATCGACCCTCAACCGACGACCCGTCCGTTCCGTGACTCTCTAGAACCAATGGTTGGCGCAACAATTACCAGTTTTGAAACAATCACTACCGGTTCGTACAAACTTGGTTACACAATTGATAGCAAAACAGGCGAAGTTGCTTACATTGTCACCGATACAACCGTTGAGTTCACTTTTACCGACATAGATGGTCTCGTTACTACCGAGAAATATTCGAGGAAATCATGAAACTGTTTCGTTCAACGGTTTTGATGTTTGCAATTCTTGCAATTGCAGCGTGTGGTTCGTCGCCAAAATCAACTGCAACGACATTGTCAACTCTCGACATAGAACCGACTAGCACGGTCGCTACTTCCACACAGTCATCGACCTTCACCGCCGAAGTGTGGGCCGATAACTGGTTTTCGCTCTATGTGAATGGCCAACTCGTCGGCGAAGACTCGGTGCCAATTACCACCGAGCGATCATTCAACGCCGAGACAATAACGTTCACTGCGACGTACCCGCTCACGATCGCCATGATCACTAAGGATTACAAAGAGACCGACAGCGGTCTTGAATACATCGGCGAACCGAATCAACAAATGGGTGATGGCGGTTTTGTTGCGCAATTCACCGACACTGCTACAGGCGCAATCATCGCAACGACAAACGGCGATTGGCGGGGTTTCGTCATACAGACTGCTCCGCTCAATAGTGAGTGTGAAAAGTCTGCAGATCCAAATACCGAGTGTCAGTTTGAAAATCTCGAAGAACCCTCGGGATGGACTTCGCCAAGTTTTGACGACGCAACATGGCCAACAGCAACTGTCTACACCGCCGATGAAGTCGGAGTAAAAGATGGTTACAACGAGATCACGTGGGACGCCAACGCCGAGTTGATTTGGGGTTCAAACCTGAACACCAACAACACCATTTTGTGGCGCACTCTCGTCCCGCAACCGTGATTCTGGTGCAGAATTGTTGCGTATTTCGCAACGATTCTGCACCAGAATCACAACGACAGCCCCAGTTATTTACCGAGGGTAACTTGGCGGGCACACTGGGACTTTGGTCCCTACTGACTTCCGGTTCGACCATGCCGGGTACGACTTCCCCCGCCCTCCACACCGATATGCGAGAGTCAGCCGTTGGATACTTTGACTTGCATTTTGCAAGTCAAAGTCATTACGGTGAGCACATGGGGTGATGACATCCCAGGGAGAGCAGAGGTCTAGCCATGAACCATCCATCAGACGACGGGGACAACGGTCCCCCTCCGAGTGCCTCGGTCGCCGAAGACGAGCGCCGCGCACGCGTGATTCTCGCCGTCGCCGGGCTCGCCGCGCTGGCGACCTACCTCGACACGACCCTTCTGTTCGTGGCCTTTCCCGACATCAAGGCCACCTTCGGCGACTCGCCGGCTTCGACTCTGTCGTGGGTGCTGAACGCGTACACCATCGCGTTCGCCGCAGTGCTCGTTCCAGCCGGGAAGATCGCCGATCGTGTCGGTCACCGTCGCTCCTTCCTCGTCGGGTCGGCTACCTTCACAATCGCCTCAATGATCTGTGGACTCGCACCGAATGTCCAACTGCTGATTGTTGCCCGCATTGCGCAAGGCATAGGCGCTGCGATTCTCATCCCCTCTTCGCTGGCACTGGTCATGGCCGCCTTCCCCCGCGAGCGACTCCCACAAACAATCGCGATCTGGGGCGCGATCGGGGCGTCGTCGGCGGCGCTCGGGCCCTCGCTCGGCGGCCTGATCGTGGACACCTTCGGGTGGAGATGGGCCTTCTTCATCAACCTGCCCGTCGGCATCGTCACGGTCATCGGTGGCATCCGGGTCCTTCGGGAGTCCAGGGACTCTTCGGTTCACCTGCCGTCCCCCGTCGGTGTCGTTCTGATCGCGTCGGCGGCCGGGGCACTGTCGTACGGCGTCGTCGGCAGCAGTGCGGTCGGGTGGACGAGCACACGGACCATCAGCCTCCTCCTCTCCGGGCTTGCCTTGCTCGCTCTGTTCATTGCCCACCAACGTCGCTCCGGCGCACCGACGCTCGATCTCGAGCTCTTCGCCCTCAGAGACTTCCGGTGGGGCAACTTCGCCATGTTCAGCTTCTCGCTTTCGTTCATTGCGATGAACTTCGGGCTCATTCTCTTTCTTGTCGAGGCATGGGGATGGTCCGTGCTCAAGGCCGGCTTCGGAGTCGCCCCGGGCGCAGCAACAGCTGCGCTGCTCGCACCGCGGTTCGGCGCGCTCGCAGGAAAGATCGGTCAGCGACCTCTCATTGCGACGGGTGGACTGCTCTTCGCCGCGAGCGGGTTGTACCGTCTTGCCTTCCTCGGTACCGAAGTCAACTACGTTGTCGACTTCGCGATTCCGCTCGCCTTCTCCGCCGTCGCGGTTGCGTTGATCTTCCCGCAGGCCACCAGCGCCACCGCGCAGGCCCTCCCTGCCGACCGAATCGGGGTGGGGGGCGCGACCACACAGGCAATTCGCCAGTTCGGCGGATCCATGGGCGTCGCCATCACCATCGCCTTTCTGAGCAAGGATGCACTTCGCAACGACTCCGTGGCAGGTTTCGATCACATCTGGATCGTCGTTGTTGTCGGAGGCGTCATCACGACACTCTTCTCGCTACTGCTGCAGAGGAAAGCTCGATGACGAAGCCGGACCCCGAGTCGATGAGCGGCCTCGAGCTTCTGCGCCACGGATCGGATGAGGACCGACCGTCAGTGCGACGACTCATCGGCATGCGATTCGACGAGCTGGAGTTCGGGCGCGTGGTGATGTCGGTGGAGGCCGGCGCTGACATGGCCAACCCCCTCGGCACGGTGCACGGCGGAATCACCGCCACCCTGCTGGACTCGGTGATGGGCGGGGCCGTCCACACCACGCTTCCGGCAGGGATGAGTTACACGACGCTCTCGATCACGGTCAACTACACGCGAGGTGCGCAGACCGACGGGCGACGAATCGTCGGCACCGGCACTGTCGTCCATGCCGGGCGACGCACCGCGACTGCCGAAGGCCGCGTCCTTGACGAGAACGGCAAACTCATCGCACATGGCACTACCACCTGCCTCATTCTCGGTGGATAGGTCACCTTCCCCGGCGCGCCCGTCACCGACCGGAGCATTCCGTGACTGAACCTGCGAACATCCCCAAACTGGTGGCACTGGACGTCGACGGCACACTCCTCGATGCGGCCCACAGGGTGTCGGACCGTACGGCCCGTGCCATAGCGGAGGTTCGGCGGCGCAACATCGTGGTGGCCATCGCAACAGGTCGACCGGTCGAGGTGATCGGTGCTCCTGCAGAGCATGCCGACTGGCTGATCGGGAGCAACGGGGCGACGGTTCTCCATGCCGAGTCACGACGGGTGATCGTCGACAGAGATATCTCTGTCGAGGACGCAAGATTGCTCGCGACACGCATCCGCGCCGCGGTGGTTGGCGTCAGGTTCAGCGTCATTTCCGAGCGCGATGCCGTGTACGAAGCCGGATTCGAGCTAATCGTTCCGGGCGGCGTGTCACCCGGGCGGCTTGTCACGCACGCACTTGCAGACGAAGGCGTCATGGGAGAGCGCGTTCGATCCTGGGCCGCGTTCCACCCGGACTTGAGCGTCGCTGAACTCGCGACACGCATCAACGTGGTCGTCGGCCCTCAACTCGAGGCTCGTTCACTCGGCTTCGGTGCCAATGAAATAGCAGATCCGGGTATCAACAAAGCGACTGCGCTCCAGTCACTCGTCGACCACCTCGGGCTTAGTTCCGAATGCGTCTGGGCCTTCGGCGACAGTCCCAACGATCGTGAGATGCTCGAGTGGGCCGGGCGCGGCCATGCGATGGGCAACGCCGACCCCGAAACGAAACTCAAGGCCGACGTCGTGATCGGCTCACACGTGGATGACGCCGTCGCACAGACGCTCGAGACACTCCTCCGGTAGACCTCGCCTATTCGATGCGCAAGCCGGAGATTGCACGAGCAATCACCAACTGCTGAATTTCTGAGGTGCCCTCGAAGATGGTGTGAATCTTTGCGTCATTGTCTTTGACCATTTCGCCTAGTTCAACGCGGTTTCTTCTTCCCTGCGACGCCGCACCAAGAAGATGAAGAATCCGCCGATAGCAAAGAGAGATCCGGCGAGAAGAGACGATGTGAAACCGCTTGATTTGGCCGTCGCGGTGATCTGTACTGGAACAGCCACTGTCACTCTCTTGCCAAATTTGTTGCTACCACTGATGACAATGTCTCCTGCACCGCTTTCAACATCATCAGGCAGCTCAATCTTGAGCGATGTTGTCCCAAGATTCGACGCTGTGAACGAACGTAGGTAGCGCGGGTCGCTCCCGGATTTTGGATACAACCACACATCAACTTTCGTAGCAGGCACAAATCCACCTATCTCCAAAGAGAGATTGTCATTAGAGGAAACCGGCACTACTCCATCAACCGTTAGTGCGATCTTGTTGTTGGAATCTGTCACAGCGCCAACAGAGATCTCGACTCCTCCAGCTGTCACCGTCACAGATGATGGCGACTGCACTACTTCAGGCGTCGTGGCCACTCCACCAATAAGTACGACTGGTTGTGAAGGAGTGTCACGATTGAATGAGGAGGGCGACTCTGGAAGTGGCGGAATCGTTGTAGTCGTAGTTGTGGTTGCAAGAGTTGTTGTCGGAGCTAACACCGAAAACGACACCTTAAAACTGTTGGTCTGGTACCCATCACGGAAGTTACACGTATCCACTCCTCGTGAATCTCCCCGAACATACGCCGTCATTGTGTAGACCCCAGGCGTGGTCGGTGCGGTAATTGTCCGAGAATACAACATCACATTTGATTCAGATCCTGTTGTCTGTGCAGTAAATGTGTTCGTCCCGGCTTGCGGAACACCCATCGTCCACGACTCGTCATACGTCAACTTCTGCAATCGGAAATACATATCGGGGTACCACGGTGCACTGTCGCTATTCATTACTTTTGCGCACTTCAATTGCACTACAACTGGTACCTCTTCGCCCGGATTCATACGGTTATTCCCGTTAGCGCTCACTGTCCATGCCTGAACCTCAGTAGGGCGGCTACCCGCGATAGGCAATACAACGTTTGGAGCAATAGTTGTAGTTGTCGTTGTCGTGCTGACCGCTCCAACAGTAAGTGATGTTTTCGGCCCATTAGTGCGGCCGTTCATCTGCATCTTGCAATAGATGTAATCCGCAGCAGCCCCGGCGCTGTACACCAGAACCGAGTAAGAGCCTTCAGAAGTCGGTGCGCTGAGCTCTTGGGTCCATGTCACTGTGTAGTTGTTGTTCGATAAAACCTGTGTCCCTCTCCAAGCATCGCCGCCACCAACAGAAGTTCCCGAGGAATTCTGTATGTCAAATTTGAAAAGTGGCGTTCCAGTGGGCTTTCCATACATGAATCCATTACTCATTTTGTTTGGACATGTCACCGACACCTCCAATGAGAATTTTCCAGCTGGTACGACAGAAGACGGTGAAACGGAAATGGTCCAGTTACTGTAAGAACTCTTAGGGGTCGTAGTTGTTGTCGTCGTAGTTGTAGTCGGTGGAACCGTCGTCGTTGTTGTTGGAGCGACAGTCGTTGTCGTCGTTGTTGTTGACGTCGTAGTCGTCGTTGGCGGCAACGTTGTCGTCGTAGTCGTAGTCGGCGGAACAGTTGTAGTTGTCGTAGTCGTCGTGGTTGTTGGTGGAACCGTCGTAGTCGTGGTCGTGGTCGTGGTCGTGGGAGCGACAGTCGTTGTCGTTGTTGTTGGGGCAACGGTGGTTGTCGTCGTGGTTGTTGGTGGAACCGTCGTAGTCGTAGTCGTAGTCGGCGGAACAGTTGTAGTTGTCGTTGTCGTCGTGGTTGTTGGTGGAACCGTCGTAGTCGTCGTCGGTGGAACCGTCGTCGTTGTTGTTGGAGCGACAGTTGTGGTCGGCGTGCCAGAAGATGGCCCGACAACGCCGGCGGAAACATATGGCTCCAAACCAGCAGTGCTGTCGGTGCCAATAAAATAGAGTTGTGAACTTCCGCATGTCGTTAAGCCCGTGTAGAAACCACTGAAGCTACCTGGCCCCAAGTCAGTCACCATCTGTGTTCCTGCAGATGTGAGATCTGTTCTCCACAGTTCAGTTCCATTCGCACCGTCGTTCGCTGGGAAATAAAACACACCATTTAATGTGGCTCCAAGATACCCAGTGGT
>Ga0214921_10009020_pt1 | contig 12728 bp, 6 predicted proteins | sample LL1505_MetaG_FD_177992 | JGI IMG/M metagenome (GOLD analysis project Ga0214921, IMG submission 177992) | Freshwater microbial communities from Lake Lanier, Atlanta, Georgia, United States - LL-1505 | ecosystem: Environmental > Aquatic > Freshwater > Lake | place: USA: Georgia | collected 2015-05-28 | reverse complement strand
ATGAAATTGCGTCTGGCAGCATGGACTTTGGCGACCATGAGGTGGATTACATGGCACACGCCCATTGGAACCACTTCACTTTTCGCATCGGTGAACTCAATGGCTTGAACCGCGACAACAAAACCATCGATTTGGCGCCTTATGTGGACAGCGATGGGGTTGCCGTCACCCCTGTTCAACAAATTACTTACGATACGCTGGTGCTTTGTATTGGCAGTTTAAGCAACGACTTTGGCACCCAAGGCGTGAAGGAATATGCCTTGCGCCTCGAAAACCAACAAGACGCAAAACAGTTTCACTCCAAGATGGTGAATGCGTGCATCAGAGCGCACAACCAGCTAGAGGCCATCAACAAACGGCAGCTGCATGTGGCGATCATTGGTGCGGGGGCGACTGGGGTTGAGCTGGCAGCGGAGCTGCACAGAACCACCCGTGAAGTAGTTGCCTTTGGTCTTGACCGTATTGACGCGGACAAGGACATCAAGGTCAGCTTGATAGAAGCAGCCGACCGCATATTGCCAGCCCTGCCGCCGCAGCTGTCCAAAGCCACAGAAGAATTGATTGAATCTTTGGGGGTGCAGGTTTTCACCCACGCCAAAGTGACCGAGGTATTGCCCACGGGGCTGCGTCTGGCTGACGGCCGAATACTTGACTCCGAACTGGTGGTGTGGGCTGCTGGGGTAAAGGCACCGGATTTATTGAAGGATATTGGCGGTTTAGAAACCAACCGCAGCAACCAAATCGTTGTTCACGACACGCTGCAAACCACGCGTGACAAAGATATTTTTGCGCTCGGCGATTGCGCAGCCTGCCCTTACCCTGATGGCCATGGCGGTTCAGCCGGACTCGTTCCACCACGCGCCCAAGCGGCGCACCAACAAGCTTCTCATCTGTATCAGCAAATCCTGCGCAGGTTTGCCAACAAACCCCTCAAACCCTATCACTACAAAGATTTTGGTTCTTTGGTGTCCTTAGGGAAATTCAGCACCGTCGGCAACATGATGGGCGGCCTGATTGGCAAAAACTTGATGATTGAAGGCTATTTCGCCAAATTGATGTATCTGTCTTTGTACAAATTACATGAATTGGCGATTCACGGCTTTTTAAAAACCTCGCTCTATACCTTGGCAAGAATGATCACCAAGCAAACCAACCCAACGGTCAAGCTGCATTAGGACTTCTTCGCTGGCAAAAGGCGCCATCACAAGCAGCGTTGTTCCGCACCATTCAATTAGCAAATAATTTAAAAACTATGAGTTTGTAGAATTTGCCAAATACATGAGGTATTTGGCGTGAAAAAACTTATCTTAATTTTTATTTTATTTTTATCAAATTTTGTTTACGCAAAAACCATAGAGGGTTTGGTGGTTGGGGTGGCAGATGGTGACACCATCACCGTGCTGGATCAACAAAAGCACAGCTACAAAATTAGGCTGCAGGGTATTGATGCGCCTGAGAAAAATCAAGCTTTTGGAGAAAAATCCAAGCAAAGCCTTCACGACCTGGTCCATAGCAAACAGGTACGCATTGAATACGACAAAGAAGACAAATACGGTCGCATCGTTGGCAAAGTCACTTTGGAGGATATAGATATTTGCCTGCAACAGTTGGAGTTAGGAATGGCGTGGCACTATAAAAAATACCAAAACGAGCAGTCTGTATCTGACCGTGCGCTCTACAGCGAGACAGAGTTGAAATCCAAATCGCTCAAGCTTGGGCTTTGGACGGAGGACATGCCCATGCCGCCTTGGGAATTTCGAAAAAAATAAGCTCGATCGGTTAACCTCAAACTTTCAGGAGCTTGTTTTGGATATGCAGACTGGCCGACCGGCCACCCTCAGCCCACGCGGCATGGTCACCTCCCCCCACAGCTTGGCGTCCGCTGCCGGCGCAGATGTGCTGCGTGCAGGTGGCTCAGCGGTTGACGCAGCCATCGCAACCGCAGCGGTTTTGGGCGTGATTTACCCGCATATGACGGGCATGGGTGGCGACGCGTTTTGGCTCATCCATGACGCCCATACCGGCAAAGTGCGTTACCTGAATGGCGGCGGACGAGCCGCAGCCAGCGCAGACCCCGCATTTTTCAAAAGCAAAGGCTTGAGCGAAGTGCCTTTTCGCGGTATTTGGCCAGCCACGTTGACCACCCCAGGCGCAGTGGCCAGTTGGTGCGCCGCACATACCGCCTATGGCAAGTTGGGCATGCCCCGCATCTTGGCCTCGGCCATGGACTATGCCCATAACGGCTACCCCGTGAGCCAGCGTTTGGCGGGTTGGATGCAGCGCAGCCAAGCCGATTGCAGCGCCCAGCCAGGCTGGCCTGCATTGTTCACACCGGAAGGCACATTGCCCCACACTGGAGAAACACGGCGAAACCCTGGGCTGGCCCGCACCCTGCAAGCCGTGGCCGAGCAAGGACAAGCCGGGTTTTACCAAGGTGAAACAGGAAAAGCCTTGGCAGCACTGTCCAAGCAACACGGTGGTTTTTTCACCTTGCAAGACCTTGAGCGCCAACAAGCCGAATGGAGCGAACCAATTGTGGGCAGCTACCGCGACCTGACGCTGTACCAAACGCCTGCCCCCACCCAAGGCTTTACCGTGTTGCAAATGCTCAAACTGGTGGAACCCTTCGAGCTGCACAAAAAAGATTTTGATGACCCAGAACGTATCCATCTGATGGTACAGGCCAAGCAAATCAGCTACCACGACCGCGACCGTTGGCTGGGCGATCCGGCGTTCACCGACATGCCCATGCAGCAGTTGCTGAGCGACGCCTACCTTGACCAGCGGCGCAACTTGATCAACCGTGAAAAGGCCTTGGCTTGGGACCAAGTGCCGTCTTATGGCAGCTTGCGCGGCGACACTGTCTATATATCAGTGGTGGATGAACACGGCCAAGCGGTGTCGCTGATTCACAGCCTGTATGGCGCATTTGGCTCTGGCGTGGTTAGTCCTGAAACCGGTGTTTTATTGCAAAACCGCAGCGCTTATTTCTCTTTGCAGGACGGCCACCCGAATGTGTTGGCGCCGGGCAAAATTCCCATGCACACCTTGATCGCGTCCATTGGTTTTCGCCATAACAAGCTGTGGAGCGTCATGGGTTGCATGGGCGCTGATGGGCAACCGCAAATCCAGTTTCAGGCCTACAGCGCCATGCTGGACCACGGCTTGGATATTCAGCAGGCGGTGGAAGCACCGCGCTGGCTCTCAGGGCGTTTTGCGCTGGGCGAAGCCCGGGACACTTTGCATGTGGAAAGCCGCTTAGGGCATGTCGCCCTTGACGCTTTGGCGGCCAAAGGCCATGTGCTCAACCGTTGGGGGCCGTTCAATGAATTGGCCGGTCACGCCCATGGCATCACCTTGGAAGGTTCTCAGCAAACCCGTTTTGGTGGCAGCGACCCGCGCAGCGATGGCGCGGCCATCGGTTACTGAGCGTGGCTTTCGCTCAAGGGCAAGCTGCAGACAGCGGCTATCAAATGCTGGTCTATGCTTTCGGCCTCGGCCTTGAGCCACTTTCCGTTGCCGCTGCGCCGTGCCACCAAGTTGCCCGTGGCCATAGGACCGGACATGGCGTGGATTTGCATCACCCGCGCCTGACTTTGCTCACAGTCATATTCTTCGACCGAGCGAAACGACTCGGTGCCTTGGCCATTGGATTTGCCCAAATCGTTCAAAATCCAAGCACGGCGATAGCCGTTGATGATGCGCAAATTGTCTTTATCGACAAAAAAACGGGCGGCGTTGTTATCGGTATGCACCAACTGCCATTCCGCATGGGCTGCAAAACTCAAGAAAATCAATAATATTGGTAGTTTTTTCATATTTAAAGCTCTCAGATCTTCATTTTCCAGCGGGCGTGCCGAAACAAAGACTACCTGATTTTGTTTTCAGTGCTGGTAATCCATGCCCGAAAGGTCTTTTTGCTGCTTTCCAACCCGTACCGATTGACAGCCTTGCGCTCACCATACTTTAAGTCATGCCTGATGGGCTCACTGCTGGCCGCTGCTTGTATGGCCCATTCGCAATCCGCTAGCAACGATGAATGGGTGCAATTTCCACCCCGCCCAGGCCCGTCAGCACCCAAGGTGCAAAACGACCAACCCAAGGCGGCTCGCAGTACCCCCCCCGTCACAGCCTCGACAGACGACGGATGGATCAAGTTCCCCCCCTTGCCACCGCCCAAGCCTTCCAGCATTGCTAAACCTGATGCTGTTGCACCAGTGCAAGCGACGACGCCACCGCCCCAAACTGCAACGCCTGCTCCAGCACCTGCGCCTGCGGCAGCTGCTGCCCCCGCATCCAAACCGCCAGCCAGCTCAGAGTTTGTCTTCAAAGCCTTCAAATTTGAAGGGAACAAGGTGTATTCCAGCAAGCGCTTGGAACAATTGCTGAAAACAGCTCTTCCAAATGTTCAGGACTTGACAGATTTGCAAAAAGCCACTGACACCTTGGCACAGTTTTACCAAAACGAAGGTGTTTTAGCCCGTGTGGACTTGCTACCCCAAGACCTGACCGAAGGTGAGGTGCTCATCACCATCACCGAAGGCAAGTTTGCAGGCGCTAAGCTGGAAACCCCCAACAGTGCCAAACTGTCATCGGACTACTTGGTCAAACTGGTGGAAACCGCCCAACCCAAGGGCGAGGCTGTGCGCATGAGCCAACTTGACCGCGCCACCTTGCTGTTGGGTGAAGTACCTGGAGTACAAGCCAATATGCGCTTGCGCTCAGGAGAGAGAGAGGGCGAATCCGAGGCCTTGCTGCAAGTCGCTGAAGTCAAAGCTTGGGACGGCCAGGTCAGCTGGGACAACGCAGGCCCGGTCTCCACCGGCTTTAACCGCCTTAGTACCCAACTCAACCGTTATGGTGCATTCGGTCGCGCCGACATCAGCAGCATGCAGTACATGCACAGCGACGGCACCGACTATTTGCGTCTGGCCTACAGCGAGCCCTTAGGTTACTGGGGCAGCCGCTGGGGTACGAATATGTCTTTGAGCCGTTACAAAGTAGTGACCAACGACTATCTAACGCTCAACCCACATGGCCCTGCTAACAGCGTCGGGTTTGACATGACCCTGCCCTTGCTACGCAGCAGAACCAGCAGTGCCAGCATGCAAGTCGCCATGGATCGCAAATTTTTCCGCAACAACACCAATGCAGGCGTGATTTCAGACTATTTTATGGACACGGTCACCACCAGCTTGCAAGGCACCCGCAACGACGAGTGGTGGGGTGGGGGTGAGACCAGCGTGGGGGCGCAAGTCGTCCGAGGCTTGGTAGATTTATCCGGCTCGCCCAATGAAAAAAGTGACGCCAGCAGCAGCATGACCGCCGGGCGCTTCACCAAGCTGCGCTTGAACCTGAACCGTCAGCAGACCTTGGGCCCAACCACCCAGTTGGTGGGTTCCTACCAAACGCAAGTCGCCAGCAAGAACTTGGATGGCAGCGAAAAATTTTCCTTAGGGGGTATGCAAGGGGTTCGCGCCTATCCCTCTTCCGAGGCGAATGGCAATGCTGCGCAACTGCTGACAGTGGAATACCAAAAAACCCTGCAAGTGCAACAGTACCCATTTAAGCTCAGTGCATTTCTTGATGCTGGCCGTGTCACCAAGCTCAAATTCAACACTGGCTCGGGCATCAACACCTACAACTTGCAAGGCGCAGGCTTGTGGGTAGGTTCATCTCTGCCCAACCGCTGGGGTCAAGCACAATGGCGCATGACTTGGGCGCATCGCATAGGCACCAACCCCGCGGCGCAAGCCAACGGATTGGACCTGGATGGAACATTGCACAATGACCGCTTCTGGTTATCGGTGATACAGCAGTTTTAAATATGAACAAGCATTGCCCCCTCCCTTTGCATACATTGGCCTTTGTGTCGGGATTGCTGTGCATGGGCATGCTGGTGCAAGCCCAAACCACCCCTACACCCACGCAACTGCCCCAAGGCGGCAAGGTGGTGGGCGGCAATGCAGCCATCAGCAGCTCGGGCAGCACGCTGACGGTGCAGCAAAGCAGCCAACGCGCCGCCATCGACTGGAACACCTTCAACGTCGGCTCTGGCGCTCAGGTCAACTTCAACCAACCCAACGCTGCTGCTGTCACCCTCAACCGTGTGCTGGACAACAACCCCAGCCAAATCATGGGGCGCATCAACGCGCCGGGCCAAGTCTTCATCGTCAACCCCAATGGTGTGCTGTTCGGCGCCACCTCGCAAGTGGACGTTGGCGGCCTCTTGGTCACCACCCACGGCATCAGCAATGCTGACTTCATGTCCGGTAAAAGTACTTTTGAGGGCAATGGCAATTCCGGCAGCGTGGTGAACTTTGGGACGCTGCAGGCCTCTCTAGGGGGCTACATCGCCCTGCTGGCGCCTCAGGTGCGTAACGAAGGCGTCATCATCGCCCGTGAGGGCACCGTCGCCATGGCGGGGGGTAACAAAACCACCTTGGTCTTTAGCGGCCAAAGCCTGACCGCGGTGCAAATCGATCAAGGCGTGATGGATGCACTGGTAGAGAACAAACACCTGGTCAAAGCCGATGGCGGCTTGGTGGTGATGACCGCTCGCAGTGCCAGCGTGTTGATGGGCAGCGTGGTGAGAAACAGCGGCGTGGTGCAAGCGCAAACCATTGCCAACAAGGGCGGTCGCATCATGCTGCTGGGCGACATGACTTCGGGGACCACCGAGGTCAGCGGCACCTTGGACGCATCCGCCCCCAATGGTGGAGACGGTGGCTTCATTGAAACCTCGGCAGGCAAAGTGAAGATTGCTGACGAGGTACGCATCACCACTTTGGCAGACAAAGGCAAAACCGGTCAATGGTTGGTAGACCCCGGCAGCTTCAATGTGGCTACCAGCGGTGGCGACATCACGGGTGCGACCCTGTCAGCCCAATTGACGTCCAATAATGTGGAACTACAAAGTGCGGCCGGCACGTCTACCAGCTCAGAAACTGGAAATGTCACCATCAACGATTACGTTCAATGGGGCAGCAACACCACCTTGACATTGACAGCGTCCAACAATGTCAACGTCAATTCACGAATCGTTGCGACGGGCAATACGGCTGGTCTGGTCATACGCCCCAACACCACGCACAACGCAGGTGGCACACCCCAAACAGCTTCTGGCAGTGGCACCTTCAATCTGCTGTTGGGCAAGTACATCACTTTGTCGGGCAGCAACCCCACGCTATCGATTGCGGGAAACAGTTACACGGTTATTAACAGCTTAGGCAGTTACGGCGGAACCACCTCTGGGACTCTGCAAGGCATTCAAGGCAATTTGGCTGGTTTCTACGCTTTGGGCAGTGACATCGATGCCAGTTCAACATCCAGCTGGAACAGCGGCACAGGTTTCAGACCGATTGCCTACAGTGGCTCGGGTTTCAGCGGCACCTTTCAAGGTTTAGGTCACAGCATCACAGGCTTGACGGTGAATCCCACAGGCCTGACTTCGGTGGGGATGTTTGCCTCAACCACCTCCACGGCGACCATTTCCAATGTGGGACTGATAGGCGGCACCACTTCCTCTGCAGACGCCACCAATTTAGGCGGTTTGGTGGGCGTCAACCAAGGTGGCACCATCAACAAAAGCTTCAACACCGGAACGGTGACCGCCAACCATGCGGCAGCCGGCGTGGGTGGCTTGGTAGGGGGTAATGCCAGCTTAGGCAAGATCACCAATTCCTACGCTACGGGTAACGTCTCCACAGGTGCCAATTCAGGGGCTATTGGTGGATTGGTGGGGTTTTCCAATGGCACGATTTCCAATTCATATGCGGAAGGTGCTGTGACCGCAGGGGTCAACACTGGCCGAAATTTGGATACCGATTCCAACGGTGTGGGCGGACTGGCAGGCTATGCCTCTGGTACGGTTTCGAACTCTTATGCCACGGGCGCTGTGCTGGTCACGGGGCCCACCAGCCAAGTCGGTGGCTTCATGGGCTTAGGTAAAAACCTCATCCTCACCAACAGCTATGCCACTGGCAGCGTGAGAGTCAACGGTACTGGCAGCCACATCGGCGGCTTTGTGGGCAATAACAGCAGTCTAACCCTTACCAACGCATTCGCCACAGGCGAAGTCGCTGCAGGACCTGCCTCCAGCTTTGTAGGCGGCTTTGTTGGTAATGCCAATTCAGCGGGAACCGTCATCAAGAATGCTTATTCCACAGGGCGTGTGACCATTGGCAATGGCCCAGGCGGGGGTGGTTTTTCGGGTGGCTTGAGCAATGGAGCCACGGTCGAGAACAGCTTCTGGAACACCGAAACCTCGCTTGTAGATATCAGCTTTGGTGGTACGGGTAAAACCACCGCTCAACTGAGTGCTTCTAATATGCTGACTTTGGTTAACTGGGACACAGAACGCCTGACAGGTGGCGACACTGCGACGCCACTGGTCTGGAAAATGATTTCGGGTCAAAACAACAATTTTCCCGTCTTGGCCGTAGGCGCGAGTGTGCTGTATGCGCGAGCAGTCAATGGCAGCAGCACCTATGGCTCGGGCGGAACTTTGAGCTACAAGGTTTACAACAGCCAAAGCGGTGGCTCTGAAGCCATGGGTTATGCATTGACTGGCACACCTGTTTGGAATTTTGGCACTTCTCCCAACACCTTAACGGGGTCGAGCATCCCAGTCGACACCAATGCCGGCACTTACAGCATCAGCTACAGCAGTGGCTTGAGTTTCAGCAACAGCACGGCCGTACCCATTGCTGGAGCAGCCTCAACGTGGATTGTCAATCCCAAGCCACTGGGCATCACCGTTACCAAGGCCTATGACGGCAACAATATTTTCGCTACCGACTTTCAACTGTCCGGCATGGTGCTGGGCCAATCTGCGCCCAATGTCACCGGAAGCGCCACCATCACCAGCAAAAATGTGGGTTCTGCCAATGCTTTCTTGACCAGCAGTTTGGTCACTGCCAACACCAACTATGTATTAACAGGCACAGTCAATGCTTCCATCACCCGCAAACCATTGACGGCTACCCTGTCGGTCAATGACAAAACCTATGACGGCAACACTACGGCCACAGCCAAGGTAACTATCACTGATGGCTTGGTGCCTGGCGAAACCGTCAATGCCTCGGGAACCGCTAACTTTGACAGTAAAAATGCCGGTACCCGCACTGTCAATTTAAATTCGGTGACGGTTAACCTGAACGATGGTACGGGTGGTGGGTTGGCAGGAAATTACAACCTGATCGCTAGCAATTACAGCTTTCCCACTGACGTATCCAAATCCGCCACGATTCTTGCCAAAGAATTAGCAGCGACTGTTCGGGTGGCAGACAAATCCTATGACGGCACCACCACGGCAGCTGCGCCCAGTATTGGCTTAATAGGATTGGTCGGCAGCGAAACTTTGACTACCACGGGTGTGGCGCAATTTGAAACACCCGAGGTAGGTGCGCCCAAACCCGTGATGATCACTGGCGTGAGTTTGCGTGATGGCGGCAACGGTGGATTGGCTTCCAATTACAGCTTGCCCAACACGCTCAGAACCACGGCGGCAATGAACTATCCCGATATCAGCACAACGCCACTGAACCTGAACCCTGCCCAAATGGCAGTGTTGACGCCCAGCATGATCACGACGCTCACCCCTGCGCAAATTGCCTCGCTGAGTCATGCGCAAATCCGTGGTCTAACTCCAGCGCAGCTAGGCGTATTGAGCAGTCGTCAGTTATCTCAATTGAGTGTGGATCAATTTGCGGCGATGACGGACGAGCAAATCAACACACTTACCACGGATGCCCTCAATAAGGCCATCAACAATACCCCAACCCGTTCGTCCACCGCCTTGACGCCTGCCTCACCTGCGAGTGCTGCCAACACAGCAAGAACTGCGGCTTTGAGCAATGCCAACTTGACCGTTATCAGCAGCAAGCAAATGTCGCAATTGACACCTGAGCAGTTGCAAGCCATCTCCTCTGGCACTTTCTCTGGCTTGAACCCCACGCAAGTTGCCAATTTGACGCTGCAACAGTTTGAGCTGCTGTCAGCCAGCCAACTGCGATCTCTGAGCACCCGTCATATCGCCGCTTTGTCGGGCGAGCAACTGCAAACCCTCTCCCCTACCCAGCTGAACTCGCTCACCCCCACCCAAATCTCTGCTTTGAAGTTGAGTCAAGTCCAGGCCTTAAGCCCCACCCAACTGACCTCCTTGAACGAGGCGCAAATCGCTGCACTCACCCCACCCCAACTCACCGCCTTCGACCCCAGCACCCTCAGCAAGCTGCGTGAGAGCCAGTTGCAGGCCTTGACAGCCAACCAAATAGCCACCCTCTCTAACGCCCAGCTGACCTCGCTGGACAAGAGCCAGTTGCAGTGTTTGAGCTGCAATCAGTTCAAAGCCTTAAGCCCGCAGCAAATCGCTGAACTGCCCCCTGCGGTCTTCAAAGCCTTGGTCAGCAGCAAGATCGCTTGCATCAAGCCACAACAACTCGCCGCCTTGAGCGAGAGCCAGATGAAGATGCTCTCGAACAGCCAGATCACGGAGCTGACCGGCGAGCAACTGCAAGCGCTCAATCCCAAGCAAATGAGTGTGCTGACCTCGGTTCAGATACAGCGCTTAAAGTCCGAGCAAGTGCAAACCTTGTTGCCCGACCAAGTAGCGACTCTCAGCAACGACAAACTGCGCCTGACCCTCAAGTCACTCACTACCGAGCAAGTACAGGCGCTGACACCCCAGCAAATCGCCAAGCTGACAGTCACCGATGTGGCCTTGCTTAACCCCTTGCAACTGCAGTCACTCTCGACCGTGCAAATAGCTGCACTCGCACCCGAGTTTGTGGCCCAGCTGAACCGTTCTCAACTGCGGGGTTTGTTGCCCAGCCAAGTCGCTGCTTTGCAGCGCGATCAGTTACAAGCCTTGACACCCCTACAGATCGTTGAACTGCAAAACCTGCAACTCGCCGCCTTGAGCGAGAAACAGCTTGCCTCCCTGCGCCCAGACCAAATCGCCTTGCTCAGCCCCAGACAGCAACAGGCCTTGTTGGTCGATCAACTCGCCATGCTCAACCCCGAGCAGCGCAAAGCCTTCAACAAACCCTTGTTGGTGCCCCAGCCCATCACTGCGGCTGACCTCTCCATCGCCAAGACCTTGAATGCACTCACCCCCAGCGAGGTCACACCTGACAAGCTGGCTGTGTTGACCCCGCAGCAACTGCGCTTGGTGAGCGACGCGCAGATCAAGTCGTGGAACAAGGCGCAAATCAGCGCCCTAAGCCTGCCCCAGCTGCAAAGCTTGACGCCTGAGCAAATCGCCGCCATCTCTCCGGCCGTGTTGGCAAGCCAGGACGCCAAGTTTGTGCAAAACCTCCAACCCAGCCAAGTGGCGGTGTTCACCCCAGCGCAGCTCAAAGCCTTCTCGCCGACACAGGTGCAGTTGCTCAGCCCCTCGGTGGTGGCCTCACTCACGCCTGAACAAATCAAAACCCTGTCGGATCAGCAAACCGCATCGCTGCTGAACGCCCAAATGCAGGCTCTGTCGAAGGCGCAGCTCCAAGCCATGACCCAAGAGCAGGTGGCTAACCTCAACCCATTGCAATTGGCCACCCTCAGCCCAGCGCAACTCTCGGTGCTCACACCCGAGCAAATCAGCTTGCTCAAAGCACCTCAGTTGCAGGGCCTGAACCAAGCGCAAATCAACGGTTTGACCGTCGCTCAAACAGCGGCCTTGACCAAGTCCCAAATCAGCGCCTTGCGCCCCGAGCAAGTCTTGGCGCTGAACCAAGCGCAGGTGGGCAGTTTGAGCCCTGCGCAAGTCGCCGCTTTGCAGCCCAAGCAGCTTCAAGCGCTGCAAGAGAGTCAAATCGCGGTGCTGAATTTCGCCCAGCTTGACGCCTTGTCGCCCTCGCAGTTGCAAGCCTTGACACCCAACCAAATCACCGCCTTGACGCCCAGCTTGTTTGGCCTGCTCACCAAGCCCCAGATCGAAGCCCTCACCCGCACCCAGTTTGCTGTCCTCACACCCCAAGCCATCGCCGCCATGGGAGAAGTGCAGCTCAACGCGTTAAGCAACGCACAAATGTCGGCCATCAACGCACAGCAACTCGCCGCTTTGTCAGCCAGTCAGCTCCAAGCCTTCACCGCTGCACAGATCGCCGCCATCAACCCCTCGCAACTCGTGGCGCTCAGCAACACCCAGTTGCAGTCCATCAGCCCGCAGCAAATCGGTCAACTTAACCCGCAACAACTCAACACGGTTGTGCGCATGCTTAACCCCAATCAGCTCGCAGGTTTGACACCGACCCAGGTGTCGGCCATGGACCTGAACCAATTGCGCGCGCTTTCGTCTGAGCAACTGCAAACCCTTGCAGACAGAAGGCTGATCAAACTCAGCGCGGCGCAATAATTAGCCTGCTATGGGGCTGAGCCAATCGCCAAGCTGATATCTGCTACACCAGCAACTCGACCGGAGATAACGTCGCCCGACACCACCGGACCCACACCTTCGGGTGTTCCTGTGTAAATCAAATCGCCGGATGTCAGGTGGTAGAACAAAGACAAATCGGGAAAAACCATTTCAACTTGAAACTTCGCCCTTGCCTTTCAAAATTCCAGATATCTCCATCAAATTGTTTTGGCACACCAAATACCTCCGCGAACCTGCCAATATGTGGCTCAGGCAACAAATCATTGATTTGTTCAGCGAGTAAGAGGCAGGCGCTGAAAAGACAAAAGGGTTAGCTCTTTTGAGAGCTAACCCTTTGATATCTATGGTCGGT
>Ga0214921_10009019_pt1 | contig 12730 bp, 15 predicted proteins | sample LL1505_MetaG_FD_177992 | JGI IMG/M metagenome (GOLD analysis project Ga0214921, IMG submission 177992) | Freshwater microbial communities from Lake Lanier, Atlanta, Georgia, United States - LL-1505 | ecosystem: Environmental > Aquatic > Freshwater > Lake | place: USA: Georgia | collected... | reverse complement strand
TATCTTGCGGGCCTAGAGGGTTGGGACCGCAAGCCTCCAGGCCCTTCCCTCCCGCCCCCTGTCATCCAAGGAACTCTTCAGCGCTACGAGGAGGCCTGCCAGCTCCTCACAGGCTCCCAGCCTTCTCTGCGCAACGCGTGAGCAAACTCGACCACCAGCCCATCGAAGACTTTCTCGCCTCTGGCGCTATGGAACGAGGCCACGCCCTGAGAACACAGGCCATCCAGCGAAAACTTCTGGAACGACTCTCCCTTTGGCTGTCGCGGAAAAAAACAGGGAAAGATTGGAAAAATTTCCAACCCGACGACCTGCGCGAATTTTTATCCTACCGCCGCCACTCAGGCCGGGTCGGCCCTACCACGTTGCGTCTTGAAACATCCATTCTTCGAAGCTTTGGCGCCCACCTCCAGAAAATGGGCCGAACCCCCAACAGCATGTCGGTCGGACTACGCTCCCCAAAGCTCTCCCGCCAACTTCCGCCCTCGTTAACGCCGGATCAGGTTCGCAAAATAATGGAATCCCCTTCCCCGAAAACTCCGCTCGGGCTCCGAGATCGTGCTCTTCTGGAACTTCTATACGCCGCTGGTTTACGCGCCTCCGAGATTCTCTCCCTGAGAATCGAGCAGTTGGATTTACCGGGTCGAAGCGCTCGTGTGATTGGCAAAGGAGATAAGGAGCGCCTTGTTCTTCTGGGTTCTGCCGCCCAAGAAGCCTTGGATCGTTATCTCCATACCGCCCGCCCCAAACTTGTCCGCTCTAAATCTGGAGGAGAAGTCTTTCTCGGAAACCACGGGCGCCGACTCACCACGTCCCACCTTTGGGGAATTGTCAAAAGAGCGGCCCAAACCGCAGGTCTGGATACCCGCGTCTATCCTCACCTTCTCCGACACTCCTTCGCGACCCACCTTCTGTCTGGCGGGGCTGATCTTCGTGTCATTCAGGAACTCCTTGGCCACGCGAGTATCGGCACAACCGAAATTTACACCCATGTCGACGAAGACCGGCTTGCGGCGACGGTCGATCGCTTCCATCCTCGATCCAGAAAAAATCGCCCCCAATGAAATCCCCCGCCCTTGGTCACACATTTGAAAATCCCGAACTCCTATCCCGTGCCCTTACGCATCCCTCGGCCCGAACCTCTCCAGGCACAGCAGGAGACAACCAACAGCTTGAATTTTTAGGCGACGCCATTCTCCAAGCCGCCCTCAGCGACCTCCTGATGGCGACTCACCCCGCTTCCTCAGAAGGTGAATTAACTGCCATGCGGGCCAGTCTTGCAAACCGCCACAGTTTGGCCGATCTCGGTCGCGAACTGAAATTAGATCAATCCCTACGGGTAGGCACAGATGCCGCCCGAGAAGAGATTCACCGATCCTCAGGCGCCTTGGCCGATGCATGGGAGGCTCTACTGGGTGCCATCTTTTTAGATGCGGGATATGATTCAGCTAGGGCTTGGGTAGTGCAGAGCTATGGCGACAGGATTACGCAGGCAAAGAAACTTGCCGAGCAAGCGAATCCCAAGGGCCAACTCCAAGAACTACTCCAATCCCGTAACCAGCCTGCTCCTGTGTATGACCTCGTTGAATCGGTAGGCCCCGATCATGAGAAAGTTTTCACCATACGCGTTCTTCTAGCCGAAAAAGAGATCGGCCGTGGCACAGGTCGCAGCCGTAAGTCAGCCGAATCCACTGCTGCGTCGAATGCCCTTCTTACACTCACATGAAAAGCCTGATTCAAGGACCGGGATTTCCCTTTGTTGCACCTTTCGCTCTTTTCATGGGCTTGCTCTACCTGCGACAAAGTTTTTCTCAGCACGGTTGGTGGCTGTATGGAGTTTGCTCCCTTCTAGTTTTTGGACTCCTTCTCTGGTTGCGTCCCCGTTACAAAGGCCAAGATCCAGCTCCACCCCGAGCTCTTCACTCCGCACTGTTGGGACTCGGTGCGATTGTCTTATGGATCGCGCTCGACCCTTGGATGCCACGGACAGGAGAACGCGACAACACCTTCCCATTCACGACCGCGTTCGAACTGGGCCTTTTGCCGGGAATTCTCTCTATCGCGTTTCGCATCTTTGGGGCTGTTCTGGTTGTTCCGATTATCGAAGAGCTCTTTTGGCGCGGCTTTCTGATGCGCACCATCATCAAGCCTGAGTTCGAAGAGGTGCCTCTTGGGACGTTTCAGCCCCTGTCCTTTTATATTACAACAGTCGCCTTCGCCATGGTTCACGTGGAGTACGGTTCAGCCACCCTGTTTGCCCTGATCGCGGGTTGGTGGTTCTGCAAAACGAAATCCCTGCGTGCAGTCATCATTCTCCACGCCGCCGCCAATCTCGGTCTGGCCATCTACGTTCTACTTACAAAAAACTGGTTCCTCTGGTAATCCATCGTGCTGTCGCGAACCCTTCTCATCCTTCTTGCCGGCACACTTCTTGCTCATGCAGATACGTGTGACGACCTCTTTTTCATGATCAACCAGTCTCGGGTCAAGGCGGGTCTCAATCCCCTCACCCGCAGCAGCACTCTCGACAAGTTGGCAAGTCAGTGGGCCGAAACGATGGCCTCCCAAAACAGCCAAACACACCGCCCTCTAACCAAGTCTTTGCTGAACGCAAACGGGTGGAAAAATCTTTCGGAAAACATCTATGGCCCGGTAAACGACGGTTCGGCCAAATCTATTTTCAATGCGTGGATGAGTAGCTCAGGTCATAAGGAAAATCTGCTCCGCGAATCCTCAACCTTGGGCGGTGTTGGAATCGCACAAACAAAGTCGGGCGCAGCCTGTGCCGTGTTTAACGGTGCCCAGCCTGCCCCACCCCAGCCCGTTGCAACTTCGGCTAACACCTCCCAAGACAGCGATGTGGCATTTCCAGGTGTCGGGATTCCAGATTTCGTTCCAAAAGGAATGCGAGACCCAGCCGCAGCTCTTCCATCAAATTCAGATGGAAGAAAACTTAACCAACTTGGAAGAACGAACTGATAGAACTGACAGCCCTTTCAAAGATTAAATCACAAGAAGCATACGTCACTGATCCAGAACGCTTTAATGTAACATGCCCCCATACGATAGCCGGCAATTCCACCCCCTTACTTCACTCGCTAGAACGGTTATTAATCTCCTCTAACGGATTCGCTTATAAGTCTCGTCAGGCTATTGCCTAAAGCCCTTTTTTGCGAAATATTGGGTCATGGATTTGACTCGAGCTCAAGATCGTTGGAGCAAGTACGGAAAGTTGGCGGGGATCTGCACCTTTTCATTTTTTTTGGCCAAGGGAATCCTTTGGCTCGTGATTCCTGGCCTCATCATCGGTAGCTGCGCGAAATGACCTCACCTGCCGCTCCGAATCCGGACGGCATCATGGCTCGACTGAAAGCCGGTACAGCTACCCAACATGCTGTTGCAGAGTCCAAACCCCTCGAAGCTGCCCTGATCGAAGGATCAATTGGTCAGGCACAGTATGAGAAATACCTATCCCAACGCTGGTTGATCCATCGGGAGTTGGAAGCGGCTACTGACCGAGCCCTCAGAACGGATAATCGCCTCACTTCTCTTGGCCTCCCTTCACTCTATCAAACCAAAAACCTGGAAGCCGATCTTGCCCACCTTCAATCCAACCTCGAATCGATCCGTTCCCTTCCCGGCGCTACCAACCTGATTCAGGAAATCCAAAAAGCTGCACCAGCTACCCTCATGGGAATCTACTATGTGTTTGAGGGCAGCAAAAACGGAGCCCGCTATATTTCAAAATCGTTGGCCAAGGCAGGCCAAACGGCTCTTCGCTACCTCGATCCCCACGGGGAACAGCAGAGACCGCTCTGGATGAAATTTAGGGCCGATATGGATGCGATCTCATGGACGCCGGCTGAACAGGATCAAATGGTCAAAGCGGCTCAATCGACTTTTGACGCCATCTCCTCGCTGGACGACGCCATCCACTCTGGCTGAATTACGGCTTCCAGTTCGGATTATCTTGCCGAGCCGCTTCGTTTGCCCAACGACGCATATCACGCAACTCCGAGAAATTAAGAAGACTTACGCTTCCATCCAGTTGAGCCGTTACCGCCTTTTCCGAATACGCTAGCCTTACTTGCCCATAGGCTTTTGCCGACCCACTTGCGGCCCAAGCGGATGGCCACTTGGGTGAGGATTGCGGTGAAGTCACATAATAATATCCATCCACATTTTTCCCTCGCATTGGATCAACACCCCTAGCAGAGGAAAAAACAATCAGCTGGGAAGGCTTGACCGCCTGGGCCAAGCGCGTCACGCAAGTGCCGTTAGTCACGTAAGAGTAAGCCGGCTGTCCGTTTTCGTGTCCCCCAACGAAATAGGAGTTCATTCCTAAACTTGGGGACGCACTGACTAAGTAACTCTGATTTGGATCATTTGGATCGAGAGAATTTGCCCTCTCGTTCACTAAGATCGCCCCCTCCAACTGATAATTCAAATATGGCGCCAAACGCCAAGGCCACCTCGAGGCTTGGCTACTGCCCAATTGGAATTCATTACCATGACTATCTGTCGCCACCCCCTCCTCATCGTAACCCTTCAGTAAAACTCCATTCTGGTCCTGTGCAGCCGCTAGATAAGCCGTAATTAAACTTTTTGCCGCAGCTGTCTCAGACGCCTGCTGCCCAGCTAACCGCGCACGCCCTAAAACTGGGGTTGCTAAACCAACTAGGAGTCCGATCACGGCAATCACCACCAAAAGCTCGACTAATGTGAAAGCCTTCTTCCGATTTGATCGGGCAAACTGCATCATCAAAATAGCAATTTAAGATCGACGGCGACGCCGATTCACAAGGGCCACTGCAGAACTGAAAGCTAGAAGAGATCCCACTGCAGGCTCAGGAATCAAAACCGGCCCTAGATTCCCCGCAGCCTCCATGGAAAAAAATCGCGCCGTTGTCGCCAAAGGGGAACTAGTAATGCCAACAAGACCGAATCCAAAGTTTGTCGTTGGGTTTGTAATCCAATCGTTAACTGCGGATGTTACATCAATCTGCACCTGTCCCGCTTGCGTAAGATCCACCTCTGCAACTCTAGCTCTTCCAAAAAGGTTACTTTGATACCAAGCAGAGAGAGGGTCGACCATCTGGCTTTCCGAGAAATCAGCACCAAGGGCAACAACCGCCAGGCGAAAGCTTCCAGTCGCAAGATAGTCGTATTGCGGTGGCCCTTGGTAACCGGGGACAATTGCTCTTGGGGTTTTAAAGTCTTTAAGATTGAGCTGGAGAAACTTAGAGCCTGCAGCGCTCAATCCCGACAGGTTTGAAAATTCGATTCCAGCAAAATTAAAATGTCCGTCATAATTCGGGTTCGTATTCAGGATATTCATTCCAACGTGAAATGTTCCACTGTTAAGGGCACCAGTCCGAGCCGAGCTGTAAGTTTGGGTATAGTAGTAGGTGTCTGCATCGAACGAAGCGCTGACAGTTTCAGCTTTAACCCAAAGAGATCCAGTCATCCAAAGGCTTAAAAGTAAAAATGTTGCGCGATGCATAAATAAATAGTTAGAGGGCAAAGAAAAATTTGCAAATGGCAACCCAACATCCCTCATGCTTATTCGGGAAGCCCAAGAAGTCGCATTAGATTACCTTATCTTTTGAGACATCTATCGTTGTACATTAAAGACTTATAACATTTGTTTTAGCCTTTGAGAGTCCTTAAAAAACACCGACTTCTTGCGACTGCGACATTTTCCGCTATCACTAGGCTATGTCCGAATTCGATCTCAAAGATACGATCCTCACCCGCCTAGGGGAGAACTACGATCTGCACGACAAGTACGTCAATCGTACGCTCGTCAAAGTTCAGCGAACGATCGGGTTTGATAAAATCTATGCCCGCGCCGAAGGAGCCTACCTCTACGATCTCGACGGCAAGGACTACCTGGACTTCCTCAGCGGCTACAGCGTTTTCAATATTGGTCGCAATCATCCCACAGTACAAAAAGCCATTCGGGATGTCCTGGATCTCGAACTCCCCAATATGGTCCAGATGGACTGCTCCGTTCTCTCCGGTCTGCTCGCCGAAGCCCTCGTCAAAAAACTGGGCCCCTCCCGCGATGCCTGCTTCCTCTGTAACTCAGGAACTGAAGCAGTCGAAGGAGCCCTGAAATTCGCCCGCGCCTCCACCAAACGCCCAAAAATTCTCGCCCAAGAAGGTTCCTACCACGGCCTGACCTTTGGCGCTCTCTCCATCACCCACTCCGGTAATTTTCGCGAGGACTTCGATCCCTTCCTTCCAGGGGCGGGTTTCGTCAAATTTGGCGATCTCGCTGATCTCGAAACCAAACTCCGCTCTCGCGATGTCGCCGCTTTTATTTTTGAACCCGTCCAAGGCAAAGGGGTGAAATACCCGTCCGATGATTACTTTCCCGCCGCACAGGAACTGTGCCGAAAATACGGCACCCTTTTCATCGCCGATGAAGTTCAGACCGCGCTAGGCCGAACCGGTAAATGGTTCGGCTTCCAACACTGGAACCTTGATCCCGACATCGTCACCATGGCCAAAGCCTTGTCCGGTGGCTATGTCCCCTGCGCCGCCATCGTCATGCGCCGCCCTATCTACCAAGGCATTTTCTCGCGCCTTGATCGTTGTGTCGCACACTCCACCACCTTCGGTCGAAACAATCTCGCCATGGCTTGCGGACTCGCCAGTCTCCATGTCACCGAAAACGAGCACCTCGTTGAAAATGCCGCCCTCCGAGGAGAACAGTTGATGTCTAGACTCCGCGACCTCCAAGAAAAACACGACGTCATCTCGGAAGTCCGTGGCAAAGGTCTAATGATTGCCATCGAGTTCAAAGAACCTCGCTCTCTCAAACTCAAACTCGCTTGGAAAGCCATCCACGCCATGGACAAGGGGCTCTTCCCCCAGATGATCGTCACTCCTCTTCTTCAAAAACACCGAATCCTTACTCAGGTCGCCGCCCACAACTCCGATATCGTGAAGATCCTCCCTCCCCTGATTATCGGCGAGAAGGAGATTGATCGTTTTGTCACCGCATTCGACGACGTTCTCAGCGATCTCGGCAAATTCCCGGGCCCGCTGTGGGACTTCGGCCAAAATCTCGTCAAAGCTGCACTCTCCCAAAAGAAGTCTTTAGCCGAATCGGTTCCAGCTTAACCCCACGTGTCCGCCATTCTCTACGTCAAGGAGGGTTGCCCTTGGTGCGAAGCCGCAGAATCGGAACTCCATAAAATCGGCGTGAAATATCAACGCCGGGAAGTCCGCTCCAATCCTGCTTACTTCAACGAAATGAAAGAGATCTCGGGCCAATCAAAAGCCCCAGTCCTCGATATCGATGGACGTATTCTCGCCGACTTCGGAATCGAACAGCTGCCCAGTTTCCTGAAAAACAGTTAAAAGACCCTTCTGCCACGATTGACTCTCCACCCCTCACCCCGCATCATTATCTTGCGGGGTGGAGCAGCCAGGTAGCTCGTCAGGCTCATAACCTGAAGGCCGCAGGTTCAAATCCTGCCCCCGCAACGATTTTTGGATGTATCAAGTTTACGTTCTAATTAATACAGCAGGCCAAAAATACATCGGCCTATCAAAAGGCCCTCAGATTCGTCTACTCCAACACAATTCCGGTGCATCCCGTTGGACCAAAGACAAGGGCCCCTGGAAGATTGCTTGGACAAGCAAACTGATGAACCTCTCCGAGGCCAGAAAACTCGAAAACAAACTCAAACGACAAAAAGGCGGTTTGGGTCTTGAGACCCTCATCCACCTAGAAGGCTCATAATCCCGCATGTGCGGGACCGCAGGTTCAAATCCTGCCCCCGCAACGTTTTTTCTCTCTTTTGATTGAGCTCTGCCCCCCATCAGTTATAGCCATTGCATGCTTGCAGCCGCTGGAATCCTCTACGCATTCGAACATTCCGAACCGGCTGGCAAAGCCGTCCTTTTCTTCCTTCTGCTTGGCTCGATTTTTAGCTGGTCGGTGATCTGGTCAAAATGGGTTCAGCTAAACGCTGTTCTTAAATCGTCCCGCGCTTTTCTCCCCATCTTTCGATCTGCAACAGAACCTCTCGAGCCTTACCTCTCGGGTCGCCCACCAGGTCATTCCCCCCAAGCCATCATCTACCATGCCGGTGCAAAGGAGCTCTGCTTTCATCTTACAGGCTCGTCCGTTGTCGACTCCACCCTCGCCGCCCGACTCTCCTCCGCACGCTCGATCAGCGAGACAGGAATGAACTCCGTCCGCACGGCTATGGAGCGTGCTGTCGGCGAGGAATCTCTCAAACTCGAATCAAACCTTATTCTCCTCGCCACAGCCGTTAGCGGTGCTCCCTTCCTAGGACTTCTCGGCACCGTTTGGGGGGTGATGGATGCCTTCAGTGGTATCGCAATGGCAGGCCAAGCAAGCCTCGCCGCAATGGCCCCTGGTGTCTCTGGAGCACTGATCACAACCGTAGTCGGTCTCCTCGTCGCCATTCCCGCGATGTTTGGCTACAACTTCCTCACCACCTCCATCCGCAGCCAAAACATCCAGATGGAAAACTTCGCCGCGGAATGCGCTGCCGTCTTCGAACACCGCTTCACCCCACGCTCATGAGACGCTCCCGGTTCCATGCCCAGACCCATAACCTTGCCGAGCTCAACATCACCCCTTTGCTTGATCTCGTCTTTGTTCTCCTGATCATTTTCATGATCACCACTCCTTTGATGGAACAACAACTTCCCGTGGATCTTCCCAAATCGACCACTTCGCTACCAACGACCATGCCCGATCCAAAATCAATCCTCTCTCTCACCCTCTCCAAAGATGGCTCAACCCTTTTGGGCTCAGAAAAAGTTCGGATTGATCAACTTGCATCCCTTCTCACTCAGCGAAAAGCCCGTGACCCTGAACTCGTTGTCTCCCTTCGGGCCGACTCCACCCTTCCTTACGAAACGATTTTCCGCGCCTTGGAGGCCGTCCGCTCCTCAGGTGCGCGCCTTGACCTCGCCAATACTCCGGACATTCGCAAGTGAATCCCCGCGGGCGCCCCTTTCGGCGTACCGTTCTGATCGTCTTCGGTATTCACGCAGCTCTCCTTCTCCTCTTCGGGCTCCCCATGGCCCAGTGCCACAAATCGAAACCCATTCAGCCCGTTGAAATAATTGATCTGGGCTCTCTCCGTCCCGGTCCAGGCCTGCCTTCACCCACTTCATCACCAACTCCAGCCACCCCATCCCAACCCTCATCCGAAATCAAAAATCCAAAATCCGAAAAGCCTGTGGCCCCCGAGCCGGCACCTATTGAAGAAACAAAGCCCATCCCAGAACCTGAACCCGAGCCTGAGCCGGTCCAGAAACCGGAACCTACTCCCACTCCAGAAGTGAAACCCGAACCCACCCCGATTCCCGTTCCACCCAAAGCAAAACATCAGGTCAAAGTCAGCACCGCAAAGAAAAAAGTCTCCGTTTCATCCCCCAATCAGGAAAGCAAAACGACCTCCCAAAAGTCGAGTGAGCCCCCCGGCCCAAGCGTCTCCGATATTAAAAATCGCCTCTCATCCAAAATCCCAGCCGAACCAGGTGGGGGTGGAGGAGACGGTTCAGGCAACGCAGGCCGACCCGACGGCATTGCTGACGATTTCTCCTGGTATCGCGGCCTGATCAAACAGTCGATCCAGTCCGCTTGGAAAAAACCCCCAATTCCCGCTGGCGAAAAGATCTATACCGAAGTCGAAATCAAAATTTCTGAATCCGGCGCAGTCACCTTCCTCCGAATCTCCCGACCCTCGGGCGATTCAGCCATGGATACCTCGGTTGAACAGGCCGTCCGATCCACCCCTCGACTGGCGAAACCTCTTCCTAATGGCCTGGGCTCTCCCGACTACACCGTCATTATTCAATTCAAACTCGAGTAAGGAAAATAAAAACCCCGGGAAGCCGAAGCCTCCCGGGGTTTTCTAAAGGAAATAGTTTAGTAGCTATAAACCACTTCCGCCCCCGCATAGTGCGCCGGCCCGCCTGATTGGACACCGGAAACTGCATTGCTATTGGGAGTTACCTCAGAAGAGGTGATCCCCGAACCCCAATCCAACCTGTACTCGGCCCTTATCAATAGATTGTCGATCACATTAAAGGCTGAGGTCAACGTGTAGCTCCAGTAATTATTGCCCGTAGCATGACCACTGTTGGCAAAGCTATTGGCAGCAGAGCTTGTTGATATAGCCCCCTGAGTTCCGAATTTTCCTGCATTGTTGCTGCCTAGATAATCCGCTCGACTCGCCAAGCTAAACCAGTCGTTGAACTGATATTTCGCATAAACCGCAGCACCATACCAAGTCGTATTCACGGTGATATTTTGCACGCTGCTCCATGATGCGTTTCCTAGTGCTGAATCGAAAGCCAGCAACAGCTTGTCATTCGCAAACTTTGGCGCCCAGTTTCCCCACGAATTATAAATCACCGCATACCCGCTTGCCGGTGAATCAAAATTATCCACTGGAGCACTCGAAGTCAGAAGCCCACTGTTCTGATAACTAGTGTTGTTCTCCAATGCTGTGCTGTACTGAAAATTATTGCTCCAGTTCGCGTTACCACCGGGTGCAGTCACATTCAGTGCCGCAAGAACGGCAACACCATCACTATCACCGTTCACCGTGGTATTATTGTCGCTGTTTGATCCGTTCACGACTCCCAGTTTGGCATCCAGGTAGTCGTCGAATCGATAGGAGGAAAGGACACCCACATAGGTCAACGGAAACGCGTTCTGCCAAAGTTGGCTGTAAGTGATATTCATGTTGGCTGGGCGCTCAATCACCTCATACCCCAAAATCGTGACAAACTTTCCGACCTTAAAGTCCCAACCATTTCCCACAGGGGCACGAATCGCCACATAGGCTTGTTCTAGGAAAAGGGCATTCGAATTGGCCTGTTCATTGTTGTTTGCATTTGGCCCTGTGCCCCCTGCGTCATAGGGCTGTCCACGATTGATCAGGTACTGCGCATCTTCACCGATCATCACATCGGTCCTGAATCCAGCCTGCGCCTTGTTCTCAGACGTCATCGCCTTTTCCAATGCGATTTTGACCGCATATAAATTGAAATCACCCTGTTGGGTGCTGTCCCCAAGGTAGCGACTATTCACCTGGGATGTGTAGGGGCTTGTGCCTGTGAAGTTGTAGCTATACCCCGCGTCCACGTATCCAGAAAGCTTGATCCCTTTCTGAGCCGTCTCGACAAAGTTATTCTGAACCATCTTTTTTGTGTCTTGAGCGGAGGCTTCAGGGGCGCTGTCCGCGAGGGACAAGCTAGCCACCGACGCAAGCACGCACAGAGCAGCTGTAATATTCTTGATCATTTTTTTAGTGTATCTCCTTTGGTTTTTGTTTTACGTATCAGATACAATAATTTTCGTTCGAGTATTGAAATAAAAGAGTTTGCACTTTTGCTTGAGAACAACGCTGTTAATGGATTTGGAATAACCACGCGTGTTGGTTGCAAATTTTCACTCGCACTTTGGCCCCCATGCTCTTGGCTCTGGCGATGAAATTCATCCTCTCCATCCTTCTCTTCACCCCTTGCCTTCTCTCTGCTCAATCCTCCGCACCTGTCATTGTCATTGAGCAAACTCGCAAAGTCGACGTTGCCATATCTCCGATCTCGGGTGCCGAGGGTCCCGCCCTTACAAAAGTCCTCCAAAACGACCTGGATCGGTCAGGTGCATGTAGGGTAGTCGAGCCTGCCGCCGCCGCCTTTACTCTCTCTGCCACTGTTAAGCCCACCGGGGTCGCAGGCCGCGCACTTCCAAAGGCTGGTGGGGCCCCCTTAGTCGACTCCTCCTTCAACGGGGACGCCCGTCGCGCCACCCATCAGTTTGCTGACGCATTTATCGAAGCCCTCACAGGCAGTCCTGGATTTGCCTCTAGTCGAATTACCTTCGCCTCCGCTTCAGGTGGAAAAAAAAGCAAAGTAAAAGAGATCTACATCTCAGACATCGACGGTGCCAATGCCCGCCAACTCACGCAAGACTCTGCCCTTGGGTACTGCCCAAAGTTCTCCCCAGACGGGAACAAAATCGCCTACAGCTCGGACAAAAGTGGATACCGCGATACCTATGTGATCGACCTCTCCTCGAAAAAACGCTCTATCGTTGCCCAGTTCCCCGGTCAAAATACCGGAGCTACCTTCTCTCCCGATGGGCAAACTCTCGCCCTCAGCCTATCCAAATTCGGAAACCCAGAAATCTGCACAATCCCATCCTCCGGAGGCCAACCTTCCCGCCTCACGAATACACGTGGGACCGACTGCTCCCCCTCCTGGTCCCCCGACGGAACCAAAATCGTCTACGTGTCCGATGAGCGCGGTAGCCCCGGCCTCTACATTCTTCCCGCAACTGGTGGAACTCCCGAAAAACTGAACACCGAATCCTCCTACACTACGGAGCCCGACTGGTCCCCCGACGGAAAAAAAATTGCCTACAGTATCACCTCAGGCGGAGGTCAGATCGGCGTCTATGACCTTGAAACAAAAAAAGCCCGCATCGTGAGCCGCGGTTCTGGACTCGAAAGCCCCTCATGGACAAGGAATTCCCGTCACCTGGTTTGCTCGCAAAATGGGACGCTAGTTCTGCTTGACTCACTTACAGGGGAAGCTATCAAAGTACCCAATAACTTGAGTAACAACACAGAACCCAATACAACCCGCTGAAAAATATGAAATATACCTACCTCTCACTTCTAGCCCTCCTCGCCATCCTTTCCGGGTGCGCAGACAAAGATAAAAA
>Ga0214921_10009018_pt1 | contig 12731 bp, 7 predicted proteins | sample LL1505_MetaG_FD_177992 | JGI IMG/M metagenome (GOLD analysis project Ga0214921, IMG submission 177992) | Freshwater microbial communities from Lake Lanier, Atlanta, Georgia, United States - LL-1505 | ecosystem: Environmental > Aquatic > Freshwater > Lake | place: USA: Georgia | collected 2015-05-28 | reverse complement strand
TCCAGGATTTTCGGTGCTGACATAAGCGGCGTAGTCCTGAAGAAAAGTCGGCGCAGGGATCGGATTACCCGCCGCGGCAACGAATCGAATCGGCCGGCTCGGGCAGCTATAGGTGGGAACGTACTGGGCGCTCAGGCCTGCCGTGGTCAGGTCCATGTAGCCACTCCACGCCTTGAACCGCAACTTGTACGTGGTGTCTTCTTCCATGTAAGGCAGCATCTGAAAGAAGTGATTGAGGAAAGGGGTTCCGAAGACATCGGCCAGCTCCATGCCGTTCTTCCACCAGCCAAAATTGAAAGGTACGATGCCGCCAGTTGGATAGCATTGACGCGCAGACTCGTAGCTCAACGCCGCCTGCCCCATCTGCCGCAATTTATTGTTACATGACATGCGGCGGGCCGCCTCGCGGGCGCTCTGCACTGCCGGCAGCAGCAGGCCGACGAGCGTGCCGATGATGGCGATCACGACCAACAGTTCGACGAGAGTAAAGCCTCGGGCGACTCCGCGAACACCATTCCTCGTTGGCATCGACATGGTTTGTTCTCCAGGAATTTCTCGGTTCCGCCCCTACTGACTCACGCAGCGGTAGCGACCGTTTCGGGTAAGCCGCAATCGAATTCTGATTCGTGAATCTTTCCCTAGTATAGAAAGTAGGTTTAGCATCTTGTCAAGCCCCACCTCTTCATCACAAGAAATCTCGGTTTTGGCGGCTCGAATGAGGACCGGCGGCTGAAGCAGCTGGTTGCCGACCAAGCCCTCGACATCCAGATGCCGCAGCACCTTGTTTGCGCGTTTCGCCCTACTTGGACAAAACCATGGAGGGCTTTTTCCACAGCCGGTTAGCGGCGACGGCCGAGGCCCGCTGTCCGGCCCTCGGTGAGCCAGTGCATGATCCCGGCGATCGCTCCCTGCCGCTTGCTCGAACGAGTGGGCACGATGGTGCATTCGGCCAGCAGCGGCTCGAGCGTCCGCTCACGGACACGTGCGAGAACCAGATCGAACCGCTCCTGCTTTTCGACGAGGAGTTTGCCGTGCACGAACACCGTCGTGGGATTGAAGGTGTTGATCACCGCAGCGATCGCGATGGCCAGGTACTCCGTCACCGCGTGAATCTCGGTTTGGAAGTCGGCTTCCCGCTTTTCCAGAAGGGCAGCGGCTGCAGCGAACGAGAGAGGTTTTTTCAGCCGTTCACGCATCATCCGCACAAGCGCCGCGTCAGTCGCCATCGTCTCCAGACAACCGCGGTTCCCGCAGCCGCAGCGGATGCCGGTCGGATCTGCGGTGATGTGGCCGATCTCGCCTGCCATGCCGCTGTGGCCCGCAAGAATCACGCCGCCCACGACGACGCCCAGCCCCAGCCCCTGCGTCACGTCGAGCATCGCGAAGTTGTCGAGGCCGCGGGCGCCGCCATACATCCGCTCGGCCAGGCAGAGCGCCTGCAGTTCGTGCATGAGAAGGCACTCGATCCCGAGCCGCTGTTCCAGATCTCGGGCAGGATTCCGGTGATCGAGCAGATGCAGATTTGGGCAGAAAACGACCTGATTCAGCCGCTCGCTGATGAGGCCGGGAACGCTCACACCCACGCCGTGGGCCGCCGCGGCGGTGCGGGAGAGGATCATCCGGCACCGCACCTCCACCTCGTCGAGCAGTTTCTCGTAGGTGTCGGGTGTAGGGAAACGGAGTGTCTTCTCCTCGGTGACCCGGCCGTCGAGGCCGGTTTCGGTCACGCAGCAGCTAACGGCATCAATGACGACGCCGAGCACGGCGGCGGACGTGGTCGCCATCGTGATCAGTTTGTGGGGCCGCCCGAGCGGTGGCCTGGCCTGGTCAAGCTCCTCGACAAGCCCCCGAGTCAGAAGGGAATCGATGACTTTCGAGACCGTGGGCGGCGTGAGTCCCGACAGCCGGGCGAGGGTTGCCCGTGACGACGGCCCGCTCCGCTGGATCGCCTCGAGAATCCTTCGTTCGTTGATTCGCCGTAGGAGAGCGGGCTCCGCGCGTTCAGTCTTCATTTACGGTCCAAAACATCGTGTTGTGAGCAGTTCTCCAATGATTATACCTAACGAAACGAGGTTTCGTAAACGAGCTCTATGAAGTCGATGCCGGCTTTCGCAGTGCCGGTCGAAAAGCGGTCGAAGACGCCGACGGGAATCGTCAGAAACTCGGTCTCCCCCCTCTCATTGCCGCTTCATCGCGTGACATACCCGGTAGGATTACGCCGATGCCAGTTCCAAGCGGAGGCGATGATCTCGCGGAGACCGGGGTGGGCGGGCTTCCATCCGAGTTCCGCCTTGATCCTGTCGCTGCCGGCTACCAGGATGGCAGGGTCACCGGCGCGGCGTGCCTGCACGCGGGCGGGGATCGGATGGCCGGTGATCTCCCTCACCGCCTCGATCACTTCCTTCACCGAAAACCCCGACCCATTGCCGAGGTTGTAGGTGCGGCTGCCGGCATCGAGCGCCTCGAGAGCGAGGATGTGCGCCTGCGCGAGGTCGAGCACGTGGATGTAGTCGCGGATGCACGTCCCGTCCGGCGTGGGGTAATCGTCGCCGAAGACAGCGATGGACTCGCGTTTCCCCAGGGCCACCTGCAGCACCAGCGGGATGAGATGGAGTTCGGGGTTGTGGTCCTCGCCGCGGGCCTCCGAGGCGCCCGCCGCGTTGAAATACCGCAGGCAGGCGAACCGCAGTCCGTGCGTCTTCTCCAACCAGCCGAGGGCGCGTTCCAGGAATTGCTTCCCTTCGCCATAGGGGCTCCCCGGAGCGATTCTCGCGGTTTCCGTGATCGGCAGGATCTCCGGGTTGTCGAACAGGTTGGCCGTGGAGCTGAGGATGAACTTCCGCACGCCGGCCCCGACCATCGCCTCGAGCAGGTTGAGGCCGTTCGACACGTTCTCGTGGAGGTATTTGAAGGGTCGCTGCATCGATTCGCCGACGAGAGAGTACGCAGCAAAATGTATCACCGCCTCCGGCTCGTGCTCCGCGAGCACGGTGGCGATCGCACCACGGTCGGCGAGGTCGCCCTGGACGAACAGGGCGTCCGGATGAACCGCCTCGCGATGCCCCTGGTAGAGGTTATCGAACACGACGACGTCGTGCCCGCGTTCCACGAGCTGCTCGACGGTGATACTGCCGATATAGCCGGCTCCGCCCGTGACGAGAAGTTTCATGCCTTGGCCCCCGGGGAACAGTTGTCGGAACAGTTACGCAGCCGGGCCGCGGCGATCTCCGGCGTGATGTCGCGCTGTGCTTCGCCGAGCATCTCGTAGCCCACCATGAACTTCTTCACGGCGGCCGAGCGCAAGAGCGGCGGGTAAAAGTGCGCGTGCAACTGCCACCAGCCTTCCGGGCCAGCAGCGCTGGGCGATTCATGCCAGCCCATCGAATAGGGAAAATCCGTCTCGAAGAGGTTGTCGTACCGCGTCAAGAGCCGCTTGAGAATATCCGCGAGATCGTCCTGCTCGTCGGCGGCGAGGTCGCTGAGGCTCGGAACGTGACGCGAGTGGGGCATGAGCAGAATCTCGTACGGCCACACCGCCCACCAGGGAACAACCGCGATCCAACTCTTGTTTTTCACCACCACGCGGTCGCCGCACTCGGCCTCAGTGCGGGCGTAGTCGAGAAGGAGCACACCGCCGTGTGATTCCTTCCAGCGTTTCTGGGCGGCGTCTTCCTTCGCGGCCTCGTTGGGAACGAAGTCGCCGGCCCAGATCTGGCCGTGGGGATGGGGATTCGAGCAGCCCATGATTTCCCCCTTGTTCTCGAAGATCTGCACCCAGGCGAAGCGAGACCGGAGGATACGGCTCTCACGCAGCCAAGTTTCGACGACGACGCGGATCCCCTCGACGGGCATCCGCGCAAGCGTCAGGTCGTGCCGGGGTGAAAAACAGATCACGCGGCACTCGCCCCGGACGGGCCGGCACAGAAGCAGATGCGACTCTTCGGCCAGTGGGTCGAGGACCGCATCGTGCGGACTTCCGGGTAAGAGTGCGGCGAAATCATTCGCGAACACGTATGTGGACGTGTAAGGAGGGTTTCGTTCACCGCTGGCTCGCTCGTTTCCGGCGCACAGGTAACATCGCGGATCGTGCGGAGGGCGTCTCGCGGTGGCGGCCCGTTCGACCTTTCCCTGCCACGGCCGCTGCGCTCGGTGGGGCGAAACCAACACCCAGTCTCCCGACAGGCGATTGAAGCGGCGGTGCGGATGGTCCATTCGTGTCACCAATAGACGGCGTACAAGGCGGCCAAAGTGCCCATGACGAGCACCGATCCCGCGACGAACGCGCCCCCCAGCCGGAAGTCGTCGCGGTCCCATCGCATTGCCTTCACCTCGTCGCCGGGCCGCGGCGTCGCCAGACTTATGACCACCATGAACACGGTCAAGATCGCGGACACGTAGCCCATACGGTTGAGGAAGGGCATCCCGGGTGTGAGGTATTTGAAGCCGGCCGAGAGCGGGATCGTCGATAGCGTCACCGCCAGGGCGGCCGCCCCCGTGGCCCGCGGCCAGAAGAAACCGAGTAGAAAGATCACGCACACGCCCGGGCTGATGAAGCCGGTGTACTCCTGGATGTACTGGATCGCCTGGTCGAACCGGCCGAGTTGGGGTGCAAGGAGGACGGCGATTCCCGACGACACCAAGATCGCATAGCGTCCGACGCGGATCAGCGTCTCCTCGCTAGCCAGCGGATCGACGTATCGCTTGTAGAGATCGAGCGTGAAGATGGTCGCGATGCTGTTCGCCTTCCCGGCGAGCGAGGCGACGATGGCGGCGGTAAGCGCGGCGAACGACAGTCCCTTGAGGCCGGTGGGCAGGAGGTTGATGAGGGCGGAATAGCTCTTGTCGGGCTTCACCGCTCCGGTGGCATCGAGCATTTCTGACTGGAAGTGGCCGCTCTGGTGAAGCACGTAAACGGCGATCCCCGGCAGCACTACGATAAGCGGCATCAGCACCTTGATCGCAGCCGCGAAGAGGATGCCGGCGCGGGCCGTCGTGAGACTCGCGCCCAGGGCCCGTTGGGTGATGTACTGGTTGCAGCCCCAGTAGCTGATGTTGGCGATCCACATCCCCCCGAGCACCGCTCCCAGTCCCGGCAGGTCCTGGTAATGGGGGTTCGACCGGTCGAGAATCATGTGGAAATGGCCTGGGGCCTGGCGCTGCAGGAGCAGCAACCCGGCCAAGGCACCTGTCTGCCCGAACTGCCTCGCCACGAGGTCGAGCGCCAGCACCGTGGTTGCCAGACCGCCAAGCGCCAGCACCACCACTTGGATGACGTCGGTGTAGCCGATGACCTTCATGCCCCCCATGGTGATCACGATCGCGAAAAGCGCGAGGAACACCACGCAGGCCATGAAGGGCATCCCTGAGAGGTTTTCCACGGTCAGGGCGCCGAGATACAGGATGCTCGTGAGGTTGATGAAGACGTACACCAGGAGCCAGAAGACCGCCATGATCGTCGCCACGAGCTGTCCGTAACGCTGCTTCAAGAACTGCGGCATCGTGTAGATGCGATTCTTCAGATAGCCGGGAATGAGAAACACCGCGACAAGGATCAGCGTGGCCGCTCCAATCCACTCATACCCGGAGATGGCGAGCCCGAGTGCGAATCCTGCGCCGCTCATGCCGATGAACTGCTCGGCCGAGATGTTGGACGCGATGATCGACGAACCGATCGCCCACCACGTCAGCGATCCTTCCGCGAGAAAGAACTCGTCGGCGGATGCCGACTCGCCCCTCTTCCGATAGTAGATCCAGAGACCGTAGCCGGCGACGAGCGTAAAGTAGGCGAGAAAGACGAGAAGATCGGCGATGTGCATCGGCCGTGTACTCCGTTGGAAGACCGCCTAGGAAAACAGCGAGGCCCCGGGGGCGGCTCTCGTCAAGAACATGGTCGGGTCGACGCCGGTCCTATGGCGGTATCGGCCGCGAACCTCGTCCAGAATCCGGCCGGTCTGCCCGGCGTCGACCAGGGCCACCGCACACCCCCCGAAACCTCCTCCGGTCATGCGACAGCCGAACACTCCGTCGATTTGCCTCGAGAGCTCGACGATCTCGTCGAGCTCTCCGCAGGACACCTCATAGTCGTGCCTCAGCGACGCGTGGCTGCCGTACATGCATTCGCCGGCGGCACGCCAGTCCCGCGCTTCCAGTGCCGCCACGAAGGCGAGGGTCCGCGCATGCTCGGTGACAACGTGCCGTGAGCGGCGGCGTTCGACGTCGGGCAGTGACAGTGCCAACTGGTGCCATTCGGATGCCTCGATGTCGCGGAGAGATGCGACCCCGAGCAGCCTCGCGGCCGACTGGCACTCGGCCCGTCGTTTCGCATACTCCCCGTCGGCGAGGCTGTGCTTGACGCCGCTGTGGATCACGAGCACCGCCACCGCCTCGGCGTCCAGGGGCACATGCCGCATCGAGCGGGTGCGGCAGTCGAGCAGAATGGCATGGCCCGCCGTGCCGAAGGTCACTGCGAACTGATCCATGATCCCGCAGGGAACACCGGCGAATTCATGTTCGGCCCGCTGACATAGCAGAGCCTTCTCCTCAAAGTCGAGCCGGACGCCACAAAGCGCTTCCACCGCCGTCGCCATCCCCACCTCGAGGGCAGCGCTGCTGCTGAGCCCTGCTCCCGCGGGAAGGGTCGCTGAAATCCGTACATGGCAGCCTGGAATCTCCCACCCGAGTCGGGTGAGCCCCGCCACGACGCCGCAGGGATAGGCCGCCCACGAGCCAGCGTGGTCGGCGGCCATGAGCGAACGCTCCAAGTCTATCCACACCTCCGGTGTCCGGGCCCGGTCGGTAGAAAGGACCATCCACCGGTCGGCGCGGGCGGCAACGTCGAACCGGATGTGAGGCTCGATTGCCATCGGCAGCACGAGCCCCTCGTTGTAGTCGGTATGTTCACCAATCAGGTTCACCCGACCCGGGGCGACAACCGAAAAAAGTCCTCGATGCGCGGCCTCCTCCGACATGAAATGCCGCTCCCGGCGGCTGCTCACTCTGTGGTCTTGCATATGCGGCGAAAACATCATGGTGAGAAACGGTTCGGCCGTCCGCAGTTCGTGGAGCGACCACAGCGGTCAGGCACTACTGCCGTTCGAAATGGAGCAATCGATCGAGTGGGACCTCGAAAGTCCGTTGGGCGGGACCATTGAACACCTGCCCATCGTCGGCCTTCCAACGGCCGGGTGGTATCAGCACGGAGCGCGACGTCCCCTTGGTCACCATCGGCGCCACGAGGAGGTCGTCACCCATGAGGAACTGATCCTTGACGTTTTCAAAGCCCCCGTCGGGAAACACGTAGGCCAGCGGCCGTAGGATCGGCTCCCCCGTGGCGGCACCCGCTTGCGCGAGTTCGAGAATGCGGGGCGTGAACCGCTGCCGCAGCGCCACGGCATCTTTGACCGCGGCAAGATGGGCGGCGTCGAGCACCCGCCATGGCGCCACGGAGAATTGCATCATCGGCGTGAGGGCATGGACTTGCGCGGAACGCACGACGAGATCCTGGTCGATCGTCGCCTGATCGAGGAATGAAGCGAACTCCCCGCCGCCGATCATATCCGGGCAAACGAATGTGTACCCCAGCAGGCCGGCCGCGATCATGTCGGGAATGAGCATCGCAAGGTCCCCCCAGTCGTGCCGCTTGTCGCGCAGCCGCTGCACAAGCGGCCGGCCCGCGAGCTTCCATGTCGCCCGGTATTCGTTGAGGGGAAACGCCAGTCCGATCTCCCCGAACAGGCGGGCGTGCTCGTTGACGTCGAGCGGTCGGTGCGCGAGATACGTCGCCTTGTAGAACGGCGTGTCGCCGGCATCCAGCTTAAAGCCGTCCACGCCGTAGGCCGTCTGTAGCCGCGACAGCTCTCCGGCGAACCACTCGCTGGCCGCCGGATTGGAGAAGTCGAGCATGGCGCTCTTGCCGTTCCACCAGCTGACGATCGCTGGGTCGCCAGGCCGCTCCATGAAGAAGGCGTTCTTTTTCGCCAGTGCCCGATACACATCGCAGTCCGGGCTAACGAACGGGCACACCCAGACCATTACCTTGAAGCCGAGGCCGTGCAGTTCCCGCATCATGGCCTGCGGGTCCGGAAAGCGGCCGGGGTGGAAGGTCCACTTGCCGTAGTCCTCCTGCCAATTGTCGTCGATCATCAGCACGCCGGGCGGCAGGCCGTTATCCACGATGGCGTGCGCGTAGGCAAGGATATCTCGCTGGTTCTGGTCGTACATCAGCTCGATCCAGCTATTGTATTGCGGTGCTTCGAACAGCGCAGAATCTGGCATCTTCCCGTCGGTCGGAAAGAAGTTCGTGGAGACGTGACGAAACGCGTCTCGCAGGCTGCGCCCCGCCCGGCCGGAGCGGATGTCGTTGCCTGGTGACGTGACCCGCAATGTCCCCGGCTGAAACGTGAACCGAAACGCCTTCTCACACCAGACGTACCGCCCCTTCGAGGAGAGCAAGAGCGGCGCGTACTGATTGCCGCGGTTGTCGCCGTTCAGATCGATATCGATCGGCGTTTCGCCGAACGGCATCCTGGTGCCGAGGGTGACCGCACCACCCCACCAGACCTCTTCCGGCAAACACTCGAGCGATAGTTCTGACCGGACGGCGTCATCGGCGGAGAACACCGATCCACCAACCGCGCTGCCGAGAAGGAGAAATCCGACAAGCAACCGCATCGGAACGCTGGAATTCCCCTTAAATTTGGCCGCTTGCGGCCTGGAGTTGCTCATGCAATAACTCTGGAACCATTCGGAACCGTAGTTAATTTACATGGTTTCCAAAGTGTGTCAAGCATGATGAAATCGACCTGCAACTTGAAACCAACACGTTGCAGCCCGGACGGGAGCAGCGTCGCGGAGGATCCCGTAGCCGTCGCCCCGCTTCTGTTCGTCGATGCGGCCTGTCGTTGCGGTCCTTAGGCCACCACGTCTTTGATGACGTGCCCGTGCACGTTGGTGAGCCTGCGCTCAATACCGTTGTGATAAAACGTCAACCGTTCGTGATCCAGTCCCATCAGGTGCAGGATCGTGGCGTTGAAGTCATAAACAGACGTCTCATTGACCGCCGCCTTGAAGCCAAACTCGTCACTCTCGCCGTAACTGAAACCTTTCTTCACGCCTGCTCCAGCGAGAAAGCAGGTAAAAGCACCCGGGTTGTGATCGCGGCCGGTCCCGTTGCCTTGCAAGAACGGCATTCGGCCGAACTCAGTGCACCACACGATGAGGGTGTCGTCGAGGAGGCCACGCCGCTTCATGTCTTGAATGAGCGCGGCAGTGGGTTGGTCCATGATCTCCGCTTGCATGGCATGGGTGTCTTGAATGTCGCTATGCGAGTCCCAATTGGTAATGCCGTTGCCGCCGCTGGGATCGCTCCCATTGAACAACTGCACGACGCGCACGCCCTTCTCGATGAGACGACGAGCCAAAATGCAATTCTTGGCGTACTCGCGCTTGAGATCACTGCCGGTGTCGGTGCCGTATTCCCGGTGAATCGATTCGGGCTCCTCCGAGATGTCCATGATGTCGGGCACCGATGTTTGCATGCGGCCTGCAAGTTCATAGCTGGCGATGCGTGCGGCGAGGTTGGTGTCGCCCGGAAACTGCTCGAGGTGGTTGCTGTTCAAACGTGCGAGCAGATCGTTCGTGAGCTGATCATCTTTTGTGGAGTAGCGAGAGGGACGATTGAGATTTGCGGGCGGAGCCTTGGCGGTAAAGTCGGTGCCCTGGAAAGCGGCGGGCAGAAATCCGCTGCCGAAGTTGTTCTTTCCCGAGCGTGCCATGCCACGCGGATCATTGATGGCGACGAACGCGGGCAGTTCGGAGCACTCGGACCCAAGCGCATAGGTGGTCCACGCGCCAAATGAAGGAAAGCCTTCCGTCACAAAACCGGTGTGCAGAAAATTTTCTCCCTGCGGGTGCGCGCTGGTTTGCGTGCTCAGTGCATGAAGAAAGCAGAAGTCATCGGCGAGTTCGGCCAAATGCGGCAACAAGTCCGACACCATCTTGCCGCTCTGGCCGCGTGGCTTGAAGCCCCAGAACGGCTTGGCGATGTTGCCGGATGGGCCTTCGAACGTCACTGCGGGAATTTGCGGCGGCTTTTGACCATGCAGCTTTGCGAGCATCGGCTTGTAGTCAAACGTGTCGACATGGCTTACCGCGCCCGGGCAGAAGACGACCAACACCCTCTTCGCGGGCATCGCAAAGTGTGAAGGTCGCGGTGCATAGGGACGATCGGGGTCGATTTGAGGACGTATGGACGCCCTACCCGTGAGGTCAGCCGCGGATTCGGAGGCCAGCAGGTGCACGAGGCCAAGGCCGCCGAAGGCACCTCCGGTGGTCCTGAGGAAGTTACGGCGGTCGAGCAGGTGTCGAGCCCGGATTCGTTCGGCTTGGTTCATGGGAGGAATGCGAATTCGTTCGAGTTGATAATGCTTCGGACGACGAGTGCCAGTCGGGTTCCCTCACACGCAGCGAGCTCTTCGGCAGTCGGTGCTCTTGTCAGCAGCAATTCGAACGCCTGCCTCACCGATTGAGCCCGCTGGGCTATCAACTCGCTCTGCTCGACCACGAACTCGCTGTTCATCAAATTCAAGGCTTGCAGCGGAGTCGTGGACACCGGCCGTTTGGGGCTGACTTGTCCACAGTCGGGAAAATCGAACGCGGTGAAAATGCGATCATCAACTCGTCGCATGCGTTCTTGATAAATCATCCGCCGCCACGTATCGGGGCCGTGATTGTCAGTGACCTGCCACTGCGCGTAAGTGTCTTTCAGGCCGTGAATGCGGTAGCTGCGTCCACTTGGCGTTGGATCCAGTTTGCCGGACGCTTGCAACACACTGTCACGAATGACCTCGGCTTCGACTCGTTGCGGCGAGAAACGCCACAACAACGAATTATTGGCGTCGGTGCGAATTGCGTCCTGTCGCGGAGCGCTCGATTGCCGGAAGGCGTCGCTCAGTACGATGCGGCGGATGAGGTCCTTGGTGCTCCAGGGCTTGGCTTTGTGGTCCTGAGGGTGCACGAACTCGGCGGCGAGCCAGTCGAGCAGTTCGGGATGGCTCGGCGGTGTGCCCGCTTTGCCAAAATCGGAGGTTGTTGCGACGATGCCCGCGCCGAAGAGATGATGCCAAACGCGGTTCACATAGACTCTCGCCGTAAGCGGATGTTCGGGGCTGGCAACCCATTGAGCAAATCGCTTCCGTCGCTCAGCATCCGGCGTGCTCGAGTTCAGGCCAAGATCACCATCGAGGATGGCGAAGCCAGCTGGCATGACTTCACCTGTCGGATTCTCAGGGCTCCCGCGGCTGAACACGCGGGTGACAACCGGATCCCGAAAACGACCGATAAAACTGTGGCGAGGACCTTTCTCATTGAGCGTTTGGATGAGTTCGTGCAGCCTCCCCGAGGCCTGCTCCAGCGCGGGAGTCTCGTGCAGTCTGGACCGTGCCACCCGCTTGCTGGCAATCTCGCTCCAAGTGCCATCGGTTTGTTGCGCCGAGACACGATAGCCCGGAAACTGATATGTCCAGCCGTCTGCGATGTAGTCGGTCTCAAAATAGGATTCGCGATTGCTCGAGAGGCGTAGGCGACTGACCTCCTGCACTCGAGGAAAGCGAATCTCGACCCATGGCCTGTCAGCACTGTCCTCTGCCGAGCGTGCCCTCCACGTCTGCGTGCCATACTCGCCGTCGTTGGCGTTCCTCAGATCACCGCGCGGTTCGGTCATTCGCTCATCCGCGGTGAGCTGCGTTCCGCTGGAAGCGAGCGCCAGGTTCTTCTTGACGTCCCCCGGGCCGAAAAATTCCAGTTCATCGACCGCAACGTAGGAGTCGTCGAAATCGATGCGCACCGCGCTGGTCTTGGTCGCTGGGAAATGGAGCTCTTTGAATCCGCCCCAATCCTCCTCCCACGCACCGCCGTTTTTCGCCAATACTCCACGGTGCTCGGACATCTCTCCGAGCACCTCGTTTGCTCGTAGCTTGCGCGGGTGATTGTCGCTCAGTTCAGGCAAACGTCCGCCGAACTCCACACCCTGGAACACTGCAATGAGCGAGTAGTAGTCCTGGATCGTGATCGGATCGAACTTGTGATTGTGACAGCGTGCGCAGCTGACCGTTATGCCGAGAAGCGAAGAGCCCACGGTTTGCATGATTTCATCCATGCGATCCGCGCGGGCTTGGCGAATCGCCGTGGGTTCCTGCCCAACCGTGGCTGCTGGCACATGCGGTCCGGCAACGAGAAAGCCTGTTGCTTCGCCCATGCCATACTGATCGCCTGCGATCTGATCACGCACGAACTGATCGTACGGACGATCTTCATTGAAAGCAGCGATGACATAGTCGCGATAGACCCACGCGTTCTTCCGATAGAGATTTGATTCCGAGCCATTCGACTCCGCCCATCGGATCACATCGAGCCAGTGTTGGGCCCAACGCTCACCAAAGCTCGGCGAGGCGAGCAACTCCTCGACTAGCCCGGCATACGCCGCTTCGTCGTCTCCTTTCGAATCCTCAATAAAACGTGATACGCGCTCTGGCGTAGGCATGAAGCCTGTCAACACGACAGAGACGCGCCGAATGAGGGACCTCGCCGCGGCAGCGTCGCCATAGGTAAGATGTTTTTCACCCAACTTCTCGAGAAGAAAAGCATCGATGGCGGTCGTTGCGTGAGCGATCACCGGAACCTCGGGGCGAACCACCGCCTTGAGTGACCAGAGGTCCGAAGCGAGTTCCAAACCA
>Ga0214921_10009017_pt1 | contig 12732 bp, 11 predicted proteins | sample LL1505_MetaG_FD_177992 | JGI IMG/M metagenome (GOLD analysis project Ga0214921, IMG submission 177992) | Freshwater microbial communities from Lake Lanier, Atlanta, Georgia, United States - LL-1505 | ecosystem: Environmental > Aquatic > Freshwater > Lake | place: USA: Georgia | collected... | reverse complement strand
ATGACAATCTTCCATAGAGCGGTAATACTTCAATACCTTTACCTAGATCACCCGCAGTGATTCCTCCCTGAATTACTTCCTGTGCATCTCTAATCTCTGATTCACCAGATAGGAATACCAAGACATCACCATCTGGTTCAAGAGCTAGTTCATCTAAAGCACTAGCTATTCCATCAATGTAATCGCGTGCTGTTGTACTGGCGTCTGGATCAGGATTATCTTCTTCGTCTTGTTTGATTGGACGGTAACGAACTTCAATTGGATATGTTCTTCCAGATACTTCAATGATTGGAGCACCTTCAAAGTGTTTACTAAAAGACTCTGGGTCAATAGTTGCTGAAGTAATGATGAGTTTTAGATCAGGTCGTTTAGGAAGTAGTTGTTTTAGATAACCAAGTAGGAAGTCGATATTTAGACTTCGCTCATGAGCTTCATCAATAATGATGGTGTCGTATTGCTCGAGCTTCCTGTTTCTCTGCATGGCATTCAAGAGAATGCCATCGGTCATTACTTTGACTTTGGTCTTAGCGCTGGACTGGTCAGTGAACCTGACTTGGTAACCAACTAGGTCTCCTAGTTCAACCTTTAGTTCTTCGGCAATACGCTCAGCAACAGCTCTTGCTGCGATTCTTCTGGGTTGGGTGTGAGCAATGCTGTTTCTACCTAGTTCCAAACACATCTTTGGAATCTGGGTAGTTTTACCTGAACCGGTAGCACCTGCGATAACCACAACCTGGTTGTTCTTGATGGCTTCCAGAATCTCGCTACGGCGAGCTGAGACCGGCAGGTCTGCTGGATAGCTAATCTTCTGGATGCTCACTAGACCAATGGTATTTCCAATAAAGGCATCCCTAGCCCTAGCCATAGAACCGCTGGGAAACTGAAATACTGAATGAAGCCAACTCTCGAGAAGCAGGAACTGATGAATCAAGGGATAGACCTAAAGCATGCTGCTGACCCTAAGGCTAAGTGGTGGAGTTCAGCAGTTATCTATCAGATATATCCGCGTTCCTTTGCTGACAGTAATGGTGATGGTTTCGGAGACCTAGTAGGTATTAACTCGAGACTTGAATCTCTCTCAACACTTGGTGTTGATGCTATTTGGCTATCCCCTTTCATGTCTTCACCGCAGAAGGATGCTGGCTACGACGTCAGCAACTACGTTGATGTTGATCCACTCTTTGGAACCCTTAGTGACTTTGAACTACTGGTCAAAAGAGCACACGAACTAGGCCTCAAGGTTTTAGTTGACCTAGTCCCTAATCACACCAGTGACCAGCACGCTTGGTTCCAACGAGCATTGAAAGCTGAACCTGGTTCTCCTGAGCGTGATTACTATCACTTCAAAGAAGGTAAAGCTGGTGGTCCTCCGAACAACTGGGTATCAATGTTTGGTGGGCCCGCTTGGACACAGTTGATTAACCCTGATGGCACTCCTGGTCAGTGGTATTGCCACCTCTTTGATTCATCTCAACCAGATTTGAATTGGGAGAACCCAGCTGTTCAAAAAGAGTTCGAAGAGATCCTGAAGTTCTGGTTAGACCTTGGTGTTGATGGTTTCAGAGTTGATCAACCACATGCGATGGCTAAAGCTAAAGGATTACCAGATCACCCCTACGTTGAAAGAGCAGGAGCTGGTTTTATCGAGGGTGAAGAATCGCCGCCGATGTGGTTCCAAGATTCAGTTCATGAGATCTTCAGATCTTGGCGCAAGATTCTAGATTCTTACCCGGGTGAACGAGTGATGTGTGGTGAAGCATATGTCTTACCGCTTTCCTTCATGGCACTATGGGTAAGAGAAGATGAGTTCCAACAAACCTTCAACTTTAGATATCTCGATTCCAACTGGGATGCAAAAACTATCTTTGCCACCATCAACGAATCGTATTCAGCATTTGACTCTGTTGGTGCACCATCTACTTGGGTGCTCTCTAACCACGATGTAATTCGGCACGCTTCTAGGTTTGGTGGTGACTACGGTAGAGCAACAGCATCAGATGGAATCTCTGCTAAAGACCCACAACCAAACACAGAAATAGGTTTAGCTAAAGCTAGAGGAGCAACACTGTTCACTCTTGCTCTCCCTGGTTCGATGTATTTGTATCAAGGGGAAGAACTAGGTCTTCCAGAGCATTCAACTCTCGAAGATCAATACCGTCAAGACCCAACCTTCTTTAGAACAGAAGGTAAGAGAGTCGGTAGAGATGGTGCCAGAGTGCCACTACCTTGGGAAGCCAACGCTTCAGCATCTAATGGTTTTAGCCCTAACGGTGCTGCTTGGTTACCTCAACCTGCTAGCTACGCAGATTACTCAAGAGATAGACAAACCGGAGTTCAAGGATCAACTCTGGAGATGTATCGGGAAGCATTAGAGCTTCGTAAGGAGCTGAACCTTGGTTCAGGTTCATTTGAATGGGTCAAGGGGTTCTGTAGTGACACATCGCTCGGTTTTCTAAACCAAGGAATTCTTGTAATTCATAACTTCGGGACAGATTCGCTTTCTCTGCCTGAAGGTGAGCTACTGGCCACAAGCTCTCCAGCGTCCCAAGCTATTGAACCTAACCAGACCGTTTGGCTTCGACTTAAGTGAAAAACCCCAGCCGTGGAGGGCTGGGGCATTCGTGGCTAGTGAGGGATTCGAACCCCCGAAGGCTGAGCCGGCTGATTTACAGTCAGATCCCTTTGGCCGCTTGGGTAACTAGCCAGTGCTCCCGGCCGCCTGTAATCAGCCGGACGGGTGCTTGTAAAGAATACCTGAACCTAGGGCACCTGCGCCAATTGGGCTAAAACAACGAATCGGTTTCAATTCACCAAATGAATGAAACCCATTACATATTTGGGCATAGATTACATATAGATTTCCATACTTTTACAGATAGAGGGACTGTGGCCGGAATTGTTGATGTTGCTAGAGAAGCTGGGGTTTCCACCGCAACTGTGTCAAGAGCCCTAAGCGGCAAAGACTACATCTCCCCTAAGACCAAAGCTTTAGTTGAAGAGGTAGCAGAACGTCTTGGCTATGTGCCATCAGCCTCTGCATACACCCTGGTAACTGGTCGAACTAGAAACATTGGTGTTGTGGTTCCATATGTTGACCGCTGGTTCTTCTCAAGCGCTCTGGAGACTATTGACCGTGAACTAGTAAAGGCAGGTTACGACGTAACCCTGTATAACCTCTCCAGCGGTGATGATCACCGTAAGTCAATCTTTACTAAGTCACTTCCTCGCAAGAGAGTTGATGCGGTTATGTGTATTTCAGTACGCATGAGCGATCAAGAGATTGAAGCACTAGCTAAAGTAAACAAACCTATTGTTGCTATCGGTGGCCCAATCAAGGGCGCCAAGTGCATCAAGATTGATGACTTGGCAGCCGGTAAGTTAGCCACCGAACACCTCATTGCAATGGGTCACACCAAGATTGCGATGATTGGTCAGTTTGAAAGCGAAGACAAGTTCTTCAACGTTTTCAATGAAAGACGTGAGGGTTACGAAGTTGCTCTAAAGAACGCAGGCATTGCTCCTCGCGATGCTTGGTATAAGTCAGTTTCTAAGTATGCAATCAGTGAAGGATACTCAGCGGCTAAACAACTGCTGGGAGATCCACACAATGCACCAACAGCTATCTTTGCTTCATCTGATGAGTTAGCTGTTGGGGCAATGCTGGCAGCTAAAGACATGGGTCTATCTATTCCCAATGATCTTTCAATCGTCGGTGTTGATAACCACGAGCTTGCAGACTTCTTTGGAATTACAACCATCAACCAGGATGTTCACGGTCAAGCAGGGAAGTTGGTCAAGACCATGCTGCAACTACTTGATGACCCAGAGCACGAGGTTGATGACCAGGTTGAATGGCCGGTTGAACTGATTGTTAGAAGCAGCACCGCTCGCCTAGTTTCCTAACATCTGCGATTAGAATTCAAGACATGGCAGATTCCTCATTCGACATCGTTTCTAAAGTAGACAAGCAAGAAGCAGCTAACGCTCTCAACCAAGCAGAAAAAGAGATTGAGCAGCGCTACGACTTCAAAGGCGTCGGTGCTTCAATCGAATTCTCAGGTGAAAAGATCCTGATGAAGGCAAACAGCGAAGAACGCGTAAAGGCTGTTCTAGATGTCTTCCAGAGCAAGCTAATCAAGCGTGGTATCTCACTAAAGTCTTTGGACTCAGGTGAACCTTTCCCTTCAGGTAAGGAATACCGAATCGAATCAACTCTCAAAGAGGGCATCGAGCAAAAAGAAGCCAAGAAGATTTCAGCAATCATTCGTGAGCAGGGACCTAAGTCTGTAAAGGCCAACATCCAGGGTGATGAACTTAGAGTTTCAAGCAAGAGCCGTGATGATCTTCAGGAAGTAATGGCACTACTTAGATCTAGCGATCTAGATATTGATGTTCAGTTCATCAACTATCGCTAAGGAACATCAATCTCGGTAATTGGAGAAGTTGGCGGATAAGCCAACGCTTCTGTTCTACGAATCTTTGAGTTTCTAGAAGCAACAAAACCGCTGATAACGCTTGCGATTGCAAACATCACTATTGGGAAGATCATCGCTATTGGCAAGCTGGTGCTGTCAATCAAAGAACCCATAAACATCTTTCCGAAGATGATTACTGTGTAGTTGAACAGAGCCATTCTCGATAGTGCTTGAGCTGTTGATAGCCCCTTGATATCTCCTGTTGCGCTATAGAAACCAGGCACCATTGAAGAGATTCCGTAACCAGCAATAGCAAAGAATAGGCACAACAGGAACAGTGCTAACCCCTGGTTACTCTCAGCAAGATTTGCTGAGCTAAAGATGGCTAGCGCTAATGCAACAGAACCAAATGCTCCACCAATCTGAGAGAGCCTAGCAATCTGATACTTCTCAGTTAGTTTCACAATCGAGAATCTTCCAACGATCATGGCAAGGATGAAGCAGGTGTATGGGAGTGCTGCACTTCCAGCATCTAGGAACAGAACCTTCTTGCCGTAAACAGAAGCCCAGTCCATGATCACTAGCTCAGGCCACATGCCAGCAAAAGCGCCAAAGGAAAGTAACCAGAGATACTTAGGTGTCTTGAGCCAAGAAACTCGCTCACCCTGTTCTCTTGGTTGTCCATGGTCATCTTCTTGAGGGGTGAGCATGTTTGCTGCTGCCCAAAGAAATAGTGCAAGACAGAAGATACCTAGCCCGAGCATGTGAGCACCAAGCGGTGTGTATGTTGCGATAGCTGCCGAGATGGCAGCTGAAGTTGCAGCTCCAATACTCCAGGCACCGTGGAAACTACCGAGCAATACTTTGCCAGCACGCTTCTGGAAAGCAACAGCTTGAGAGTTCAAAGCAATGTTGAAGGTGCTAAAGGTGAATGACATTGTGAAGTGAAGTGCTAGGAAGACCCACCACTGATCGGTAAAGGGAAGCGCTGCAATGATGAATCCGATTGCGATAGCCGAGTACTTAATGATCGGAGTAGTTCCGTAGCGAAGAACAAGCTTGTTTGTGAAAAGCAGTGGAACGATAGCTCCAGCTCCACCGAAACCAATGATTGAACCCCAGACCTCGTTGCTTACCTGCAGGTTGCTGATGAACTCAGGGATTCTTGGCATCCAAGAAAGAGCTGCGACTCCCTGGGTGAAGAACATCACCATCAGAGCAAATTGTGCTCGCTTATTCCTGAGTGCGCTGTCCATTACTTATTCTCGAAAGCGGCTTCTAGGAAGTCTTCTCTTTCAACAAGCTTGATACGTTCGCGACCCTGAGCTTCACCTAGTGAGCGCTCAGTTGCATCTACCTTGAGCCACTCTGGCCAACCAAGGAACTTCACGTTCTTTGATTCAAGTAGATCAACGACTGACTGCTCATCTGGGTTAGCTGGCTGCCACCAAGAAGCTTGGTCTTCAATTACCCAACCGATAGTTTCCATGGCATCACTCTTGGTGTGACCAATAAGACCAACTGGTCCACGCTTGATCCAACCGGTTGCATAAACACCAGGAACTACATTTCCTTCAGAGTCAATTACTCTTCCAACTCTATTACTAATCACACCGTGCTTCTCATCAAATGGAATCTCAACTAGTTCACTACCGAAGTATCCAACGGCACGGTAGACAGCCTGCACCGGATACTCTCTGAATTCACCGGTTGGAGTTACTCCACCGTGACCATCAAGCTGTGTTCTCTCAATTCTGAAACCAGATACTTTGCCATCTGTTCCTAGAATCTCTGCAGGAGATGAGAAGAAGTGCAGGTGCAGTCTTCTTGTTGCTCCTGTAGTTTCTCTTCCTCTAATTCCTTCAAGAGTTGAAACCATAACTCTGGTCTGGTTATTTGAATCAATAGCATCTTGTGATCCAGCATCGTATTGGAAGTCTTCGTCGTAGACGATGGTGTCCACTCCCTCAATCGCACATGCTTCTCTAAGTTCTAGCGGAGTGAACTTAACCTGAGCAGGTCCTCTCCTACCAAAGACGTGGACATCGGTAACAGGAGATGAAAGTAATCCTTGATAAACATTCTCTGGAATATCAGTAGAGAGCAAATCTGCTGGATGCTTAGCCAAGATACGAGCAACATCTAGAGCTACGTTTCCATTACCGATAACAGCAACTTCTTTTGCGTTCAGTGGCCAGGTTCTAGGAACATCTGGATGAGCGTCATACCAGTTCACAAAATCAGCAGCACCATAACTACCGTCTAGTTCAACACCGGGGATGTTTAGATCTGCATCTTTGATAGCACCGGTAGCGAAGATAACTGCGTTGTAGTGAGACTTCAGCTCATCAAGAGTGATATCAGTTCCGTATTTCACATTGCCGAAGAACCTGATGTCTCCTCTATCTAGCACTTCATAGAGGGCTCTGATAATGCCTTTGATTCTTGGGTGATCAGGAGCAACACCGTATCTAACTAGACCGTATGGTGCTGGCAGTAGATCGAAGAGGTCGATGCTGACATCGAAGTTACGCTCTGCCTTGATAATCAAATCAGCAGCATAGATACCGGCAGGGCCAGCACCAACTATTGCTAGACGCATTTTGGTCAATCTAGTTATTCCTTATTTCTGTCGTTCAACAACTGCTTCAGCAAAGACCCTTAGAGCATCTTTGACTGGTGAATCTGGAAGTGGGGCTAAAGCTAGAACTGCATCATCAGCCCACTGCTTAGCAGTTTGGTAAGCCTCTTCGAGAGCTGGGTGAGCTCTAAGCAATTCAACTGCTTTAGCCAGTTGAGCATCTTCTTCGAGCCCTGCATCAATTATCTCAACTAGTTCCTGAGCCTTAGGGTCAGTTGCTGCCTGTGCTCTCAACAACAGAGTTGGCAGGGTTGGCACACCGGCACGTAGGTCAGTGCCAGGAGTCTTACCTGATTCATCAGAGAGGATGTCAATCACGTCATCGATGAGCTGGAAAGCAACGCCAACCTTCTCACCGTAAACACGAAGCGGTTCACGATACTCATCAGGTCCATCACCATAGACAACACCGAGTTCAGCACTAGCTGCAATTAGAGAGCCAGTCTTGTCTGCAAGAACCTGCAGGTAGTGCTCAATCGGATCTTCACCATCCTGAGGACCAAGGGTTTCGTGCAACTGACCTAGACATAGTCTTTCGAAAGTATCAGCCTGCAAAGTCAAAGCCTTGCCACCTAGGCGGCTAACAATCTGTGATGCTCTAGCGAAAAGCAGATCACCGGTGAGGATAGCAACGCTGTTACCCCAAACCTCATGCGCTGTTGGAACACCTCTACGCATTGGCGCTCTGTCCATGACATCATCGTGATACAGAGTTGCAAGGTGAGTTAGCTCAACAACGACTGCAGCCTTGATGACTTCATCTTTAGTTGCATCACCTAGGGATGCTCCAAGCAAGACCAAAACAGGGCGCAGTCTCTTGCCACCTGCTTCGAGCAAATGGCGGCTGGTCACATTAGCAACCGGGTCAGTGTGTGTGACAGCTTCTAGTAGTGCTGTTTCAACATTCTCAAGACCAGCTTGAATTGATTTGATTAGGTTCTTGTCAACTACCTTGCGTAGTTGAGGAGGAAGAGAGATCTTGCTCACTTAGCTTCTTTCTGAGCTGTGTGAAGGGCGACGATTCCTAGGCTTAGGTTTTTGTAATTAGCATTGGTGAAGCCGGCTTCACTCAACCAATCAACAAGAACTTCCTGTTTAGGCCAAGCTGCAATTGACTCTGCTAGGTAGTCGTATGCGCCTTTGTTTCTAGCAACCAGTTTAGAGAGCGTTGGCAAAATGCTCTTTAGGTACCAACGATAAAGAGAGCCAATTACTGGTGTTCTCACATGAGAAAACTCGCAGATAACAACCACACCTGAAGGCTTTAGCACTCGAAGCATCTCAGCCAGTGCCTTCTTCGGATCAACAACATTTCTAAGTCCAAAGCTGATGGTCACCGCATCTACCGATGCATCTTTGAAAGGCAGCTTAGTTGCATCAGCATAGACAAACTCAAGCTCTGGATGACGCTTACGACCAACAGCGAGCATGCCCTCGCTGAAATCACTTGCAATGACTTTTACCCCTGGCTTTGCAAAAACAACTGAAGAAGATCCAGTTCCAGCCGCTAGATCCAAGACTGTTTGACCAGCTTGAGGATTCACAGCTTTTAGGACTCTTTTACGCCAAATACGGTCTTGTCCTAGGGAGAGTAGGTCGTTAGTGCGGTCATAGTTTTCGGCTACCGAATCAAACATGGCCGCGACTTCTTGAGGCATTTTAGCCAAATCCGCTTTACTCACCTAACAAGTCTAATCTCGATTAGACAAAGGGGATATTTAGCGCTGTTTAGCCTCACGACGGAGCTTGAGAGCGCTCACTCCAGTAACACCGACTAGTCCAACAGCAACCGCTCCAAGGCCAGCACCAAAGAGCATAGCTACCTCTAAGAACTCATCCGCTGGGGTCTTGGTTGTCAGTGACACTTCTCTGATCTGGATAGGAACGCTGGTTGAAGGTGTCACCTCTGATGGCAACAGTGCAATCTCTTCGTTGCCACCAGGAAGGGTAACGCCTAGCTTGATTGCGATAAGTTCCTGAATCTCTTCAGTAGTGGCCGATTCTGAAGTTAGATCTTCAATCTCACCGAGCGAAGAAATTTCAGGTTTTGGAACGATTGACTGAGTAAGGATTGGTAGTTCAAAGACATCTGATTCCGGACGAACATCAGGTCTAATCAGAATCGGTGGAACGCCAACCTGTTCAACTTCACCGTACTGGTCGTTGAGCGTCTTGTGCTTGTGCTCGTGATCGCCCTCTGGCTTAGGTGGCTTGTTCGGGTCTCTAGGCTTCTCAGGCATGATCAGGAAGAACTCTCCCTGTTCTTCGTGTTCGTTACCGAAGATTAGTTCCCAAGAATCCTCTTGTTCTGACTCATCATCAGCAAATGCACCCTGAGGAAATGTCATTAGGGAAACAAAGACGACTGTGGCTGCCAAGATAACTGGCTTGCGCATCTTTGTCCTCCTGTCGCTGGCTTAGAATTTTAGGGTCTTGACTAAAGAATATCCCAGCCAGACAAGCCCAAATAGACTGATTACGTCCTTTCACAGAGAACACTCAGCCGATACAGAACGAGTTGAAATCCTTGCCAGATAAAGCCCTCAGGGTCCAAACCAAGGCCATTAGCCTAGGTGCTTTAGGTAAGTCTGCCTTCCTAGAACTCCTGACTGGTTCAAGCACAGCTTTCCTGACCCAGGGCGAGGGACTAATCGGCTTCGGTGGAGAACTAAGACTAGAAGCCTCAGGACCTAACCGTATTGACGACCTGAACCAGGCTTGGCAGGACTTGGTCAAGGCAACAGCTATTGAAGACGAGTTAGCAATTCCAGGCTCGGGACTAATCGCATTCGGCACCATCGCCTTCTCAGACCACAGCTCTGCAACCAGCGTTCTGGTAATCCCTAAAGTAATCCTCGGCCAACGCTCCGGTCAGCTTTGGATCACCTTGGTGAATACCTCTTTAGAAGAAGCTCTAACTCTGATTAGTGAAACAAAAGAATCAGAAGCAGAACACCTTCGCTTTGAAGCAGGGCAAATTTCAACCGAGCAGTTCAAAACCAATATCGCTAATGCGCTAACCAAAATTGAAGAACACAGCGTTGAGAAGGTAGTGCTGGCAAGAGATATCGTCAGCAACGTTAGTAAAGACTTCGATAACTCTTCTGCGCTGAAGTATTTAGCGACCCACTTTGAAAGCTGCTTCACATACAGCGTTGATGGTCTATTTGGTGCAAGCCCAGAATTACTTGTAAAGGTTTCACACTCACAGGTTTCAGCAAGAGTACTAGCAGGAACTGCTGGCCGTGGAACTGATCCAGGCGTTGATGAAGCTATCGGCCAAGCACTAACTTCTTCGCAGAAGAACCTGGATGAACACAAATACGCAATTGATTCATTGGTCTCTGCTCTTGCTGAACTTGCAGAGAATATAGATGCCGATGAGACTCCTTTCAGTCTTGCTCTCCCGAACCTTTGGCACCTAGCTAGCGATGTTCATGCAGTTCTCAAAGCAGACAGTTCTTCACTGCAGGTTGTTAAAGCGTTGCATCCATCAGCAGCTGTTGCTGGAACTCCTAGAGATAAAGCACTAGAGCTAATTCAAGAAATTGAGCAACTAGATCGTGGTCGGTACGCAGGACCAGTTGGTTGGATAGGTGCAGACGGTGATGGGGCTTGGGCTATCGCACTTCGTGGAGCACAACTAGATAAAACAAATAACCTAATCAGAGCATTTGCTGGTTGTGGGATTGTTGCTGGTTCAACACCTGAAGCGGAACTTGCCGAAACGAATCTAAAGTTCAAACCAATTCTTGATGCGCTTAGCTAAGCGCTATCTCAATAACTACTCGACCTGAAACAGTTAATGCATTATCTAGTTCTGACTTAGAACTAACACTTCGGTATTCCCAGCCATAAGCCTTAGCCAAGCCCTCGATGCTTCCCGACTGAGGTGTTGCAAAGACTCTAGTAAAGATCTCACTGCTAACACTCTGAGCAACTTCTAGCTTGCTGAAGATCTTTCCACCCCTGTCGTTGACAACAACTATCTGCAGATTAACAGGACCATCTAGTTCGTCAATGACAAGTGAAGAAGCATCGTGGAAGAAAGTTAGATCACCCATCAGCGCTGTCACAGGAGAACCTGTCTGCAGAGCAATGCCGGTAGCGGTTGCGATGGTTCCATCGATACCTGCTAGCCCTCGGTTAGCCCAAGCACGAACCCTGTTACCTGGTGCGTAGAAGTCAGCTTCACGAATTAGTTGAGATGCACCAAGCACCAAATCTCTACCTAAGCCCCAGATGGTTTCAATGATTGCTCTGCGGTCTAGAGAACCACTTGCTGCTGGTGTTAGTTCTTTAGCTCTTGCTTGCCAAGACTCCAACCAAGAACCATCAGAACCTTCACCAACTAAAGGACTATCAACCTGTTTGATATTCGTGCCGATACCGAAGTGTCCCATCCGCGATGGTCTAACAATTACTTGAACATCTTCACGCTTTAGTAATGCAATAACAGGCCTTGAAAGAGTCGGCTTACCGTAAACAATTACCTGCTTGATATTTATTGTCAGTTCACTGTCCTGATCTAGAACAAAGCGGTAACCAAGAACGGAAGATGCGAGATGTCTAACACCAGAAGTTGGTTCAGCTAAAACAGGAACACCAAGAGCAGCTATCTCTTCTTCAAAAGAACCTGAGTTAGCACCGGCAACAACAACTGTTGGAACGCTCAGGTCAATAACTTCTGGATCAACAACCACACTGGTTTCGTTAGCTTCAGGAACTTGTAAATTTAGACTCTGCAGAATCTCAACTGCATCAGGAGTATTTGCTGACAGAGGTTCGCGGAACTGAAGGTTCAGTTGAACTACTTTTCCACTCCAGGCTTCAAGCACTGCTTCTTCAACTAGAGCCTTGGCTTTCTCTGCTAGAGATTCATCTGCTGTTGGTGCTTCAACGTCTATGCAGTGAACTGCATCGTTGAAGATTCCTATTTGGTTTGTAGTTTGGTTTGAACCTTTACCTCGTAACTCAACGGGTCTATCTGCTGTTAGCAGGATTAGTGGAAGACCTGAGTGATGTGCTTCTAAGACTGCTGGGTGCAGGTTAGCAACTGCTGTTCCAGATGTTGTGATGATTATCTGGGGGCCACCGTAGACAGATGCTCCAAGAGCTGAGAAGCCTAAGGATCTTTCATCTAAACGAACGAAGAGTTCTAGTTCACCTGCATCTGCTAGTTGCGCTGAAGCAATTGCTAGTGCTTGTGATCTTGCTCCTGGTGCTAACCAGACCGGTCTTCCCCAAGCAGCAAAGTTAGCCATCAGGTGAGCTGCGAATACCTGTGCTGGAGAATCAACCATCTTTGTTGTCTTTATCGTTTCTCAATCGATCATCTAGATCTTTTAGGAAAGCAGGGTCATCGTCTGGACCTTTAGGGCCTCTGCGCTTAGCTCCCTGACCTGAGTCACCCTCAATTGGTCTACCAATGGTGATGTATAGGAGAGGACCTAGAAGGGGAAGCGCTAGGCACAGTAATACCCAGAGTGGCTTAGGTAGGACTCTGACCTGCCTAGCGTTAGCGCTAGCAGCATAGACAGTTGAGAAGATGTGCAGAATTACCAAGGCAATAATGATGGCCAATTGAATTCGGTTCATGGATTAACTCTAAGCCAAGAGACAAACATAGACTTATCCCGTGAAGAACGCTTGGCTCAAATACACCATCTACCGTCT
>Ga0214921_10009016_pt1 | contig 12733 bp, 5 predicted proteins | sample LL1505_MetaG_FD_177992 | JGI IMG/M metagenome (GOLD analysis project Ga0214921, IMG submission 177992) | Freshwater microbial communities from Lake Lanier, Atlanta, Georgia, United States - LL-1505 | ecosystem: Environmental > Aquatic > Freshwater > Lake | place: USA: Georgia | collected 2015-05-28 | reverse complement strand
CCTGTTCGCCGAGTCCCGTGGTATCACGCTGTGGAGCCATCGCCGTGCCATCCCAGTAGGTGCTCCAGCGGACGTTGTCTCTCCCCATGCCGATCAGAGCAGCCTCGTTGTCGCCGGCGTCGCCTCCGGTGGTGTAGTGAGCCGGCTCCACATGCTTCTCGGCGAGCATCATCGTCTGAGAGACGCCATCGCTCATCTGGCTGAGTTTCACGGAGCTTCCACAGCTCACGATGCCGTTGGCGAGGGAGGCCACTTTTTGGAAGTGTCCGAGGGCTGCGGTGGTGCCGCCGTCGGCGAGGGTCTGCGGCCCGCTGTTGGCTGAGCCGGCCACGTGATCCGTCCAGGGGGCGGCGTACGGAATACCTGTTTGGTTGTAGACGCTACCTCCGTTGGCGGCGTAGTCGGAGCGGCCCACGGTGGCCGCCATGTCGGCATTGGCCATCGACCAGGGCTGGCTCCAGGTGTAGGCCGTGGCCGAGCGCCGCGTGGGGCAATTGAGCGATGCGATCGGCTTCTGAACCCGGGCTGCGCCCGAGGCAGTCAACTGGCTGCCGGTCTGGCCGGAGCCGAGCAGATAGACCGCATTTTCCTCGATGTAAGGCAGGGTTGCGTAGATCCAACCGCCCGGCTGCCGCGAGCCGTTGCCTCGGTTTGGATCGCCCGTCCAGCCATAGCCCCAGCCGCCGTATGGAAAGGATCGCAGAGCGTTCTCATGGCTGAGCACACCGAGCGATAGCTGCTTGAGATGGTTCTTGCACTGGGCCTGCCGCCCCGCCTCCCGGGCCGACTGCACGGCTGGCAGCAAAAGGCCGACGAGCGTGCCGATGATGGCAATCACGACGAGCAGTTCGACGAGCGTGAAACCGCTGCGGCGGCTGGTGATCGGGTGCTTAAGCGCAAGCGTACAAAACGGAGTCATGGATTAATCCCAGGGTCTCAAGGTGCAAAATCACACGAGGGAACCTGGGATCATACATGGTGGGGGAGAGCCAACACACCCGTTTACTTAAAAGAATCCTCGTTCAAAGGCTTAAATACCCAACCCTGTACCGAGGCAGACAGCGCGGCGCTATTTTGGGAGTTTGAAGTCAACAGATTGCAGTACGTGTCAAAATCTATGCTGTCGCGAATATACTGCGTGTGTCCGTCTGCAAACACTGCCATCACCCCCCCTGGATGATTTGACGACGGAAAGCGATAGCCGTCCGATGCCACATTGATAACCTTCGGCGTGTTGGTTGCGGTCGGCTGTGCAGTGCCAGCTGGAAGAAGAAAGACCAACGGCGTGGTTTGGCCAAGACTCGCCCAAGCCGTTGCACTCGCTGCTGGATTTCGATAGCCGGTTGCAGTGGAGCCCGTTGCTCCGGCGCCATTCACACCGGTCGCGGTTGTCGACGAATTTGATCCGACAACGGAACTTCCATTCCAATTGGGCTGAACGCCAACGGCCGCTCCGCAGCGCTCGCTCAGCAAAATCGTTGACGAGGCACCATCACCGCTCGATATGTAGTCGAGGCTGATCTTCGCGGCGGGATAGTTGCGAGAAGATTCCAAAGAGGCAGATACAGTGTCAAGCAGAATGCCCTCCCCCTTTGGCTGAATTGTTCCAGAGGTCAAAGTAGTCATTTTCTCCGTCCCGCTTCCGCCATTACCACCGTAAGCAATTGGAGACGCAGTCGCGCCATCGCCAGGAGACGTTGGGCACTGGAAAAGAGAAATCGGCGGACTGTAGTCCGTAGTGTTTACGTCGCCAGTCGCTATGGTAATGGTTCCGGAAGTGATTGATGTTCCCTTAGACCAGCTGGTGTACAAGTCTTTCCGCTCGATGTTCGGCAGCAGGACTATCGGCCAGCCCACAACCAGCCCATTGTTACTTCCGGAACCAGGGAGTTGGTTGCGCCAGCCAGGCAGCGAGTTCTTTTGTCCGTCGAAGAGGATAAAGGCTTTCCCAAGTTGGCTCAGATTATTTGAGCATGTGTTGCGTCGCCCCGCCTCGCGGGCGCTCTGCACGGCGGGTAGAAGCAGGCCCATCAGTGTGCTGATGATGGCAATCACGACGAGCAGTTCAACAAGCGTGAAGCCGCGGCGACGGGACGGGATGCGAAGGCGTGTCATGGAGGCGTCCTTTATGGGCAAGAGCAGCGGGAATAACGTATGACCGTGCCGGTGCCGGCACGCGAATTGGTCGAATCGTGAGCGGAACCCGCTCGTTGCCCCTGACACCTGAATTATCGCCAACCTCCCCAGGGATGTCCAGAGAAGGGTCGGCGGATTTGGGCGTTTCGACCGTCATTCTGCCGAAAAAACGTCGGTGCCTTCGCCTGGCACCCGGGGTGTGCGACCGGGGCGGCATCGTCGATACTGTCCCCCAGTTCTCTCCCGCCCTGCGGACCGCAGGCGGCCCTCTGGGCACGGTCGGCACTTCGGCACGGATATTCCATGCGGCTCGACCAGCGTTCCGGCACTCGTTCGATCGCGAACCTTTCCTGGGTCGTCTGCCTGCTCTTCCTGTCTGGACTGTGCAGCCTCGTCTACCAGATCTGCTGGTTTCGTGAGTTTCGGCTCACATTTGGCGCGACGGCGATGGCGTCGGCTGCCGTGGTCGCCGTCTTCATCGCCGGCCTGGGAGCGGGGAATGCGGTACTTGGCCGACTGGCCGATGCAACGAGCCGGCCGCTCATGCTCTATGCGGCGGCCGAGGCGGCGATCGCCCTGTCGGCGGCGGTCAGCCCGTTCGTCATCGATGCCTGTCGGGCCGGGTTTCTGCTGACGGGCGGCGAGACGACGCTCGGGCCAATCTTCGCCACGGCGGTGCGGCTGGCCATGGTCGCAGCGGCGCTCGCAATCCCGACGTTTCTCATGGGGGGCACGCTGCCGCTGGCGGCCCGTGGAATCGTGGCGGCAGGCGATGCGTCGCGACGACGGGTCGCCCTGCTCTACGGCGTGAACACCCTGGGCGGGGTGGCAGGCGCCGTGATGGCCACGTTCATTCTGATCGAGGCCACCGGCACCCGTACCACGCTCTGGATCGCCTGCGCCGTCAACCTGGCGGTCGCGGTCGTCGCGTTCCTGGTGGCCCGTGGAACGGCTCCGCCGCCAGAATTCGTCGCCGCTGAGGAGCCGCCTGCGTTGCCCCAGACGCCGGTCTGGCTCGTCTCCACGATGGCCGCCGGCACCGGGTTTGTGTTCTTCATGATGGAGCTTGTCTGGTACCGACTGCTCGGTCCGATCCTGGGGGGCACCACGTTCACGTTTGGGCTCATCCTGGCGGTGGCGCTGCTGGGCGTGGGCCTTGGCGGGGTTGCCTATGCGTATTTATTTGCGCGACGGCCGCCGTCGCTCCAGGCGTTGGCGGCCAGTTGCCTGCTCGAAGCGGTCGGGCTGGCGGTGCCATTCGCGATGGGCGACCGGCTGGCGCTCCTGGCGGGCAGGCTCCGCGAGGCGAACGCCGGTGGGTTTGCGGCCGAGGTCATCGGCTGGGGGATCGTGGCTAGCATCGTAATCCTGCCTGCCGCAATCGTCAGCGGCTTCCAGTTTCCGCTGATCATCGGCCTGCTTGGCCGCGGTGGTCGGCATGTCGGCTCGCATGTCGGCACCGCCTTCATGTGGAACTCCGTGGGGTGCATTCTCGGCTCACTGGCCGGTGGGTTTGGACTGCTGCCGCTGCTGTCTGCCCCGGAAGCCTGGCGGGTGACGGCGTTGGCGTTGGTCGTTATCGGAGTGGTGCTGATGGTGGTGGACCGCCAGTGGCAACGGGATGCCGTGCCAGGCAATGAGCCGGCTCCGTGGCCTAGCCGAGACGCCCGCATTGCGGTTTCCGTGATGGCTGCCCTGATCGCGGTGGCAACGCTTGGCCTGCTTCGCTGCGAGGGGCCGACGGCGGTCTGGCGGCATGGAGGCATCGGCGCGGGCCGTTCGATGCGGCTGCGGGATGTCGATGCCAATCGGCTGATCGAGTGGACCCATTCGATACGGCGAGGCATCGAGTGGGAGGCTGATGGAGTCGAGGCTGGCGTCGGCATCATGAACCGGGACGGCCTGAGTTTCTTTGTCAACGGCAAGAGCGATGGCCATGCCGTGCACGATGCCGGCACGCAGATCGGCTTGGCGGTGATCGGTGCCGCCCTCCACCCAGCCCCAAAAACCGCCTTCGTGGTCGGACTCGGCACCGGCGAAACGGCGGGCTGGCTCGCCGCCGTCAACTCGATCGAGCGGGTGGACGTGGCGGAACTGGAACCGGCCGTGGTTGAAATGGCCCGCCGCTGCCGTCTTGTGAATCATGATGCGACTCGGCACCCCAAGGTTCGGATCCGCTTCAACGACGCCCGCGAGATCCTGCTCACCGGGCGTGACCGGTATGACCTGATTGCCTGCGAGCCGTCGAATCCCTACCGCAGCGGCGTCGCGAACCTTTTTACGCGGGAGTTTTATCGGTCGGCCCGCGGTCGGCTGGCGGAGGGGGGCCTGTTTCTCCAATGGCTGCAGGCCTATGAGGTCGACTGGGACACGTTTCGATCGGTGCTGGCCACGTTCGCAGATTCATTCCATCACGTGGAGGTCTGGCAGACGCTCACCAACGACATCGTGCTCGTCGGTTGCGACACGCCGCCTGCTGCCGACGTCGATCGCCTGCGGGCTCGTGTCGCCACACAGCCATTCCCGGCAGCCTTTGTCGCGGGCTGGCATGTCACCGGCCTGGAGGGATTTCTTTCGCGGTACGTCGGCGGCAGGAGGCTCGTGGAGCAGGTGTTGGCTGAGGGGAATGCGGCGATGAGTACCGACGACAGGAATCGGGTTGAGTTTGGGTTTGCCAGATCCCTGGGACGGCGGGGGCTGATGAGCAGCGTTGAACTCCGCGACATGGCCCATGCGATCGGCGATGACCGACGGCCACTGTCGGAAGGCACTGCCGGCGAGGATGTGGACTGGGTGGCGGTGCATCGCGCTCGGCAGTGGGATCTCGCGATGGCCGAGGCTGCCATCGAAAACTCGGGGGAAGCCTCCCGGGCGTGGATCGACGACGAGGTGGTGCTGCGGTATGCCAATGCCGACGTTCCCGGCATGCTGGCGGCCTGGGAGGCGCGAGAGGGAAGGAATTCGTGCCTGACGGAGGCCTCGGTAATTGCCCGTGGGTATGCCGAACGCGGCGACGCCCGCGCCAGCCCGCTGATTGAACAGGTGCGGGCTATCCTTCCGGCTGAGGCGGCTGTGCTGTCGGCAAAACTCGCGCTGGCGAACGGAGATACAAGCGGTGCCGCGGCGAGCCTCCGGTCGGCCTTCGAGATGCTCAGGCTCGAGCCCTGGATGATGCCGGCGCTTCGGGAAAACGCCTTTGCGATGGCCGATCGACTGTGCCAGATCGATCCGGGGCTTTCGCTGCCGATGCTAGCGTCGCTGTCGGAGCCATTCGCCGTGGATGTTGCCCGCCAGAGCCGAATCTCATGCTGCAGCAGGATCGCAGCCACGCTCGGCCCGGGCGAAGCGGTGCCGTTCCTGGCGTGCTTCGAACCGTTCGTCCCCTGGAAGCTGCCCTTTCTGGTGTTTCGCCAGAAGATCTACGCCGCAGTCGGCCATCCACTTGCCGACAAGGCTGCCTGGGACATTCTGGTGTTTAAGGCGCAGGCAGAAGAGGCACTCGAGCGCCGCGAGTCACGTTGACCAAAGTGTTCGGCGGGCTGAAGTGGCTTTCCTGCCACGCTACGACGATCTTCAGCGGGGCACGAAGCTGTGGCGAACGGAGAACTGCCGCACCTGGCGGCTCGACGGGTCATATACCCGAATCCGCACTTCCAGGCCGCGGAGCGGCGCGGAATAGGGAGGCAGCGTGTCGTACTCTGCGAGCTCATCCACCAGACCGTTGCCGTTGTTGTCTTGGCCATCAGAGCCTGTGTCGGTGCCGAGATCATCTGGGTTAGCGGCACCAGTCGCGGTGAGAGCGTCCTCGTTGATGCCGTTGAATTCGTAGTGGGTGCTCCAGGTATCGTAGGTGCAGGCACCGGTGAATCGCGACTTGGCCGCCATGGCCGATCCGAGTGAGGTGCCGCTCTTGCCTACGCCAACGTCTATATCGGCTCCGAGGTCGATGTAGGCACCCTTGGGTGTCGGGGAGCTTGCAGTGGCAGCTCCGTAGCCGCGGTCGCCCGGGGTCAGAACCTGACCGCCGCTCGATAATCGCATCGCCGCCTCAGGATCGTAGACCCGAACGTCGAAGGCGATCACGTTGGAGAGGATCAGGTCTTCGCCCTGGCGGCCTGATTCGGCGTCGAACACGATATCGCTGCCGCCCGTGGGTCCAATGCCGCTCACCGTGGGGCCTATAAGGCAGGAAAACGGAAAGCTGGCCGCGGAGCCGGAGGAAAGCACGTGCAGAAAGCGATTCTCGCGCTTGGTCAGATCCCCGAGGGAGTTGGGGTAGAGGGTGGACCCCTCCGGCCTGAGCGAGAGATCGTACAAGTTGTAGACCGTTGGAATGGTCGGCCCCGTGATGGAGTTCAAGGTCGAGAAGGACCCGGAGCCCACAACGCCCATGACCAGCATCTGCTTCCGGTAGAGGTTGTAGAGGGTAACGCCCGGGGTAAGGTCCGAAAAAAGTTGCTCGGGCGCCGGCTTACAGAACCAGGCCACCTCCGCCGTCATCGATTCGATCGACTGGGTGCCGTTGAACGTTCCCACGAATGGGCCGCTCTGGCTGCGTGTGGTGAACATCAGCACGTCGTCGTAATCGCCGAGGATGCCTGCAGGGGCGAAGCTGGCATCGGTCTTCGGCCCCTCGATGATCTCCAGATAGCCGCTGTCAGCCTCCGGTCGGGCCGGGGGCAGCGGTACAGCTGTGATTCCACTCAGGTCGGTCCGCAGTCGAAAGGAAGCGGATCGCAGCTGGTCGGTGCTCTCGAGGAGTGACCGGCTTGCCGTGACCCCGCCTCCGACCACGCCGAAGAGTTGGACGACGAGGCCGACGAGAATCAGCGAGACCGCCGTGGCCACGAGCATCTCGACGAGCGTCATGCCGGGACGGCCGACCGAATCGAGCCGATTCGACTGGTCGCAATCTGATGCTACAAGAATCATGGGATGATCCTCCGCAGCATGATGCCGTCGCGGACGTTGTAGTCTTTGCCCGGGCTGAACCCGACCGGAATCGATCGGTCGTAGATGTAGAAGCCACGGTAGCGCTGGATCGCTCCGGTGTCGGAGCCGTATTCGTTGCCGGCGGCGTCAAAGAATCCCACCGTCACCCAGACGGCGAAGACATTCGAGCGGATGGTGACGTTGTTGGCGACCCGATTGACGGACTGATAGCGGAAGTAGGAGTTCTTGTCGGTATGGCGATTCGCTTCGGTAAAGCGATCGATGAAGGTCGTGCCGGAGGTCGAGACCACTTTCTGCAATACATCCATAAACGACGTGGCGGGAGCATTGAAGACCGTGAACGAACCGCTCGTAGTCGGAATCTGCGTGCCACTGCCGAGCACGGCCAGCCAGGTCGTGCTGCCGGTGATCGTGTTGACGTTGACGCGGCCCGGCTCGCGGAACGTCGGCAACTGGCCGTAAGGCCGCTTGTCGAGCCCGAGCGGTGCGAGCGCTGCTGAGCCGGAGGTCAGCGATAGCGTGGCATAGCTGCCGCCGAACGACGACGCGACGTGAACGGCATCCCAGAGCGAGGGACTGCTGCCGCCGTTGGACGAACCGGTGGTGGCGTTGCGGCCGGAGATGACGTCCCAGGGGGCGACGAGGGTTGTTGTTGCCGACCCGTATATGACCGGCTCGAACAATCGGGGCAGGTGCCCGAACCAGCCGGTCGAGAGCTTGTCACTCCCCATGCCGCTGGCCGTCGCATGTAGCCGCAGCAGATTGAACGACGACGCCGTCGGCACAAAGGCCAGTTCCGCGGCGCTCGTGTATGGCCGATTCGCCCAGAACATCCAGGGGAAGGGCTGGATCGGAAGGTTCGGATTGGCGGTTCCGCTACTAAACCGGGGGGCGAGCGTTCCGAGTGAATGTTTTGATTTGGGTGGGGCCGGTACATCCACAAGGGCGCTCTTACTATCAAGGCCCGTAATGCTGCGGCTCGTAGATTGGATACTGAGAAGCCTGGGGCCGTCAATTGTGCCAGTGGTAGTGAGTCGAGCGGACCAGATATCTCGATCTGTCGTCCCGCTTACTTGGGTGTTTCCCCTTTCGAGACTCACCGTTGCGGCTGTTCCGGAAAGAGATGCTGACTCCCCGTCGCTGTAACTCCGTTGTGTAAGTCCTGCGAATGTAGGGTTTTTAGCAGTGGTATTGTCAGGTTCGTCGTAGTTTGGCGATACATTCGGGAAAGTCCCCGCCGCCGTATTGTAGACAAACAGATCGATTGGCTGCGTGTCAATCGTCACGTAGGGGTTCGAGTCTTTGTTCCAGGCAACGAGCGGGTTCGCCAGCCGCTGCAGGTGAAGCAGGAAGTAGTTCGAGTGCCTGCCGTTCTGAAAAAGTGTCTTATTGCCATCTGGTCCGGTTAGTTGTGAGGTGATGCCGCTCGTCGCATAAGTAAGATTGTCGAGCGGGTCATCGTTTATCGATGCCAGCAACGCACCGCCAGTTGCTAATTGTTTGTCAAGTACGGCATACGGATCATAGGACGCATTCGTGCCCAGCGTGATCAGTGGTTCCGTGAGTGTGGCCTCACGCGTTGTCGAGGCTGTTCCGGTGCCGGACGTCGCGCTGAGGAAAATAGTGTTCATCGCCACGACATTTGCAGCTGCGGTTCCAGTGAGTCCGGAAACGGAGCTACCAGTGCCAAAGACTTTTGGAATCTGTGGCGCCAGGCTAATCGTGGCAGTTGCCGACACGGCTGGCCAGAAAGCCACTGCGTTAGATCCCGACGCGTGGTCGGCATTACTACCTGTCGAGCGGACGAGTGCCGCCGGTGGCTGCTTGAAGTAAAAGCTCCTCCACAACGACCCGCTCAGCGATATCGCCGGGTCGGTGACGGTTGGCAGGCTCGATCCGGACTTGAGCGTCACCACTCGCCAGACCGGATTGCCGTCGGGGGCTGTGCGAGAAAGATCTAGCGTCGCATTCGAATCAAACCGATTTAATGCGTTGGTAGTGGATACTACTGAGCTGGTGGCCGTGGCCACGGCCAGATCGACCGGAATCGGCTCTGCCCGCAGCAAGCTGGAAGTCGTACCCGTTCCAAGAGTTCGTCTCGCTGCCATGATCTTGCCGCCGGTCGCATCGTATTCGGCTAGCTGTGAATCCCAGGGCGAATAGAGTTCGAAGAAAAAGGCCCCCTGTGGTCGACGCTGCTGATCAAAGTCGTCGTCTGCGCCTTTTTTGTCGACAACCTTGCCTTCTCCCTTACCGCCCGTGTCAGTGTCATCCGTCTGCCGATCATGCCAGCAGACGTTTTCGGTGACGAGAATCTCTGGCCGCTCGGCGCCCCACACGACCGCCCGGTCAGTCCCATCGACCGATGTGCCAGTCGTGAGGATGCCATCGACGGTCCAGCCATTGGCCAGATTCCGGTCATACTCGAAGCCGGTGTGAATCGAGTCATCATCGCGGAAGTCGACGACGTTCACCGCCCACTGGGCCAGGGTATCCGCCGTCGTGCCCGTCACCGTCGTGCCGCCGGCGACCACATAGAGCAGCGAGTAGAGATGCTTCGCAAACTTCTGCCGCTCGGCGATGCCAGTCGCGTCGTATGGCTCGGTCGTGTCTGTTGGGTGGAAGGGGCGATTGAGATCAAACTTGTGTCCCATCAGGGTCTCGGGGGCAAACATCTCGTAGGCCGACGTGCCGCTGGTGCCTGTCATCGGGACGGTCGCTGTGGCCGACGTGATCAATCTGGAGATGTTGTTCCGCAGCGGGCCCGTCATGGCGGACGAATCCCAGGAGTCGGTCGTCAGCATGAGCCTGTTGCCGGTGGCCTGCGTTCCCGAGAGGGCAATCAGCCGCTGCGGTAGCGTGCGGGAGTCGGGATCGTAGATCCGCAGCACGGCCTCGATGTCCGCCGCTGAAAACAGGTTGTCGGCGACGTTCGCGTAGCTGAAGTTTTGATTGTTGTTACGAGCGAGGGAGTTGGCATTGACGGTCCAGCCCGGTCGCGGACTCAGTCGCGACAGATTGATTTCATACGGATCGTCGACCACTTCGTCCTGACTGATCGACGACGCGGTGCCGTTCCAGTAGGGCTTGTAGTAGACCGGCTGTCCGTAGTCGTCCACGAACACTTTCATGCGGCCGCGGACGTCTGGTGGCGAGCCATACCTGCCCGGACTGGTGAAGTAGGCCGAGCCCTCAGTGGCAATCCATGCCTGTGCGGTGGAACTGATCGGGTCGTTGACGTTGGGCTTGCCGGGAAGGCCGGCGGCGCCAGTCGCGGTGCCGCCATACCGGCCTTCGACAGAGCCGAGATTCGGCGGGGGGCGTTTGGTGTTTGGGTCGTTGCTCGAACTCGAAGAGGCGATTCCCTCCGTCAGCGTGCTCCAGGATGAGGTCGCTGACGCAGCAACAGATGCTCCGGGGAACAACGTCGTCTGTTCGAGGGATGTTTCGGCCGGGCCAAATCCCAGTCCGTCGGGATAGGTGCTGAACGCGGTCGAAGCCGTATTAAATGTCGCGGTCGATGAGGTAACCGTTGACAGGGCATTGCTGTTCGAGACGAACGTCGAGGGATAGACGGAGGCCGGATAATCCGTAGCCACCCGACTGCCATGGACATTGACGTTCAGTCGGCCGTCGAGGTCGGTGACCAGGATCGCCGCCCTCGGGTAGACCGGATTGCCCGTGGCGTCGGTGAACGCGGGCAGGCCGACGTCGATCCAGGCACTGTCGAGCACGCCGTCTCCGTCGTTGTCGAGTGTGAGACGCGACGCAGTTGTGCCAGATACTGAGTAGCTCGGACGCGTTCCAGGCAAGAGCGGATTCGCGAGGAAATCGTTGTTGGAATCGTAGGCGTCGTACGATTCGTTCGGCCCGGCCGAACCACCGGCAAACTCGCGGCCATTGATGATGAAATGCGTGGTGCCATTGAGGCCCGACACCGAGCTGTTGATCAGAGCACTGGTGAGATTCGCCCCTGAAAGCGTCGGGCCGTCGGGGATGAACAGCTTCACGGTCGTCGAATTCGGGGCCGGCTCGGCCCGCAGGATGCGGACACTGGCGGTGGTGAGCGTGGGCGTTTGAAACGTGAGCACGCGGCCATTGAGCTGCTCGACCGACTGCGTGCCAGAAACGGTAGAGGTGAACGAGACAATCAGCGAGCCGGTGGCACTGCCGACGATCGACCCAGTGATAGGCGAGTCGGCACCATATTTGTCAGCCAGGAGGGAAGTGGATCCCGTCGTGATGAGGCTGTTCGGAGAACCTCGCACCACTGATAGCAAGGCCTCGTCGACGAACGACTCGCCGAGGCCGCTGTTGATCTGATTGCGTGAGCCGTTGTTGGCAGCTGCGAAGGCCTTCGCCGTGACCCGCGCCCGGGAGGCCATCACCAGATACGTGGCGCCGAGCATCATGAAGAGCGTGAGCAGGCTGAGGATCACGAGCAGAATCACGCCGCTGCGGCGCTCAGATCCTCGCAGGGATAGTGGCGTCGGAAGGGCTACTTGTCGTTCCATATGCTGGTGCCCTCCAGTTTGATGAGGAGCTGTGTCGAGCCGACCGCTCCGGGGAAGAGGTAGGTCGTGCCAGTCGTGACGGGGTCGGTCGGCTCGCAGGTGAGTCCGATTTTCCAGTAGTTCGGCGTGGCAGTATCTGTCATGTCAGACACCAACAGCACACGATGCCACGCGGGGATCGCGGGGTTCGACCCATTGGCTGACCCGGACAAGATCATCGCTCCAGGTTTCACGAGATCCTTGAGCGAGCTGTCGGCCGGAACAGTTGTCGGGTTGACGATCCAGTCACCCGACGTGCCCGATGTCAGCGGGATCGGCGGGATCGAGGTATCTCGACGGCTGAAGGTGACGATCGTCAGCGTCTTGTATTCGCCCGGGTTCCATGTGCCAGTGGTGCCGGAGAGCGTGGCGAGATAGCTATACGCGCCGTCGAACACATGTCGCCCTTTGCCATCGGTAATCGGCGACTTTGGATACGGTTTGATCGACCACTGCGGAACCGGCAGGGCATCCTCATCGAGGTCTTGCGTGCTGTAGCGGAGGTCGTCCTCGCTCCTCACGAGCAGTTCCGTCACGGCCGTACCTGAGGATGTGATGCCGCCCGTGCTCGTGGCGGTGGTGGCGGCATCGGTGCGAGGCGTGATCGTCGTTCCCGACACGGTGGAGATCCAAAACGCCGCCGGGCCGAATGGATCGAACACGACGAAGTTTGTGCCCGGACTCGGGGTCGTCCAGCCTGACGGTCGGGCAAAACCGCGGGCAATGAAGTCGGCGGCGCCATTCATCGCGAGCAGGGCCGTGCGATCGAGCGCCGAGGCCTTCGACGTCTGCGCACGGCCCGCCGGTATCAGTGCGAGCACGCTCACCAGCCCAACCGACAGGATGCCGATGGCGATGAGCACCTCGAGCAGGCTGATTCCGCGACGATCGTCGGCAGTCTGGTGCACGGTCGGTAGGGTCATTGGACGGCCCCCTCCCGGATGTACTTCTGCTGCTCCACTAGGGTCGTGCCGTCGGTGTAGACCTCGGCCACCTTCGGGATTCCACCCCGCGGCTCGATCGCCACCCAGTAGCCGTCCTTTGGAGCGAGGCCGGGGTTGGCTGTCGTGCCGCTGTTCTGGATCGACTCC
>Ga0214921_10009015_pt1 | contig 12733 bp, 10 predicted proteins | sample LL1505_MetaG_FD_177992 | JGI IMG/M metagenome (GOLD analysis project Ga0214921, IMG submission 177992) | Freshwater microbial communities from Lake Lanier, Atlanta, Georgia, United States - LL-1505 | ecosystem: Environmental > Aquatic > Freshwater > Lake | place: USA: Georgia | collected... | reverse complement strand
CACCTACTACTTCGACGATCTCTGGCTCCAAAACGGAAACCACTAACCCTCCCATGAAGACGGTTCCGCACCGTCTCCTTCTCGCCTATCGGGGGGAAGACTTCTTCGGTTGGCAACGCCAAGACCCCGATCCCACTGTCCAACTCGTCCTCGAAAAAGCCCTGCTCAAAATCTTTCGCCACCCGATCGCGGTTGCCGGATCCGGTCGCACCGATCGGGGCGTTCACGCCCTCGGCCAGGTCGCCTCCTGCGAAATCCCCTCCCTTCATCCTCCCGCAACTTTAGCGAAAGCCCTCAACTTCCATCTCCCTGCAGGGGTTCGAGTCCTCTCCGTCCGACGTGAGAAACCCGGCTTTCACGCCCGCTTCTCTGCCAAAGGAAAATCCTATCTTTACCGGATCGCCAACGCCGACCCTCTGCACCCCCTGGAAATCGGACGAGCTTGGCACGTCCCACGCCCGCTCGATCTCCCCTCGTTGCGCAAAGCCGCCAAGATTCTGACCGGAAAACACGACTTTGCTGCGTTCACCTCCAACCCTGGATACGAACGAAAATCCACCATTCGCAATATTCGCTCCATTCGGATCGTCAAAAAAAAGAGCGGTGTTTTGGAACTGACCTTCGAGGGGGACGGCTTTCTTTACAGGATGGTCCGGAATCTGGTCGGAGCCGTCGTCAAGGTCGGCCAAGGTCGACTCACCCCCGCCGAACTCAAAAAGATTCTCCACTCTCGCTCCCGCTCGACTGCCCCTCCCACCGCACCCGCTGAGGGCTTGTATCTTTTAAGTGTAAGATATTAAATTCTCGGCCCTTCGAAGTCCCGTAACCGCGGGACGAAGTAGGTCGACACAGATTCACTGGTAGGGGCGGTTATCCCTAACCGCCCATGCTCCTCGCTGACCGGAGTGTCATTCGCATCCTTGGGCGAAGCAGGGTTAAGCCAACACCTTCGCTAGTCGCTTCGTCGTTTCTTCCCGATCAATTCGACTGGCCGCTACATCCAGAACAAGTTGTTCCCACTCCGGCCCGTCCGGTTTTGTTTCTACTCCGTTCAGACGTAGGAAAACTAAGCAGGCGCCCAATGCTGTTCTCTTGTTCCCGTCGAGAAAGGGATGGTTTCGGCAAATATAGTATAGATACGCTCCCGCGATCTCCGTCAGGGACTCGTAAATCGATTTCCCTCCGAAAGTCGCCTGAGGAGCGGCCACAGCTGACTCCAGCAGAGCGTTTTCCCGTATTCCGTCGGACCCGCCAAAATCGCCGATAGCTGCTTTGTGGATCTCCCTGACAATTTCGACCGTGAGATGAAAACAGTTTTCTGGCGTAGCACTCACGCCAGCTTCTTCATCGTCTTGGCATAGTCCTTCATCGTTTTTTCGATGACTCCAGAAACTACCTCTTTGGAGATTCGCGGATGGATCGGAGTGAGGACAATCGAGCCGCCCTCATGATAACTCATCGTGACCTCATCCCCTACCTTGAGATGGGCCAGCTCCATCAGGGCTGAATCAAAAATGATGCCCTGCGAATTTCCAATTTTTGTAATCGCCTTGATCATCATGTAATACTATGTTTTACAGCCCATTTGTCAAAACAGTTTCGCCCTCTTCGGGGCCGGCTCCCTAATTCTTGCCCGCTGCCGTTGAGATCTGCTCGATTTTTGGGGATGTGTAGGAGTAGTTTTCCGCTTTTTTCATCCAGGTCCAACCTGCGAATCCCACAAATAAGGCAATGAGAAGCAATAATACCGCCCGTACTTCAAGCAACCTGCCACTTGGGACTCCAGCACCCTTGTGTCTGGCCGATCTCGACCCGATCAAAAATTTGAAAAATTCCATCCTTTAATCTTGGTTCTCTCCAAACCATCTCTCAACCCCTTAATTGTGAATTTTTTGTGACAATTTATCTTGCTGAAGCTGTTTAAGTTTTTGGGAATCAAATCGACTAACTACAAAAATAGGCAGCCAAGTTTACACTAGTTGGACGTTTTTGCCTTGGACTTGGTTGTCGTCGGTTTATTGGTTTTTGGTTCCTTCTTTGAAGCTGACTGCTGCTGTAGAATCGCCCCCACTTCATTTAGAGCTTCTTGCGTAGGTTCTGTTTGGGGTTGGATAAGCCCACTCTCCCCCCTGCGAATTGCCATTACTGTTGATTCCCTCTTTTCATCGAGTTTAATGCCAGCCCGAGATTGACTTAGGAGCACCTCAACCGCATTAACCATTCTTGCTCTAGGATGTCCGTGATTAAAAGTCTTTTTCCAAGCTAGGTCCCATGTTTTTAGGGCCTCTTCCTGCTGCCCCATCTCAAGCATGACCTCTGCGACGGCACCTAAAGACGGAGGCTGATAAAATCCAACCTGTCCATCGCAAGCAGCTCTCGCAGAACGCAAAACATCAGTCGCACGAGGGTCACCGGCGTGGAAAAGTTCACGCGCCACTTGAGCCCTGATCCTTGGTGTATCATCAATATCAGAGCCGAGCATAATACTGGATCGTATCGCATTTGAAGCAGCCTTCTCGGAAAACTCTGGAAGATTGAGCTTTAACGCAGTTCGGTAAACGGAGAGGTAAGCCTGCGGTTGATCGACGGGAAACATGGTTGATATTTTATCCATCATTCTAAGTAATTCGGATTTAAGATCATCTTTCTTCATTTCGTGAAGTGACATAGAGGCACACCAAGCTTCAAATACCGCTGGTTCCCATACCGCAGGCGTATCTGAAGAAGAAGCCAATCCATATCTTAACTTTTCTGCAAAGATCTTGCTTTGAACCTCCGCCAGATCTGCATTTTCACCTATCCTGGCTGTCCATTCCTCTGCGTTTTTAAAATCCCTATTCGCAGCAGCAGCATGCGCCAACGCAATAGGGATTGGACGCGGAATGTTGAGAACTAAGCGTTTGCTAATTTCCTTAGCTTTTTGGTAAAACCCCTGTGCAATGGACTGCTGATTCTTATGCGCAAAGGTGATGCATAAATCACATAAAGCAACAACACCGTGATAGCTCTTTAGATCACTAAGAATTTGTGCCGCTGTCTTAGTCCAGCCAACTTCTGCAAGGCGAACACCTACATTACGAGTCTCTTTGTCCCTCACGTCATCATCGCCCTGGATTTCCTTTGCCGACTCAAGAGCAAGGAGTAAATCCTTAGGGATTTGGCTGGCAGGGTCTTGTAATTTTGCACAACCACCAATCACAACACTGATAAGAAGTGCAGGGAATATTCTATTTATCATTATTTTTAGAGCAGAGAAATGCTGCAAAAACAAAGCAGGGGAGCACCTGCTCCCCTGCCTTGAAGTCAATTATGTTATTCGGTCAATTACAAAGGCATGACACGGACGTGCAGCATTGCTGCGCCCGACCCAGCAGCCAAATTAACCGTTGCCGTTGTATCGGAAGTCGCTGTATACAAACCATTAGTCAAGCCAGTCGCTGTAGCAACTGGCAAATATGTCTTTCCACCATCTGTGGAAGTCTGAACAGAATACTGGACTCCGGTTTCAACAGGGAAGGAAACAGCGGCGTAAGCTGTAGATCCCGTGCCGACACGTGTAATTGTGGGGATAGGGAATTTAGCAGTTGCGAAACCAACCGCCGGTGATACCCCCACTGACTCAAGAATTGACCATCCCGCCAACCAGTTAGCATCTTTAAATGCACCTTGGAAGCCAGTATTAACAAACCAAGTAGAACGTGCGGTGCCGCCAGGTCCAGATACAGAAGGCTTGATGCCACCGGTACGCTGAGTAGCAGCATCCGATTTCAAACGAGGATCCAATGTTCCATCTGCCTTAGCCTGATTTACCAGAGGTGTCGTTGCAGTATAGGTAATGTTGTAGGTGTCTAATATCGCATCAAGCGCAGGAGAAGTTCCCGTCCAATATCCCGCCCTGGTATTAGCGGTAGAGGCAATCGTGCCTTGAATCGTCGAATATTTGAACATTGCGTCTGGCTCAGTTGCAGCGGTACCCACACCCGCCTCGTCAAACTCACCACCCGATGTCCTAGTGAAAAGGAAACGGTTAACAGAGGTAGTGCCATCAGCGGCTGCTGTCGTCGATTGTGTAGTACCTCCCTCAAGCCGCATCTTGCCAGCGTTAGCCCAGATCGAATTGAACACCTTACCACCTGAGTTTTCCTTCCAATTGATCGCTTTGCCAGTGTTTCGGCCGATGGTTGTTGCGTTGAAGACTGTAAATACACTGCCTGGCTTGGATGTAATCGGCAATTCACCTCCGTCCCATTCCCCAGTGCAATCACCATAGTTCGCCGAAAGCCGGCCGGTAGAAACACCACTCGCTGTTGAATTGTCTTGAAGATGGAACCAAAACTGCACGTTGCCTCGGTACCCTTGATCAATATCAAGGCCATCATCACCACCAAACAAACCAGCACAGTAGCTCATGTTATAGGTGCCACCGAAATTTTCGACGTCGTCATCGGCGTTATTATAAACTTCACAAAATTCAATCACGGTGGAACGGCCTACCGCACCTGTGGTTATGCCGTTAATTTCATTGTTTAAGCTCAAAATAAATCCACCGTAACGAACAGAGCAAAAACTCATCCGTCCGCTATTGTCATTGTCATCTGTACCACCATACTTTCCACCGGATGCGGAGCCAGAACCCAGCTGAGCGGTTACAGCAGTTCCATAAACAGTATCATCAATGGCTTGGAAGCCTTCAATGAAGTTGCGTCCAGCCCCAGTAGTTAAGGGATTCGCAACTGGATCGGTAGCCGCAGTACCTGATGCATTGTTATAAGCCAATCTGGTTTTGCCAAGAATCAATATCCCACCGCAATCACCATCAAACTTAAACTTATTAATGTTACCAGAGGTTGAGGTGGTATAATCTCTCGCTGTATAAGCCGCGCCATTTACTGTCGAAGGGATAGTGCTCGCACCTCCAGGCACAAACGGGTCGTCTACGTTTGTAAAGATAATGGGTGATTCAGAAGTGCCAGGGGCAACGATTTTTGCACCCCTACAAATAACAAGCGCACCTACGTCGGCTGGATCTGTTGAAGAACTACCTCCCGTTGTTTTTGGCTCCATACGCACGATTGTCCCTGGTTCAATCCGCAATACTGCGGGTGCTTCGACAAAGGTGAGGTTTTCAATTATATAGACTTTATCTGCAGTCCAAACCTGATCCTGATTAATAACAGTACAGCGGCCAGCTAAAGGCGAGGTCGAGGCACTGTTGACAAGATTGCCAGGGATTTGGGACACACGAACAAAGGTAGTTTGAGCTTGGAGGCTGCCAGCAAGAGCCAGCGCCGCAAGGATTGAGGTTGTGATGAGTTTATTCATTTTGTTTTTTTCCTTTGGATTTTATATTGTTGTTAGATTTTTTTCCTGAAACGGCGAAGAGCTACCAGTCCTGCTGCACCAAGCATAAGCAGCGAAGCAGAGGATGGCTCTGGAACTGCGGCAGAACTCAAGACTGTGCTTGAGCCGCTACCCGAGGCCGAACCCGTGTATAGGGCATTGAAGGTTGTATTCTCAGATTCATTGGTGAGACCGAAGATGTTCTCGGTCTCAACGCTGTCTGGATCCGAACCCAGCAATCCGGTTGTGAAATTCGCAACAAGCACCTCGCGCGTGCCACCCACAGCTTCGCGAGAAAAGACAATCGAGGGAATATATCCCATCACGCTGCTGTATGCCGCATCAGGAAGCGTGTTGCTAAATGTTGCAAAATAGGCGTCTTGGTTCAACTGGAGGAGACCCCCAGCGCCTAAAGTTCCGGTTGATTTAAAGATTTGCGTAAATCCTTCATTGGCCCCGGAATTGTTCCAATTAAACCAGTATCCACCGTCATTACGAAGGGGGTTGGTAAACACACCCACTTGGATGGTGTAGTCTGTCCACGCATTGTTTTGGGAATCTTTGAGGAGCGTCCCCTCGTAAGCTGCGATTCCAGTGGTGAATGACTGCGCATTGGCACCTAGGGCAACCCCTAAGGCGAGTGAGGCTGTTACTACGATTTGTTTGATGTTCATTTTGTTAGTATTCCTTTCTTATGAGTTTCTAGATTTACGGACGTTTGCAAGAACAAGGGCAATTCCACCGATAAGCAGTGAACCAGTTGAGGGTTCAGGAACACCTGCGGTGAAGATGTAGCCGATACCGTCGGTGCCCGTATCCTGTGCCGTCCCGTATAGTACGGATACCGCAACATCTGGATCCAAGCTTGGCAACACATTCGCCACTTGGACCTCTGTGTCCACAGAGGCCCCGTCGGGATAGACTGAATTGTTCCATCGGAAGGCCACCGCTTGGGTGGATGTTTGGACGGTAGATGCGTTCCATAGAATCATATCCACATTTCGCCCTGTGAACCCGACATCACTCATCGTAAATCCGTAGGCCTCACTCCCATCCCCGAAAAGTCCATACGTTGAGGTGGACCCAACTAGGAATGCGCTACTGAGGCTGCTAACATCTGCTACTGATTTGGAGCCTGCAAAGTAATTACTCAGGATGTAAGTGGGATTAGTTCCGTTTTGCCATGAACCAAGCCACACCAGGGAACTAGGAGCTAGCGCCGCATCTGTTACCAGATTATATACGGTGTTGTAATTCTGGTAGCCGACCGAGATGTTCGCCGTATGCCCGACTTGAATCCCGGCGACCACCATCAAAGCTAGGATTGGCAGGTATTTTGTTTTCATATTTTGCATCCAATTACCTTATGTTAAGGTGATTAATTACTGAGTGTAGTTTGGGTCGATTCCAATCAGACGCGCATCCGCACCTGACTTTTTAATCATGATCGCGGATCCGGCAGGAATGACGAGCCCATTGGCCGAACCAGCAGCGTTACCTGAGGCAGTCGAACGCCAAGATGGGGCGTTAGCACTCGATCCGTTCCAGAAACCGCTAGTATAAGCAGCTCCCGACCCAGCATTAAAGTAAGATGCAATCGATCCGTCCGCACTGATGATTCGCAACTCGTCTGCAGAGGCCACCAGTGTGGAGGACTTCACATATCGGTGAAGACCCGTCTGTGCCAACGTAGTGTTCACATAATTAGGCGTGGATACCGTGAAGACTGTGCCACTGGTTCCTTCCAGCAAAGCTTGTAGGCGGTGAGGGCGGTAGATCCCGGACAAATATACGGTAGTCGCACTTGTGGTATTTCTTTTAAAGTAAAAACCACCTGACATCGGAACTCTTACGTGCTCATAAGCAACTCCCGCCACTGCCCCCGAGGTAGGTAGCCATTTGGTGCCATTCCAGTAGTAAAGCTCAAGCCTTGCATTCCGGATAACCCCGATGTGGTCGGCACTCGATACTAACCCACCTTTTATGCCGGATGCAGCCACTCCTGCTGAATCGGTCCCGAGTAAGCTGCCGATCGTCCAATCTTTTCTGAGGACATAAGTGGTTCCGACGTCGAGCCTCTTGCTAAAGCCGCCCAACACAGTGGCACCACCATCGGTAACAGCGGAGACTGTTTTGACCAACCCGATGTTGGGTCCAGAAGTAATTTCAATTAGATACTGGTTGTCTGCTGTTGCAAAGGCGTCGTTCGAAACACGGGAGGTGCTGACAGTCGAGGCTCCCAGCTCAGAAATAAGTTGTGTTGTGAGCGTAGAATCGGTCACGACTGTGCTCAGAGGAGTCCCAGAGCCAGTGCCAGCCGGAACCAGCGTCGTTACTCTTCCTTCATAAATTCCAGGGCGGGCAACAGGGATACCGACAAATTTCACACCTGCAGTCGACCCAACCTTCGCTGGAATCGCTACTGGCACAAGGGTTGCCACTTCAGCAACACCTGCAATTGAATTGGTATTAAATGCCATTGCCGTGAGCAGAGCCAAAGCGACTGGCGTGATTAGGTTATTTTTTGTTTTGATGTTCATAGTGCGTTTTTCTCCTGTTTGAGGTTGATGTAAAATCTTCGACATACCAAAAACGTAGTACGTTACCTTTTTTTTTCCACTAGTTTTTTGTGACGTTTGTGTGACAGAATCTTGGTGCTCGGCCATAATTGATGTTGATTGTCATGCATTTGTGATTTTGATGCATGTTTTGCCACAGAATTGCCTAATTTGATTCAAAAGTTGGCGTTAGCTTCGCCGTGAAAAAAAAGTTCGCTCAACGGAAAACTATCATCCAATACACTGGTTCGTAAAATCGCCTCAACCCAACACGGTGCGGCGGGATCCCTCATTCCCATGTTTAAGGGGATGTTACAATTCTGTGACGAAAATAACTGCCCCTTGAGAATACTTGTATTGCTATTAAGAATGTAGCGATGCGTAGTTTTGGTCATAATACAGACTCTAGCCTGTCCAGACAAGGCCAAGACCGTCTGGATAAACCTGCGAAGACCTATCCAGCCTTATTTTCACCTCTTTCTACATCCACGCTACTATCTTCCTTACGGACTTTTTCTGGCTCGTCTAGATCCCTGCTCCTGTCCTTTCTTTTTTTTGTCTGCACCGCTCCAAATCTTGAGGCTGCAACTGTTACTGTTCTTCTTCCTGGAGGGGCCGCCAGTATCACCCTGGCTGACGGATCTGCCTTAGGATCGGATGCCTTTTTTAAGGTGGGAACCTTCGTTGACACGAACAAAACGACCCTTGCCGACTTACTCCAAGAGAGCAACTTCCAAGCCTTTGGCAACACTGCTCTCTACAGCGATTTTAATTCACTCAATCGTAATTTCATCTTCACCGGAACCGTCGGCAGCTTGAGTGGAAAGCCAATTTTTCTCATCGCCAATAGTAATAACGGCGAGGTTGGCGTCTTCGGTTTTTACGAATATGCAGAAAGTCCTGTTGTTTTTGTTGAGCCTGCGTCACCGGGGGATGAGATCAATACACCAACCCTGATTCTCGAGAGCGACCCCGAAGATGTTTTTGCTGCAACATACTTCGGACGAATCACCTCGCCCTCAGATGGAACCTCCTTGATCTTTTTAGCAAATCAGGCTCTCGGCCTTGCAATCACTAGTGGCAATCCCGCCGATGCCGTCAAAGATGAGTCCTACACACCTTACACAATCACCGCCAATAACGGTGCCACCTCTTATTCCGCCACCGGTCTACCAAATGGCCTTGTGGTCGATGCAACTTCGGGAGTGATATCCGGAACACCCACCGTGACGGGAAGCTTTACCGTCACCCTCAGGGCGAACAACCCGCTTTTTGTTGCAGTAACAAAAGTTGTCACCTTGACGGTCAATGCCCCCGCAGGTCTCCCTCCCGTTATAAGCCCGATCGGCGCTCAAACTGCCTATCGGGGGGTTCCTTTCTCCCTCACCGTATCGGCGAGTAACGATCCCACTGGCTTCACTCTCAATGGTAACCCATCCGGCTTTTCGATCAGTGCAGGCGGGGTGATCACCGGAACAACTTCATCCAACGCAGGAACCTATACCCTATCGATTCAGGCGAGCGGTGCGGGTGGAAACTCCTTACCAAAGCTGGTTACGTTAACCTTAGCCAATCCGACGATCACTCCTTCTCAGAGCAGTGTAAATGGGTCGATCGGCGTGGTAATCACGCCAATTACTTTCACAGTGGTACCCTCAGGGAGCAATCCCTCTTTTGTCGAAGGCAGCCTGCCCGATGGTTTAACATTTAACTCCGCGACTCAAACTATCAGTGGGACGCCGTCAGATGTTACAACAAAAACCACCAAATTCACGGCAAGTTTTGCTGCCGGTGTAACTGCAGAAGCCTCCATCGCCTTCGAATTCATTAGCCCACTTCCTATTCTCCTGGCTCCTGCTCCTGCGGAGCTTCAAGCAAGCCGTAAGCAAGAATTTTCACTTATTCTCCAGCGCGCTAATAACGGTGCTAGAGGCCCCTTCACCTACGAGCAGGTGTCTGGCGTGAATCTTAGCACAATCGATCTGAACCTACAGAAGCAAGGCAAGTTAGCAGGGGTAATTTCAGGAAAACCGAAAGCGATCGGGGTTTATTCCGCCTCATTCCGAGCCTATTCGAGCAGCGGCACAAGCAACATCCTTCCCATTACGATTACAGTGGATGCAGCCCAACCTGTAATTAATTGTGAGCTCAATCGGGGGGCTGGTGTGGGCTCGCCTTTTCGCCATGTCTTTACCTCGAATGACTCAGAACAAAACAAGACGGTCTCAGGCCTTCCGCCTGGACTAACCTTTCAACGAAATGTGAGCTTTAACAAAGGCTTTTTTGATATGATCTCTGGAGTCCCATCCTCCCCTGGGTCTTTTCCCGTCACGCTACAAGCCTCCACCCCAAAACTCGACGGTTCTACCCTTACCGCTTCTAGTACTTTAACCATTCAGGTCGACGGATCGACACCCGATGTATCCTCCCTCGGAGTCCGTCCTGGCACTTTTCGCCTCAATCAACCCACCCGCACAAGTTATGCTCCTGCGGAAGGCTTTTTTCTTACTGGGTCGGACATGGGTGCAAACTCAACCATTTACATGAATGCCACGGGCTTGCCGCCAGGCCTTGGTTTTGGAAAAACATGGAACGGCTCCGCATATGTAGATGGCAGCACCACACAGAAAACCTTAGCCCGGAGGAGGGGATTGATCACTGGAACACCAACCCAAGCGGGAGTTTATCCCATTACTCTTTTTGTTCAAAATGGCCTCGGCTACACAAAGAGCTCTCTAGTCCTAACGGTTCTCCCATGAAAACAACACTCTCTCATTCGAATTTTCCGATGCGTCAAACCACTGTTTTGGCTTTCGTTTTTATTTCGGGATGGACTTTCTCCATTTTTGGGCAGACCAACACCCCCACCAGCACCCACCAGACTTTTACAATCCCCACAGGAACCACCTATCTGGGAGTTGCGATTTTGAAGCCGGCTGTTCTCCGAGGCACGGTTACTTCTGTTCTTTCCAACACGCAGCTCTCCGTTCAAGTGACTGGGGAATCGGTTCCTGATTCAAAAGACGTCCTTTTTCTTGAAATCACTTCTTGTCCCACAGATTCAAGTTTGGAGGGGGAGCGTTTTTTCCTAGGTTCCGGAGACAAAATAAATTCAACGTCCAGCCAGAACAGGACTTTGACCATCCTCCCTTCCCCAGAAAATACTCGCAGTAGTCTCCCCCCTGTCCTAGCCGGCGCATCGTTTATCGTGTTTCCTGCGTGGACCTTGGAGGACCTGTTTGGGGGTGGCACCAAGCCAAGTCGAATCAAGTCCCATCCACTGGTCGCTTTATCTGACAGCGTGACAGTTTGTCATGCAGCAGGCCAATCGACTTACTGGCTCAAACCAGCGAAAACCGGATTGCCCTCCTGGAACCTTACTGTGCGTCCACTGGCCCAAGCTCAGAACCCAATCCTGCCTCCTGGGGCAGGACTGATCATTCGAAGACCTAGCGGGGAGACGTTACGCTTTAGTATTTTGGGAGAAGAACGTCAGCACTTGTTGCGCCGACCCTTGCGCGCCGGCCCGAATCTAATCTCGCTACCGCATCCCCATTTTTCCAAGATTTCCGATCTGGTTCTGACTCCAGAGCAAGGCTGGACTTCTGGAGATGTTTTGAAGATTTGGAATGGTCTTACTTTTCGACGCTTCTCATGGGATTCGTCCGAAGCAAAGTGGAAAGGCCTCGACTCAGAGATCGACGGAAAGATTGAGGATGTGCCCCTTCTTGCACCGGATCGGTCCTTCATTCTGGAAAAAATCCAAGCCGATCCTGACTTTGCGGTTCGCCCCTTGCCCGAATCCCTTTAAAAGCTGTAGTTGATCGAAGTAGAAAGATCGAACCCTTTTGTATAACTAAGGTATGTGTACTCCTGACCGGCATAGGTCATCGTCTGTCTAAAGATTGGGTTGAGAAGATTTTTCCCTCGGAAAGTAATACTCCACTGTTCAGCAAAAGATTGAGTTAGATTAAAATCCAAGCTGGGGGCAGGTTGCTCGTAAAGATCAGGCAGATCCAACCCCGCGGCATAGAGCAAGGGTCCTGTCACATTATAGAATAAACCTGCGTAGAACCCCCGCTCTTGGTCGTCGTAACTGAGTCCAGCATTGATGATGTAATTCGGTTGGCCCTGCATGGGTCGTGTTGTCTCGTCCAAGCCAATGCCATTTTTTGCGGTTATCTGCTCCTTGGTTAGAGCAACTTCGGACTGAATGTAGGTAAAATTAAAGTTCACTGAAAAATTCTTTAGGAACGAGGCAACCTGATCCAGCCTTTTCCGCGACTCAAACTCTGCCCCCCAAAGAGTCCCATTCGGATTGTTGATATATTGGAAAAATTGCGTTCCTCCCAACTGGGCGATTGTCTGCTCAATCGGACGATCGATGTTCTTGTAGAAAAGACTGACGGCAAGGACTTCCCCCGCTCTGGGAAAATACTCCAATCGAAAGTCATAATTATTGATTGAGGACAGCTTCAAATTCGGGTTTCCAATGAAAATCTGCGAATCAGAAAAGTCCTGAGTCACAACTGCACCCAGCTCTTTAAACGATGGCCGCGCAAGAGTCTGAGACCAAGCAAGCCTCAGATTTACCTCTGGCATTACCTGAAATGTAGCTGCCGCAGCTGGAAGAAGATCCAACTGCTGAATGTCGCTGTTAGGGTTGGGAAAGATAGCGGAGGGGGCTCCCTCTGATTTCAAGTTTGTGTTTTCAAAGCGGGCACCTCCTGTGACTGTCAACTGTGGGAACAGTCGGAGGCTAGACATGGCATAGGACGCGATCACCTGCTGGCTGGCATTATAAAAATCGCCGGTTCCACTAGCATTGTAAACTG
>Ga0214921_10009013_pt1 | contig 12736 bp, 11 predicted proteins | sample LL1505_MetaG_FD_177992 | JGI IMG/M metagenome (GOLD analysis project Ga0214921, IMG submission 177992) | Freshwater microbial communities from Lake Lanier, Atlanta, Georgia, United States - LL-1505 | ecosystem: Environmental > Aquatic > Freshwater > Lake | place: USA: Georgia | collected... | reverse complement strand
AATGTTTTCTTCACCTTCATTTTCACCGGTAAAGGCTAAGTATGCGGAAGGATAGAATTTTTCATTAGGAAATTTCTTTTTAAAATCTCCATATAACATACCAGTTCTATATTCTCGTATTGAATCAGTTAATGCATATAATCCATCATCTCTAAATTCTAAATAACCATTTGCTTTTAAAACTTCTTCAAATAAATCAATACCTACTTTTACTAAATTTGAATATACAAAACATGTTTTTGAACCTTCTTTACCATCTACCATATTATTTATATTCATTAAAGCTTCATGAAATTTACTTGAGAAAGTTTTTAATTTGGATTCATGTAAAATTAAACCAGTTACATTCAATCCTGATGCACTTTCTCTTAATATTTCATTTAAATTCGTAATTTTATTATCAAAAAATGTTTCATTTAATTTTTTTAAATATAATTCTCTAGATGTTTTTAATTGACTTAATACTGTATTAATACCATCTTTAGAATATGTACCTACTATTGATTTTTTATCATCATCTAATACTGGAAAAACAAAATTTGCACTTGCAGTAGATTCTTTATCAAGGGCATCTTTAGAATACTCAGCCAATGTTTTTAAATAAATTTCTTTTTGAAATTCACTCATATAACATCTTACTACTTTAGAAAATAATAATTCTTTTATTTGTTCACCCATTTCAACACCTTTTGCAAATACTAATGAATCATTTCCTCTAAAATAACTTATATATCCATTTAACATTTTTTTAAGATATTCTTGTGATCCATCTTTTAATGCCATTAAATGATTCTTTTCTGCTGAAAAAATACGATCACGTTCAATTTGATCATTTGATGGTCTTAAATAATTAATTAATTCAACAATTTCATCTCCAAAATTCTTCATAGGAGTAGCAGTCATTAAAACAATTTTAAGATTTTTTGAATTTTCAATAATCTTCTTTAAAGCTTTACCTTGATCATTTCCTACTAAATTGTGTGCTTCATCTATTATTAATAATGTATTATCTAAATTTTCTAATTTATCTACTGATATATCTCTTTCAATATCTCCTTCAATATCTTTACGATATGTTTTAATTACTTTACCTTCTGTGGTAACTTCTTTATCAGCTATCTTTTCACCTAATACACGTCTATAAAAATTACGATAAGATAAAATACGATAATATTGTAGAGCATTCATAATTGCATCTCTTTGCAATTGTTGTTTTAGATCATCATTAACAAATCCAGATTGTAAAACTGATGAATTAATATATGTATCCTTTGTGCATTGAATTAATTCATTCTTCCATTGTTCTTTAATCATTGGTCCTGATACTAAAATATGTATCTTGGTGCCATATCGTCTTACTTGTTCTTTAAAATTTTCTGCAATAGCAATTGCAGCACAAGTTTTACCTGTACCAGTTCCATGAAATATTAATAAACCAGTATAAGGCGTTGCTGGATTCATGTAATTTGCTACAAATACTTGCTGCGATTTTAATGTAAATTTTCCACCACATACATCATCTCTATATTTTTTTATATCTTCATACGTTTCCATTTTTTGTCTTGGTTGTACTTTATTAATATAGAATTCTCTTTTATCATATATTTTTGACTGAAGAGAATCATCTGATGTAATTGGATATCTATATTCTTTTCGCATAGTTTCTAATAGTTCATCTTCACTTTCACTCATATATTAAATAAATAAAATAAAAACAATTTAAAACAAATAAAAATCATTTAAAAGTATAATTATAATAAAATTATCAGAGTAGTTTAATGGTAGAATGTTAGCCTTCCAAGCTGATGGTTCGGGTTCGATTCCCGGCTTTGATATAGAATTAAATATAAATAATAATATTTATATTTAACTTTTTTAGAATTTATATAGTTTACTTAATAGTAAATATTGTTTGTTGAGAGAGTAGAGAGTTTACTTAAATAGAGAGTTTTTTTGTTCAAGTATAGTTTTAAATATATATATAACAATATGGAAATAAATAATAAAGATACAAAAATATATAATCATACTGAAAAAAAAGATTTAGTAAAAAAAATGGAAAAAATTACATCTAAATCTCATTATAAACAAATATTTAAAATTATTAAATCTTCTGGTGTTAAAATAACACAAAATAGCAATGGAGTATTTTTTAATATGAATGAATTAAGTAATGAAACATTAAAACAAATTGATGATTATATAGAAACTATAATAAATAAGCCAACTTCAAAAATTGATATGACTTATTATAATAATGTTATAATGAATAATACGACACAATCTGAAGGAGATTTTACAAAAAATATTATTGATTACAATAATGATTCAAATAATGATACTAAATAATGAATTTTAGTTAATTAGTTTAATATTTTACAGTTTACAGTTAATAATTAATAATTTATAATTTACAATTTACAGTTTACAGTTAACAGTTAACAATTTACAATTTAGTTTGCACTATTTGATTGACTAGTTTTATTTGGTGATTTTTTTATTCTATCTAAAACTTTTTGACTTGTTCTCTTATCACAATAATCATTAATAGCTACTTTTAATTTTTCATAAATAAAATAAATGATAACATTATTGATTAGTAAAAAAAATAAAATAATTAAAACAATAATAATAATATTATTTACATTTCCAAATATAGATGGTATATTATCGGATGTTTCTGATAATGCACTAGTAATAGAATCTGCCATTTATAATTATATAATTATATAATATTATAATTATATATAATAAAATTTGCATTATGTATTTATAATTTTATTTATAATTTTATCTACTTTTGTTTTACTGTATGAATATTTATTAATTAGTAAATCTTTAATTTTTTTTTCATTTGGTAAATTTAATTTTAATTGATTATTTATTAATGATACTGATGGAGCTGTTAAAAAATAACTACGTGCTGATTTAACTTTTACCATATAATCAGATGGAATAATATATTTTCCATTTATTACATCTAATGATTTTTCTACAAAATTTTCAATACTTCTAAATTCATCTATAATATCTTTAGCTTTTTTAATACCTACTCCATCAAGATGCTCTACATAATCACAACCAAGTAAAATACAAAGATCAATAAATTCTTCATTTGTATATTGTAATTCTGCTAGAATTTTATTTAGATCATATTCTACAATTTCATTTTTCTTTGATGATGAAATATTTCTTAATAATTTTTTAGCACCAAATGTTAATATATCCATATCTTCTGATCCAACACCATATACATCATTGTGAATTGTCAATGATGCACATTGTGAATCTGATTCTTCTGGTGCTTCAATTACAGGTATACCCATTGCTCTTAAAATTTCTTTACATTGATCCATTTGTTTTAATGAAATTGTTGTTGTTTTTTTAAATAATTTAATTTTTTTATCAGTTTCATCATCTGATGCATCATCTAATAATTTTCTAGCAATTTGACGATCGTCACGTCTTTTATCTAATGTTTCATTTTTTAAATTTGGTGGTTTTCCATCAAAAACAAAAATCGGTGTAATTGAATTATCTAAATATAAAAGAGTTTTACTTACAACTGCATGAATGTGACTAGTCATATCTCCATTAATATTAGTTAAATCATATGAAGTATTACGAATTGCAATTACATAAGAATAGATTAAAAGACTTGCATCGATTACTATTTTTTTTCCATTAAGATCATTAAATTGTTTTTTTGATACACTTTTAGGAGCATATTGATTTATTAATGCACTTAGGTTTTTGATTCCCATTTATTTAATTTTTATATATGAATTTATAGTTGGTTTATAATAAAAGAAATAATATTCAATTTTTTTATATATAATTTTTAAATTAATATTATAAAATTATTATATCTCAATTATATATGAGTCAAATTATTAATAATTTACAATATAAGGAATTTTTTACAGAACCAAATAATAATGATACTGAAGAAAAAAATGAAGAAAATAATGAAGAAAAAAATGAAGATAATATAGATGAAAATAATGAAGATAATAATGATGAAAATACAGATTCTAATACTATAGATAATAATCAAAATAAAAATATAGATTACTCGGATGAATCATTAGATGAAACTGATGATGATGAATTAGATGAAGGTGATGATCCAGAGAATAATGAATTAGAAGATTCATTAAATGTTGATGAAGAAGATGATGATGAATTATCAGAAGATGATATGACATTTAATTACTCTCGTGCTGATGAAAAAGATACAGATATATTTATAGATAAAAATATTGATCCAAATGATGGATTAGACTTAGATGAAAGATTAACAGATTTAGATATAAATGAAGATGATGACGAAAATATATTTACTCAAGGAGGTAGTAAGGGACAAGCTGCACTAGATAAAATTAGTGCAATGCAAGAAGAAGGTGATGAATTAGCAGCATTACTCTTATCTGTACCAATGAGTTTAATAGAATTACTAATAGATACAATTATAAAATTATTTGGTTCAACATTTGAAAAACCAATTAATTTAACAGATCAATATTTACAACCTATAAGAAGTGCATTAAATGGATTATATTTACTTCTTCAACCAGTTATTCAATTAATTGATAATTTTGTTGGTTTACCATTTGCAATTGGAGCATTAGTATATAGTACGTTTTGTAATATATTTAAATCATTTGGAGTAAGTATGGGGTGTCGAACAAATTATAAAGTAAATCACATTATTCAAGAATTATTTGATGCATTAACTACAATAAATCCATTTAAACTTAAAGACTTCTTTTTTAATGAAGAATTTAGAAATATTTTTATAAAAGGAATTAAAGATTTAGGATTAAAAATATTAGAAACATTTATTTTAATATTAAAAGCAATTAATACAATTTCAAAAATAATTGAATATCTAATCATTCAAATAAAAAATATTGTAGAACTAATAGAAAAAGTAACAAAACCAGAAAATTTAAAGAACTTTTTAGTAGTAATAATCACAATAATTCTATTTTATATTGTATTCTTTGTAATAAGTAAATATTTATCTATGATTGCAGAAAGTAAAGAAAATTAAATATTTTAAATATTTTTTCTTAAATATATTATGACTCAGATTTTACCAAAAGATAATTCATTATTGAATAAAACTCTTCAATTTTATAATAATGTAAGTATTGGTGTAGATTCGGTTCTTGAAAAAACTGATACAGTTATGGATAAAGTTTCACTATTATTTAATGATTTATTTATTTTTATAAAAAAATCAATTCAAATAAAAAATTTAAAACAAATATTTTTTATCTTATTTATGTCATTGGCAATGTCTCTTTTACTATTTGGATTAAATATTATATTTGGTAAAATAATTATATAAACTTTTTAATTATAAACTTTTACTCATTTTTACTTTAAATTTATTTACTATATATTTTATAATTATTTTATAAAATATATATATAGTTAGAATGGAATATAATAAACCAAATATAGAACCTTTCTTTGATTTAATTATTAAGGCAATTAATAAAATATTAACTGCAATCCTTAAAGGGATATTATCTCCAGTGATTTCAGTATTAAAAAAAATTGCTAAAATTTTAGTTGATTTTATATCTGATAAAGTACTAAAACCAATTTTTAAACCTATCGGTGATGCTTTATCATTTTTAGTTGCTCCATTAAAACCTTTATTTGCCTTTATAGGAAAAATCTTAGATTTTATAGTAATTATTTTAAAATTTATATTAGGTATTATTGATATGCTACTAAGTTTACCTTTAAGAATATTAGGTGGTATGGGCTTAATTACATATCCTGATCCAATTGGAGATCCAAGATTAGGTAGTGTAGGAAATTTAAAATCAATTAATAAAATAAATAATACAATTAGTAGTATTAATACAGATTTAACAGATACAGCTTCAAATGTTAATAAAGTTGTAAATCAACCAAATTTAATTATATTTTTTACAATTTTAATATTAGCTATACTATTTATATTTTTATATTATTTATATGATCAATTTGGTCCAATATTCGATGCTGCTATAGCTGGTATTAAATCATTCTTTTATCCTGAAGGAGCTAATGGAGGTGAAGGAGCTAATGGGGGTGAAGGAGCGAATGGAGTTAATGGAGGTGATGAATAGTAATTATTATCTTTTGGGAGGATAATATAATCTAGATTCTTGTGGAGACTGAATACATACTGCTGGAAGATCTGGGATTATAATATCATCTAATGGATACACTGGAGGATCATTTGCACAATGACCAATAAAAACATAATGGTTATTTATTTTAATTTTATCAAAATGTACTTCACAACTTTCACTTAGTGTACTAGTTGCATCTATTGATGTTTGTTTTTGATCTAAATATTCTACTACCTTACAAATATAATTTCCTATACTTAATATACTACTATTTTGTCCTGTAGATAATATTTGATTATTTGCTTCTACTACATTAATAATATTTCTATAATTTTTTGATCTTATTGTTTTACCATTAATTATTGGTGAATATACTGTAAAATATAAAAGAAAATAATCACTATTAACTCGAATCTCTATTGAATAATATTGATTTATCATATTAAATTTATATTTATTTTTTGTTACTAGATCTGGTTCTATTATTGCTGTATTACTATATAAATATTTTAATGATGGTTGATGAAAAATTAAACCTATTCTTCTTAAATAAATACTTAATATTGTATAATAAATTTTATGGTAATTCATATTACGATTTTTAATTGTATCTGTAAAATTATAATTTATTATATCTTTAAGTATTGTTGCATATCTAAGTTTATCTGGATGATTAAAATTAGCAGGAGTATTAAAATATGTTCTCATTTTAACTAGTGAATCAAATTCAATTGGATAACCACAACTAATATTATGTCTTAATATATTAAAATATGGATATTTAGTATCATCGTAATCTGGTCTATTATAAAAAATATTATCTTCCGAATTTATTATATTAAAATTTGATAAATATAAGCCAATATTATCAATTGCATCATCTGATATTTCTGTGTGATTTTTATTATAATATAGGACATTTTTAGATGTAGAATTTAGATAATTTGGTACTAAATCATTTACATAAAATGAATATGGTACTTTATGAAGATTGTCTGAAATAAATTGTTGTAATTTCATATTAATAAATGTTTCTGTAATATAATCTACATATCCTCCTAAATCATTTTTATTTTTAAGATATTGTGTTCCGGACATTACTGCAAATCTCCAAATTCCTCCTTCACTATTTGATTTATAAAATATCATTCCTCTTTTACTGCCAGTATTCTTGGATATTGATACTACTAATAAATGAATACGGTCATATTCAGCATATTGGCGTTTAGCAATTAATTTAAATATATAATCATCAATTTTAATTTCTAATAAATCTGAATAATAAGTTATAGGATCCTTTTTTAATTTATTTAAATTTAAACATTGTTTTATATCATTGATTAATACATTCCGCATTAGTACGATATTGTCATCAATTTTAGAGTTTGGTACATTAATTAAATTTGATAATAAACTTAGTAAACTAATTTTAGTATTAATTCCAAAATAATTATTTGAATCTGGTTGATATGATTTATTATAATGATCTATCATATAGGTAGCTAATAAAGCTTCATTACTATTATTAAATTTTGTATAATGTAATAATTTTGATTTTGAATTTGTATTTCCCATATAAATATATATTATATTATATTTTTATAAAATATTTAAATATTTTATAATATTATAGGAATGAATCTAGAATTACAAGGAAAAATAAATGAAGGATTAAAAAAAATAAATATAATTATTAATAAAACAAATCAAACACAAGTACCACTCACTGGTGAAGAAATTACAAAAATTGTAGAAATTGCAAAAAGATATAAGTTAATTTTACCTCTAAAAGCTTTAAATACATTATATGATAATAAACGAAGTGTAGAATATGTAATTGATTATATTAAACCACAAATAATTACATTTTTTAATGCTAAAAAATTATTAACTTCTGATAGAGATGAATATTTTGATATTAAATTATTAAACCTATGTATTAGAGTTAAAAAAGATATACTTACATTTGAAGACAATGAAGTTTTAAGAACACAATTATTTGAAGATTTTGAAAGTTTTAAGGTTGCATGTAAATTATATGTATGGAATGTTAAACTAAATGAATGTGCAAAATTAAATTCATTAGATGATGATGAAATTCAGGCAGTATATAATAAAAATACAGGAAGATTATGTAGAATTGCAAATGTTCCAGTTAAATATGAACCAACTACTGATCCTGAAGAAGGTGATGGAAGTGGAGAAAGTAGTATAATACCAGAAGAGGGTGAAGAAGACGGTGAAGGAGGTGAAAATCAGGAGGGTAAAAATCAAGAGGGTGAAAATCAAGAGGGTGAAAATCAAGAGGGTAACTCAGATCAAAATACGAATCAATCAAATATTAATGAGAGTACTGCATCAGAAACTGATCAACCAGATGAAAATCAAGATACAATAACTAAATCAGAAACATTTAAGAATATTGAAAAATTTAGTATTAGTTTTACAGATGAAGATTATCAATATATTGTAACAACATCTATATTTATATTTATAATATTTTTAATGTATATAACCTATAAATAATTATAATTTAAAATTAAATTTATTTTAATTTTATTTTATATCTAATAATATATGTCAGAAGAAAATCAAACAGATGAAATAAATAATGATTCAGATCAAGAAAATAATAATTCAGATCAAATAAATAATGATTCAGATCAAGAAAATAATGATTCAGATCAAGAAAATAATGATTCAGATCAAGTAAATAATCAATCAGATAATAATGAGGATGATGCGGAGGATAATGCTAATTTAGCAAAAAAATTAGCAAAGGCAGCAAAAAAAGCAGCTAAAGAAAGAGAAAAAGCAGAATTAATAAAAGCAGCAGAAGATAGAGCTAATAAAAATAAAAGTAAAGCAGAAAGAGAGGCAATTGAACAACAAAAAACTGATAAAATATTAAAGATAGGTAAAGTTACTAATGAAATATCTAATATAATAAGTACAGCAAATAACACTCGCAAACCAATATCTGCTGCGAATTTAAATAAAATTATTTTCGCAGCAAACAAATATAAAATATTATTAATGAATGAAGTAATAAGTGCATTTAATAGAGAGGAAAATAGAGATAATGTTCTTGTAGTAATTACTTATTTTGAACAACGAATAATTGATTTTTTTAATGCTCAGAAATTATTACCTGCATCTTCAGATGATCCACTATTTAATGTAGTTTTATTAAATTTATGTATTCAAGTAAAACAACGAAATTTTAAATTCGTAGATGATATTCTAAAAAATAGAAATTTAATTATAGATTTTTTTAATTCTCAAAGTGATAAACTTCCAGAAATAGATGATCCTACATTTAAAATAAAATTTAATGAAAAAATTAATAATATAAAATTAAATAATCAAAGAAGACTAAAATTTCTTAATGATCTTATTGATTATACTCAAATAGATAAACAGAAATTATTTTTAGATGTTAATTGTTTTATAGAAGCTTGTAAATTATATGTATGGAATGTAAAATTAAATGAATGTTCTCCATTAAATAGAATGTCTCAAGATGAATTTGATAAAGTTTATGTCCCAAACATTGAAAGAAAATGTAATATTGCAAATGTTCAAATAAAATTAGCTTCACCTCCACTTATACCTGGTATAGAAGATGATTCTGGTGATCCAAGTAAACAATTAGCAGATGATGAAGATGACGATGGCAATGAAACAAGTAACAATAAAAGAAAAAAAGGTAAAAAACAATCTGGAGATGAACAATCTGAAGATGAACAATCTGAAGATGAACAATCTGCTAATAAACAATCTGCCAATGAACAATCTGCCGATGAACAATCAGTTGATGATCAATCTGCCGATGAACAATCTGACAATGAACAATCTGCTAATGAACAATCTACCGATGAACAATCTGCAGATGAATCAAATAATGATTCTAATAATTTAGAACAATTTAACCAATATAATTTAGATTTCTTTAAAAAATATAATGGAGATGATTATATTTATTTTATATTAATTGCATTACTATTAATCTCATTATTTTTTATTTATCTAAGATATAAGTAGAATAAATATGGGAGGAGGAAGTAGTAAACCTAGAGAAACTGGAGAAATGGTTTGGTTACGATTAAATCTAGATAAAAGTCTTTTTAAAAATTATTTAAATAATAATTCTATAGAACTTCCAAGACATACATTTTGGTATAATTCTGGTGCTAAACGATTGGATGTTGATTATCAATCAAATGGACCAAATACATATCATAATTCACAACAAATGTTAGAATTTAGTTTTAATTATATAATAAATAAGATACCTGAACATGGTAACGAATCAAATGCAATTAATAATTGGAAAGAAATATTAATTAATTTAACACCACGATTAATTGAAAGAAATTTTGTAAGAGCAAGTCCAACAATCAAAGCTTTATTAGACCAATTATTTGATATAAAATTAATAGATGCAACTAAAAGAAATTTAGATGGTGATATTAATGTACAAATTGAATTAATAAAGTATTATTATGATACTTATTTAAAAATATATCCAATTAATTCTCAATTTATAGGAATTCTTGGAGGTTTTAATAAATCAATTTTATATTATGAAGATCCAAAATTAACAGATGGATATCAAAAAAGGGCATCAGTTCGTTTGAGAGGATATCTTTTTTTTATATTAGTTGATAAAATAGGTAGAGCATTTAGAAATAAAGGATTAATTAATAATTTAATCATAGATATTGATTCGAATGAAATTAAAAATTTACTTAATAGTATTTTATATAGTTTTTCAAATAATAGTATAATAAATACATTACAATTAAACTCAAATCCAAATATAAATAAAAGAGAATTAAGAAATTTTTTTAATATGTGTGTAAAAGTGATTGAAGATAAACCTTTAAATAAGTATGGTAATGGAGATAGTATAAAAGGATTAGAAAATAAACAACCTTTTACTGATAGCGAATTAGCTGGTGGAAATATATTTGATAATGTTGAAAGTTTAAAAGGGGCTTGTAAATTTGCATTATTTTTATATAGAAAAAATACCTGTTATAAATATATAATGAATACTAATGCTAGAAATCTATCAAAAGAACAAACGGAGGCTGCAAAAAATTTAATACCAATGCCAGATGCAGATACATATAGATCTTGTAAAATTATTGGAGTAGAACCTATTAAAAAACCAGATGCAATTGTTCAAGCTGAAAATAGTAGTAATCAAAATGAGGGATTTGAACAATCTTTTAGTAAATCAACTAGTGAATATACTACTAGTGAAACTTTTTTAAATAAACCTTTAAATATTGAAAAATTTAATATTTTTACAAAAATAGAAAATAATCTAAAATTAATTTTAGGTTATGTAATAATTACTGTTATTATTGGTATTTTAATTTTTATTTCTCCTGCCGTATTTAAAACATTATATACAATAATAAAAGATTTTATTATACCTGCAATACAGGCCATCTTACCAGTAATTGGTGATACGTTAATTGTAATGACTAAATTAATATCTACATCATTTGAAGCATTATTTAGTTTAATTAGTACTGTTTCTGAAGGTACATTTAATATTTTAAGTAAAATATTTAGTATTATTTTAGATCTAGTTATGGTTTTTATTAAATTTGGTGCAGATGGTATATCTGGGGTTGTATTTTATGTAATAAATCAATTAAGTACACTATTTAAGATTATTACAGAAGGAGGATATTCTATTTTAGAATTAACATTTAATTTATTTAGTTCATTAGCCGAAAAAATATTTAATTATATAAAAAAATTTTATATGAGTATTAATAATATAGAAGGAGAATGAACTTTATAGAAAATTTTAATGAGGACTTAATAAAAGGAGTTACAAAAAAATTTGATGTTACAAAAAAAGCAATTGACTCAACAATAGATGAAACTGAGAAGAATCTTCAAGATAATTTAACATCTGTATTAGGTAAGGATGGTGATCCAGGATTATTAGATCCATTAAATAAATTATTATTTACTCTTTTAATTAAACCATTTGATAGAAATGCAAAATTAACTTCAAAGGATAATAGTACTTTAAAAATTATTGGCATGTCTATAATATTACTAATCACAACAACATATAATTATATTGTTGGTAATACTTTATCTACAAATAATTATGTAGTTGCGAATAGTGTAGGAAAAGTAGTTTCATTAAGTGAAAAAGTAGTAGGATATCGAACAGATGGTAGAAGAATTGGACCTGAAACAAAACCAAGTGCAAAAATTCCTCTTTTATTTAAAATTATAAAAACCTTTTTAAGTGTTATTGCAGGTTTATTAGATATTGTTCTAATGGCATTTACAAATCAAGTTGATGTATTTTCAACAATTGTTAGAGATTTATTAGGGAAATAAGTGCATAAGTTTACAATTTACAGTTAACTAGTTTACGGTTTACTAGAGTTAATAATAAATAAATATTTAATAAATATTTAATTATAATTTTATACTAATGTCATATTAGATTTATTCTTTAGATAATTAATACTAATACTTTCTACTAATAATCCACCATTTGTATATATTCCATAATTATTGTAAATATTTTCATTTTTAAGTGCAATATGCCATAT
>Ga0214921_10009011_pt1 | contig 12736 bp, 12 predicted proteins | sample LL1505_MetaG_FD_177992 | JGI IMG/M metagenome (GOLD analysis project Ga0214921, IMG submission 177992) | Freshwater microbial communities from Lake Lanier, Atlanta, Georgia, United States - LL-1505 | ecosystem: Environmental > Aquatic > Freshwater > Lake | place: USA: Georgia | collected... | reverse complement strand
TCTCTAGATAGATATTGAGTTCATTGGGATTTTTAATAGTTAGTAGCTTTAATAATTCATCTAGCGCAATGGATAAGTCGCCGGCAGCTGTATTATTCACTGACATTACACCATTATCACCTGTTAGACAATCGATGAAGGCTACACCAATCTGGATTTGCATTGAAGACTTATTGATAGTAGTTGTATGTGGTCTTGATGTGCTAGAAGTATTTGTATAATAATTGCGAATTTGCTCCATATAGATAACCATGGATATATTGCTAAAATTATCAGAATTGATATTCACACCAGGAGATATAATACTAGCTTCTCGGCGTTCAAACTTCGCGGAATTACCTATTCTCTGCTGGTCGAAAATTACAATAGTCCAACCGAATCGGTCTACTGCTTTTTGAATATAGGGATTTACATATGATTCACCTACACCGCCCATAAATACTTGGATTTCCGGTCGGTCATAAACCACCTGGGGTTTGGCAGCTACTTTTAGATTGACATCATCACAAAATTCCCAAACATTGCCCTCCCGGGTACCATCGGGATAAATCAGTCCATATATTTCAAAGAACTCACCAACTTGCATTAACACTGTTAATTTGGATTTATTTAATTTTTGGCTATATTCTTTTAAAGTAGCCAAGTAAAATTCTACAACCTTTTGTGACATTCTAGTTTGGGGCGGAATGTATTTTTTAGATATGGTGGCTAGGTAATCTAGAATGCTAGAATATCTTTATATCTAGAATTATATGTTTGGTGAATGGGTGGGTATATAGAGAGTTTTAGGTATGTTTGTGCTGGAAGGTTATTTTGAATTATTTGAAAAATATAATGTAGATATATAGTTTGTCCTTTTTTCTTAAATATCTAATTATTTTATTAGAGAACCCCGACAATTTCAACCTCTAGAGTAAGAAGACCAATGACAAATAAATATACCAAGAAATTCAAGCGTTCTAATCGCGCTAGACGTTCTAAGCATTCGCGTAAATTGCAAAATAGTTTAACGCATCGCGCTAGATTAAATAAATTGCAAGATGGTGGTTTGGAACATTACAATAAAAAATCGACAGAAATGGAAGAACGCACTGCGGAAAGAAGCAAACAATTATCTCAAAAAGGAAGCATATCACCACGACCAGGGGTACAACAAGTAGCATCTACATCATCTAGTAGTGTAAATATATTAAAGATATTGAAAAACTTTCTAATGCGGAAATAATGTGCATATCCTTAAATAAATCTATTTAAAAAATATAATTAAATATTATTTTTCCCATAGATTTATTTAAGAATATGCCCATTATAACTATTTTTGATATTAATTAAATTCTTTTTATTTACGTTTTTATTATCTTTTCCCATTATTTAATATCTCCCTCAGCAAATTAAATTCTTTCTATATTCTAGAACTATCTTATACCACTTTCAAATTATCATCATCTAGAAAAATGGGTTTTTATGAACTAGGTAATGGTTGCGATTCCTGTGATACTGTCCAGAGCATCCTTCCCAATAACGTAAATATGCAAATGGATCCTAATTCCTCAATGGTTGCTAGTATGGTTATGCCCTATGGAACTCAATCTAATATGGTCAGGCAATATAATGGTGCTATTGCATCCGGATATACTACCCAAGGTTCCAATTTTGGTAGTATGGGAATGGGCTCTACTGGCTCTACTATGGGTGGCGGTCAGGTAGCTACTCAAGCTATGGTAATGGTTCCTGCTTCTACTGTTGCCGCTCCAGGTACCACTACAGCTGTCACGACCACTGGCAAACAGGTTCAAGTTGCAGCTCCTGGCCCCGTTGCTGTTGTTGTTCCATCTGCTAATTCTACATCGAATAATGCCAAAATCGAAGGTTTCAGTGATGGCGGCACCAACGGGATGCAGGACGCCCGCAAATGGGTCGTTCTAGGGTTAGTTATCTTTTCCGCCCTAGCTGCTAATGAATGCTGCAAGTATTTCCTCAATAAGAGCCTACAACTCAATGATGGCTCACCACTCTACTATGTCGGATATGTTGCTGTGGCAGTGCTACTAGCATGGGCTGCTGAAACTTATATTGCTAAGAATTAGAATACAATTTACATATTAGGTTTATCTCAATTGGTATCAGAATATTTTTTACACCTTTATACATTTAAAACGCCGATTTTACACAACATTTTAATAAAGGTTTAACATTGAAGTTTAGTAAAAACAACATATCTACTAGCTTTTACCATAGGCTGTCCGATAGCCTAATGCCAGTAATTGGTAAAAAACAAGTTTCTTTTCCTATTATTTTAGATATGGGTTTATAGGCAAATTAACGCTAGCCAATATGTTTTCAAAACATCTAACGCTACTAAGCCTTCATAGGTATTTATACACGTTTAACCTACTTAAAATAGCACTGGTGCCTATAATATCTATCATAGACAGATAAACTGCACATCGTCAGATATGCAAGGCTTAAAGACCTTTACTACTGAAAGTAGACATATACAAATAACCTTAGGAAAATATAACTTACTATGGTTAAAAAACCAAAGATAAGGAAGACATAGAAAACTGATAAAAGTATATCTTACTTATTGGTATTTAATATTCTTTAAATTATTTTTATTACCTATAATTTTATGTCAATAATAAATAACAAAACGGCATTTTAAATGTTTAAAGGTGTAATAATTTTTTACAATCTTGTATTTCTTTAATTATTTTTTCTAGCGGAACATCGCAAATTATTTCAGTTTTGTTTTTCAAAATTAAAGGGTAGGGACATACATGTCCCTACCCTTTATAATATATTCATAGTTTTCAATTTTCAAATGAATGCTGCAAGTATTTCCTCAATAAGAGCCTACAACTCAATGATGGCTCACCACTCTACTATGTCGGATATGTTGCTGTGGCAGTGCTTCTAGCATGGGTTGCTGAAACTTATATTGCTAAGAATTAGAATGTATTTCTAGAAATGTTTTAATTTTTTTATTTGTATATATTAAGATATATTAAGATACAAATGCCTAGCACTAGAAGCAAGAAAAATAATAAAAATAATAAATCAAAGAAAAATTTTCAACAGGGGGGGGGTGGTGGATTTTTGGGTAAATTGTTTAGGAAAAAAACCACTTCACCAAATACTAACAAAAAAGTTCCTAACCCTCCAACCCCTCCTACCGCAAGAACAAATACTACAACAAATCCAAATTCAAGCTCTGTTCCAAGTAAAAATATATCGACAGCTAATACAAATAATAATCCTGTTCCAAAAGAAATACAAATTAAAATCAAGGAACAAAACTATAAAAAATCTCCTGCTGTGTCTGAAGAAGAACTAGAATATTTTAAGCGGGCAGAGGCGATAAATCTAAATGAAAGAGATGCAGCATTTCGGAAAAAATTAAAATATGCAGGAATTCGTAATAAATCTAACCATGTTCTAAGTACAAATATATCGACAGCTAATACAAATAATAATCCTGTTCCAAAAGAAATACAAATTAAAATCAAGGAACTAATAGCTACAAAAATAAGTGATTTAATAAAAACATTAAAGGAAAAAGAAATAAAAATAATAATAAAAATACCTGCAGGGAAATATATAGTTCCAGCCCTACAAGATTGTATTGGCAAATTTATGTTTTTGTATGGAGAGTCCAAAAATGAATATCGATTAATGTATCACTATGATAAAATAAAAAAAGATATAATTGAAAAAGCACAATTTATATATGAAATTTTAGATAATAAATATAAGAATCAAATTATCCCAGACAATTTTAATTTAATAGATTTTATAAATATTTGTTTGAAAGATAATTTATCAGATTATAGGAAAATGTTTTTGAAAGGATTAAAAGACATTATTGAAAGTTTAATTTTAAATAATTATCCAAACTTAGAAATAAAAATAGGTGTAGATTTCGTGGAAGGCTTAATTCATTAATTAAGATCAATCTAAATTTAAATTACCTATTTTTATTTTTTAACAATCAAATAAAACTAAGATTAATCGTTCGGTCATATTAGGCATATCCTTCAATAAAAGGGCGCTATTTAAGGATATGCCTAATATTAAAAAATTCAAGAATGGTTATAAATACAAAAAGATTTCAAAAATGCAGGTCGCAGGAGGATTAGGATTTCTAAACGAAATATTTGGAAAAAAGCCCTAAGGAAAAACAAGATTACTTATCGAAATATTTTTAAATATACTTCTAGAAGCTTCTAGAATCTTTTTATTTTTATATCTTTTAGACTACTACGATTTAAAAATCATTAGATATTTTGGTATTTTTATCTAGGTTAACGAATAATCAAAGTCCAATATTAAATCCAATATTAAATCCAATATGTTCTTAACTTAAAAATATTAAACCCTTATATGCTAGTATCCGAAAACACAAATCAAGGATGGGTGAAAAAACTCCACCAGATAACTCTATCAAACTCCCGATATTCAGTCCCAATCAAACTAAAAATTTTCGATTTACATCAGAACAATATATACTTCTAGAAATGGAATATAACCGTTATATTATATATAAAGAATTGGTAAAAAGTATTGAAACCCTTTTTAAACTACATACATATACATCGGAGCCAAATACCAGTACTCGAAAGCTATATGAAAATAAAAATATAATTGAGCGATTTGTTCTAGAATGTATTAATCACGGTATTACTCCGCGTTCTCATATACAAATGCAGGAACCGGTGGATATGGAACAAAATAGTAGATATCTTTTTTTCAATAAAGACTTATCCAATGAAGCAGTAATGAAAGAAACACCTTATTTTAAAAAGATGATATCCGAATATATAGAAAAGAAATTTCGATATACACCTGATAAATTACAACAACTGCTTAAAATGCTAAGTAGTGCAAATTATAAATATATGAAATCGGTACAAGACTTACATACTAATCGTAATAAGCCCGGATATTTTGCGGATATACAGTGTAGTTTATTAGTTACTGATAGTGAGAATTATATTATTCGTTATCGCGGATATTCCAAGGTTATTAATTTTAAAAGATATGCTAGATTAATTCGAAATTATGACCGTCCATTCCCATTTGATATAGTTCGAATGCTATTACGTTATTCACTATTTGATATGTCTAATCAACAATGGTCAATAGGACTCTCATTATATGATGAAATCAGTGAACAATTGGATATTGGGTTTGAAATGTTTGCAAGTCCGTTGAATTTCAATATGAATATGTTTTGTTCCCTCTTTCTAGATACTGATAAAACATTCGGTAGTGTAGGTAGCTTTTATAATCTCACTGTTGATAAATTATTGAATCTCGGATTGAGGGGTGTGTTCTATAATCCGCCATATCTGCCTTTGCTAATGGCTACTACAACGCAAATGTGTATTAATTTGCTAAATAAAATGCAGGAATTAGGAACGGATTTTACAGTAGTTTCATTTTTACCTAATTGGGTAGATGCTGATTATATACAGGCATTCTTAGCATCACATTATACAGTATTTTATCAGGTGATACCAAAAGGGCAGTATGTATTGCACGAAAAAGACCGCGGCAAATTGATTCGAGGGACTTTTGATTTATTATATGTGGTTATGAACTCTAGGAAAGCGGAATGGGATGATTCTAGAAGGTGTAATGTTTTAAAAGTGTGCCGGAATATAGTTGAAAGCATGAAACGCGAATTGCTAGAGAAAAATATAGATAAATAATTTAGGAAACTAGATTCCTTTACCTTGATTCGACACAAACGGCTACGTGTGGATGATAAGAATATAAGAATATAAAAATATAAAAATAATAAAATTGGTAGAATTGGTAAATTTACATTATTAGAAAAATTGAAATTTAATTATATAGAATGGATTAAATAATTTAAAAGTATTCTAGGATATATAAACACAATCTAGCAAACCCAGATTATAAGAATATAATGGAAACAAGAAATTATGTATCAGGTGAACTTATTACCACACCGGATGAGCTCGTATCTGGCTATCTAAATCCATTCAACAAGGTAAATAAGTTGATAACTAAGAATGCAGTACAAAATATACTAAAAAAATATGGTGTGTTCCAGAATATTAATAATTTAGACTTATATCAAGATGCTATGGTACACGAATCTTATACTATTGGTAAGATTAAAGAGGTATGTTCACGGGATAATGTAAAAGTGGTTAAAAATCCGGATGGATGTGTTTTATTGCGGGAACGCAGTTATGAACGCCTAGAATTCCTGGGAGATGCTGTAATAGAGAACATTATTGTTAGCTATTTATATCGCCGGTACCCGGACCAACGGGAGGGATTCCTTTCCACGATGAAAGTACAATTTGTTAATCGTATCACTCTAGGCCACTTAGCGAAAGTCATTGGTTTGCACGATTATTTAGTTATTGGCCGGACACTAGATGACCTGCAAAATGCCCGAGAGGAAGATAAAATTCTTTGTGATATTTTTGAAGCTTTTATTGCTGCTATTTATTTGGATTTCAATAATGATAAACATGGTTTCCTCAGTTCCTTTATTTCTGGGGCTGGATATCAAGTTGCAGAGCTATTCTTGATTAATCTTATTGAAGATGAAGCATCACAGCTAGATATTACCACATTTATTCTAGATGATCGCAATTATAAGAATAAGATAATCAAGCTTATCAAGCGGATTCATAAGTATAGCCCGGAATTCAAAACAGTTAAAAATGATATTTCAAGAACAGGAGAAACAATAATTACAATGCAATTGGTGAATCCTAAGACACGGGAGGTTCTCGGAGAAGGACGTGGTTCCAATCCCAAAAAAGCAGAACAAGATACTAGCAAGAATGCATTGATAAAACTGGGATATTTTAGATAATTAGATTATCAATTGATATTTACAATTAGGATTTAATAAATGAGATAGTTGGTATTTATCTGTGCCACGGTGGCGGGTTTACTTGTTACCATTGCGCTTGCTGTATTTTATTTGATGAGCTTTTCATATTAGGATAAACTACAGTAAAAAATACTACAAGAAATATAATTAAACCTATTATACCTGTAATTATTAGGTAAAAAAGCCATCCACCTACTGCAATTCCTAAATATTTTACAATTTTATCAGACATTTTTATTGCGAAAAAAGATTATTGTAAAAAATAGATTATCTTATTATATATTTAGATAATTAAATATCTAAATATTTAGAAATTTTTTTATAAGAATTTATATGAATCTTTTTTAATTTGTTTTTGAATTATCTAAAAAAATAAATTCTATATTCATTAAACATCTATGGAGTTAATAAGCTATCATCATAATCAATACCAAATGCTTATCCCTTATCCGTTTTTTGTGTTATAATTCTAACTATAAGATACCATCTGATTGAAAGTATTAATTAAATCTTGCTTTTGATACAGAAACGCTTGATTTTTAATATTCTTGCTATGAATCAAGTGATTATAATTGCAAGTAAAATTATAAATCATACTTGCTATAGTTTGCCATACATTTTGAAAAATATCTGGTTTATCAATTAATTCTACTAGACAAATAAATACTGCTCTTTGAAAACATTTATCAAGCAATTTATAATTTAGTATAATTGGGCATAAATTATAATTATTTAAAGTATATATCAATTCATTGCTATCTTTATTTTGTTGTACATTGAAATTATATCTACCATTTTGTTTAACTGTTTGAAATTGGCACGATTCTATTTCATCATCAAATGCATTATCTAGATACAAATTGGTATTATCTGATGATTTTGTATTGATTCGATTATTATTTCGAGTATTGATATGTGTATTGATATGAGTATTGTTGCGAGTATTGATTGCATTGTAATTTTTTTTAGTGTTTGATTCTAGATTGATATTTTCCATTTGTAATAGCAGTGTTAGTTGCTCTATTTCATAATCGCTTAATAATAAATCTTCTTTGCAAATTGCGTTAGAAGTACCAGTAAAGATATTAGTAGATGTATTTCTGGATGTATTTCTAGACATAGATGTATTTTTAGACGTAGAAGTATCCCTATAGGTATTTTTTGATGCTAAAACACTAGCAGGCTTCTTTTTATTTTTATCCTTAAGTTGAGCATAATTGTCTTTAAAATTAGCTTGGCACGCGGAGCACTTGGTAAATTCGGATATTACTTTACTTAGACAATTATCGCAATATTTGAAATCACATTGATAACATTGAATACACTCTACCGAGTCATAACATATATTGCACTCCGTTTTAATTAGGCTAACTTCTTCAAATAATTTAGCAACTTTAGTGCTTTCTCCAGTTTTTATTTTTTTTCTATTAAACCGATTTTGCTCTTCTTGAAATGATTGATTTATTATATCATCAAGTGTTGCCATTTCGATAAGTATATGCACCAATATATGTTATTTATATTCAATTGTATCTGGCTAGTAAAATCAATTTTTTAATCAATTTTTTAATCAATTTTTTATATTACACCAGCCGAAAAAAATCATTATAAGAAGAAAGAATAGAAAAAAGTAAAAAGGAAGAAAGCGACAAAGATATATAATTGCTGACGATGGGATTCGAACCCATGAGGGATAATTCCCAGTAGATCTTGAGTCTACCGCCTTAACCAACTCGGCCACATCAGCATCATACACACCTTTGTAATTAGTAGTAATTCGAACTCTTTAAGCCATTTTATTTATTTATAAAAACATTTTATTTATTTATAAAACATTTTATTTATAAAAATAGTTAAAATGAAAAAATGGAAATATTATCTATCTAGAGCATCTTGCTAACACGTTTCAATGTACTCCGAACAGCATTGGTAATTTTACGGGTTACACTCTTCTTGGATTTACCACTAGATTTCTTGGTATGGCGGCTAGCGGAATGCTTCTTAGAATGAAGCATCTTACTATGTCTTGAAATCATACGACCAGAGGACTTATGTGATTTAGGGCACTTTTCTGTCGGAACACGGTCAACTGCTACTGCGTGACGGCTATAATAATAAGTACGATCACCAACTACTTTAGGAGTAGCATAACGAATGCGCTTGACCTTGTAAGCGAAAACCTTGTGTTCAGACCCCTGGGTAGTTTCACGCATTTCAACATATAGGGTACATTGACCACGAATACGCTTGACGTGGCACAAGTGGATTAGAGCCTTTTCAGCCGCACGCTGGGGAGTATGAGCCTTATAACGACCAGTATAGTCAGCACGGCTGAATTTAGTAGGGCAACCATCTACGTGATAAGCATGGTTAATGGTAAATGAACGCTTTCCGCTCGCACTTAGGGAATGCGATTGTTTGGAACGAGACTTATGGCTTCCAGATTTAGACGAAGGCATTATAAATTTATATTATGAGATGAATTATTTACTTAATTTATAACAAGATAATTATTTTTTCCTAATTGGGATTTCTAATTGGGATATCCTGTGCTATCTAGATAGAAGAAGAAAAAGATAATGTTAGAATATTAGAATATTAGAATTCTAGAAAGGAAAAATCTATATATACATTAGCTAATAAAATAAAATGCATCCTCTATTATTCAAGTTATTACTCCTAATACCCCTGATAGCTCTTCTAGGCATTCTAACTTTTAAAAAAATAAATGAATCTTTTGATAATCCTGATGACTCAACAATAACGACTACTATACCAGTGACAACTACAACACCGCAAACAACTATACCTGCAGAATTGATTAGTACCCAACTAACTACCGGTATTGCAAGTTCGCTAGGTGTATCTGTTCGTCGTATTACCAATCTAAACTATACCGGAGATATAGGCACCCAAACACTTGCAGTTAGTTTTACTGTGCTTGATCCTAATCTTATAGAAACTAGTAAAAATGAATTAGCAGCGGTGGCAGCAGCAAATTATGCAAATGCCCTTTTCACTCAAGGTAATTTTATAGTTCCCATAAACAAAATTAATGTAAGGCTAACAAAAATTAATGAAAATAAAAATGAAAACAATACAATAGCAACTAGTATTCCTATAATGGATTCAGCTAGTTATTTTAATAATAAAGGTCTTCTAGATACTGCTAATTATGCCAAGCAAGTATATGATACGGTACCTGTAGATTCTGCGGCTACACGATTCTTTACTCTACAACCAGATAGCAATTTTAACCTTATGCCAGTTATGCCAACTAGCACTAACTAGAATAGCTCTAGCATGTCTTCTATCATTTTCTTGCCTTTTTCAATTATCTTATAATCGTGAATATAATCTTCTAGAGGTACTTCAAAACCTAAATACAGAAATCCGGCTTGTTTGTAGATAAAATTAGGTTTACTTAACACCGCCCACGTTTTATAACTAAGTTTATAATTACTATCTCTAGCTGCACCTATGCTAGATTGAAATGAAATTGGAATTCGCACCATGTATCCCGTTTTCGCACACCTAAGTTTCTTTTCAGGAAAACATCCACACCAGCAAGCACATCCTAGAATAGACCAGATTGTATCTTCATATTCTAGATACTCACCTTTCATTATTACAATATTTGGAATATCTTTGTACTCTAGAGACATTATAACTTGTAAATCATTATTTAATGGTAAAGTTGCAGTATTGATGTCGGGACATTGATAAGAATCTATATTAGGTATCCGGCTATATTTGAATAATGCCATTCTGATAAAAAATACATTTTAACTTTACATCTAGTTTTCTAAATTATTTTATTTGGCATTATTTGGCATTATTTGGAATTATTTAATTTATTTGTTCCTCTAGAATTAGAATATGCTTTGTATCCATAATTAAGTTCGTGCGAATAATCGCGGATGTGAGAATGTGGTTCTCGCCATATCCTCTGCATTCCTATTTCTGCTGGATAGTAATCAGTAGTAATATCCCGCATACTGCGTGAAATGCCTTTTTTATCTTTTTCTGCTAAAATGGTCGATCGCCAATTGAATAGGTCTAATTCATCTTGTAATATTTCTTTCTTGGCGGGGTCGGTTTCCTGGTTATATAATGCTTGCACGTTTGCGATTTCTGTATCATCATCCGCAGAACGTCGCCAACCCTCGGGAACCAATATATCCCTGCGAAAATAATACAGGCGTCTAGGATTGTATTCTAGCGGTTTGAACTGGGCATAATAAGGTGTATCCAATTCCCCTGGATGTGGCGAAATGTCGGCGGCTTGGATAGAATTAGCCTTGGCCGGATAAGCTTTGCAATTTATAGCAATAGTTTTAGAAATATCTGCTAGAGAGGGGTCGCTCGGCAGAGGATTTGCAATGAAGTGGTCTCTAGCATTACTAAAATATTCTTCTCGCAGTTTAAATAAACGTTGAACTGTTTCATATACAAAGATTAAGATTATTATAAATAGCAAACTGTAAATAATCATTCCAGAATAAATAAATTAGTTATGCTAGTTATGCTAGTATAAATTCAGAAAGTTATTAGATAATAAAACAAATATCTAGTTAAATAATAAAACAAATATCTAGTTAAATAATAAAATTAATTAAAAAAATAAACTAAAAAAAAAATGTCTAATTTAAACAATATTAATTTTAATGAAACCCAGAATTTAACAAGATTTTATTCAATAATAAAACAAATTTCCTTGAATTTATCAACAAGTAGGGATTTGATACCTATTCCATTTTATTTTCAAGAATGTACTATAAATAAAAATATTATTAGAAAGCTAATTGAAATGCATAAGCAGTTTTCAGATAAAGAATTTGTTATTGTGTTAAATAAATGTAATTTTATAAATGCGATGGATGTTGAAACTGAAACTCTTGAAGATGATGCTTATCAAAACCCTACTTTTAAAATAAAAATTACCAATGAAGGTGAAATTTTATTTGATACTATAAAAATGCTTGATTATTTTAAAAATATATACTATACCTTCACAATTTCAGAACTATCTATATTTTTGATAATAATCAATAAATGTATTAATAATGGTAATAATAATATTGAAATAAAATATGAACCATTTTTTGGATTTAATAGCATTAAAGATGAAACAGAAAGTGAAGAATTTAAAAAGCAAATTATAATATTCTTAAATTTACAAGATGCAAATAGAAGTATTAAATTTGATTGTTATAGCGACTTAGATGATGTGGTTTATCTATTAAAATCTTTATTAAATACAATAAATAATCGTAAAAAATTAAGTTGTATAAATATTACACAAACTAAAAAGGTTAGAAGATTATTTAGAAAAAAAACTAATATTACTAAAAATGCAAGTGAAATTAAAATAAATGATGATAATTTTGTTAGATTATATCAATTATTTACTAAGAGATATCAAGATAGTTTATTTATAGATTATAAATTAGAACCTGATAAAGTAAAACGTGCAGAATTATATATTAAATCAATAATTAAATTAATTTATAATGAAAAATCAAATGGACAATCAACTTTGGAAACATTTATGAAATATTTAATATCTACAGCATATAATTTTAAATCAAGAATATCTGACTCTTCTTTTCCTAGGGAGTATAATTTAGTGTCTTATCACGGTGAAATTAGGAAAGATTTGAAAAAAGTTCCCGCAAATTGTGTATTAGTATTTCTTTCACCTTTTAATACATTACTAACACAAGGCAATGAAGATATAATAAATTTATTAAAATCTAGACAATGGACGGATGAATATTACAAAAACCCATTATGTTATGGTAAAAATACATTAAATTTTTTATTTACAAATTCTGAAATATATTTACCTGG
>Ga0214921_10009010_pt1 | contig 12736 bp, 9 predicted proteins | sample LL1505_MetaG_FD_177992 | JGI IMG/M metagenome (GOLD analysis project Ga0214921, IMG submission 177992) | Freshwater microbial communities from Lake Lanier, Atlanta, Georgia, United States - LL-1505 | ecosystem: Environmental > Aquatic > Freshwater > Lake | place: USA: Georgia | collected 2015-05-28 | reverse complement strand
TGTTGCCCTCTACCTCGAGAAAATGTCAGATTCTTCTCTCGTTTCAACCACTGCTTCAGCTGCTGGCGCCACTCCAGGCGTTGAGTACGCGGCAATCTACCTTCTCGGCGTTCAGGCTGCGGTCTAATAGGAGTTAAAAATGTCAGGTCTATTTAATAACCATGGCGAACTAAACGCCTCAAGTGTCGCGGATGCTCTTAAGCAAATTGTTAAATATGCATCCGTAATTGATGATCTTCAGAGCACCAACACCGGCCTAACCGCCGCTGCGTCATTCTCTGACGAACAACGTGATGAAATGGTCAAGCAAGCGCTCATGACCCAAGAAGGCAAGATTGCCCTCGGTCAGGCGATGGCGGTACCTATCCGTCGTAACCTTGACTATCAGGGTGTTGGTCGTAAGGCCCTCGTTGTCGATCCGCTTCCACAGGGTGCTCTTCCTGTCTACGATCGCGATATCGACGTTTCCGCTGTTGTTATCTCTAGCAATGGTGCTGCGCCAGAAAGCCGCGTATTCGGTGACCGCGTAACCGTTCCAGAATACGAAATCGTCAGCAATCCAACCGTTCGCATTGCGGAAGTTAAGCGTCGTCGTTTCAATGTCGTTGACCGTATGCAGCAGAAAGCTCGCCAAGAACTTCAGGCGCAAGAAGACGCTAACGTCTTTGCGGCTCTTGATTTCGCTGGTGACGCTGGTAAGGGTGGCGAAAACGATACGGTAACTCTTGATACCGTTCCGAATCCAAATAAGCTCACTAAGACTGGTCTTCTCGGTCTTAAGCGCAAGATTGATCGTTGGGACCTCGTGACCTCCAAGTACTTCATGAACATCAATCAGTTCACGGATATGCTTGATTGGGAATCTGCGGGTGCGGCTGGTGCTTCACAGGTTGATCCTGTCACTCAGCGTGAAACCCTCCAGACCGGCCTCTACGGCCACATCTTCGGTGCCGATATCATCGTCTCCAAGATCGTCCCAGCCGGTCAGGCTTTCGCTTGTGCGGATCCGGAATTCGTTGGCGTAATGCCAGTTCGTCAGGATATCGAAGTTATGCCTGCCGATGAACCGAAGCAGCTAAAGATTGGTTTCGTATGCTCCATCATCGAAGGTGTTGCCATTCTAAACCCACGTGGCGTTGCTACCGGCAATATCTGATTAATTCTTTAGAGAATTAGTCAAAAAGGCCCTCATGGTTAACCCCATGGGGGTCTTTTACTTTTTGTACTTTTTAAAATTTGTCTTAGAATATATGGATACCAAACCGCGACTAATCTTAGTAAAAACAAAGTAAGATAAAACACTTATTGAAGACTAAATGGTGTAACTTAGCGCAAGCTAATCAGGTATCCTAAAGTCAAAACTCAATTTGCCGCAAGCCTTCTCTATTACTATTGCCTTTTCTGTTGATGAATGTTTTGCATTAATCGAAAGGCTCGCACTAATTTGAAGAGAAGGGGCCGATTTAATAAAATTAATTCACTGTTATCTTTTGAAGAAAAATCAATTATTTTGGAGTGATAATGAGTTCAAAAATAAAGATAGATAATGCTTCTGGGCAAGTGTTAGTGGATGATCAGTCCATTGACGCCTTAGCGATAACGTCCGGCGCTCAAGGCGCAGGGCAAACATTAATATCAGATTCCAATTTAACTTGGTCTTACCAAGACGCTTATTTGTCTTGGAGAAACAGAATTATTAACGGCGATATGGTAGTAGCTCAAAGAGGGACTTCATTTACAGGTGATGCTTTCCCCGCCGATCGTTGGAATGCTTCCTTAAATATTGGAACAGTAGCATCATCACAATCATCTGATGCTCCAACTGGTTTTTCTAAATCAATTTTGTTTAGCGTGACAACTGGTGCTTCTGCGACGGGAACTCAATATGCAAATATCCAACAATCTATTGAAGGTTATAATATTGCGGATTTCGCTTGGGGTACATCTAGCGCAAAACCAATAACTATAAGTTTTTGGGCAAAAGCAAGTTTAACGGGAACATATTGTTTAGCACTTCATTCTTCTATATCCAATAGATCATATGTGAAAGAATATCAGATAGCATCTGCGAATACTTGGTCTAAATATACGATAACCATTGCTGGTGACACCTCTGGTTCTTGGAATACTACAAACTCACTTGGAGTAAAAATACTATTTAGTTTGGGTGATGGATCAAGTTGGCAGACAGCTACTGCTTCATCATGGGTTGCCGGTCTTTATATCAAAACAACTAATCAGGTAAACGTTATAGGAACTACAGGTGCAACTTTTTATTTAACCGGAGTTCAGCTTGAATTAGGAACGGTAGCTACTCCATTTGAATATCTCCCATATTCTGAAAGCTTAAATCTTTGTAAACGTTATTTTGCTAGATATTCTGCAATATCAACATCTTCTACATTTGGCGCTGGAGCGTGGGCAACAACTACGCTTGGATATGTTTTTTTAAAATATGAACAACAAATGCGCTCTGCGCCAACGATAACTTTGTCTGGTATGACTCTTTCAAATGGTGCTGCAAAAACATATTCATCAACAGGAACAGTTTACGCCGGAACGGATAGTGCATTAATTGGTGTAAATACATCTACTACGGCAGTAATTGGTAATGGCGCGATTCTTCAAGCATCATCTTCAGCCGGTTATATAACATTTAGTTCAGAACTATAAAATTTAGGTGAAAAATGTCTTCCAATATAGTATTTAAAAACTCTACCGGACATACGTTAGCTGATGGAAAGCTCCTCGGTGGGCCTGCAACATCCGCTCAAGGTCAAACATTAATCTCTAATGTTAATAATGACTTTGCAGCAACGCCTATGCAATTTTCTTATAAAAATAAAATTATAAATGGCGCAATGAATGTTAATCAAAGAAATAATAAGTATAATTATTCAGCTTTTAGCTCAATCTTCTCGGGATATAATCTTGATAGATGGAAGTGCGAATATAAAACAGGAATAGTAATAAACTCAACGCTATCAGTTATTAGTGATTTCTCTTCAGGAAATACGTTTGCTCTAAATGGATTTACAGAAGTAAATGAAGGGGCCACAAATCAGTGGCGCATAGGTTCTTCTGGTGGAACTGGAACAAATGGAAATTCTGCGTATATAGTTGACACTACTACTTCAATGAAAGGCTATTCTACAACATCTTTGTCTATAGTTCATTTTTATAAAGATGTTGTTGTTCCAAATTCGGCTGTTGGAACAGTTTGTGTGGCATTTGATGGAAACACTATGGGAGAAGCGAGTTTTGATTATTTACTCGTAACTGTCGCTTCAACTTCTTATGTTCCAGTAAGTGGAACATTGCCGGTCGGAACTCAAGTATTTACAGGATCCTCTTATAGTACGAGTGTTTTGTATACTGGTCCATTTTTATCTTCTTCATTAGATGCTTATAGAGGACAGACCGTCCGATTGATTTTTACTTGGAAAAATGACGGTTCTGTTGGTACAAATACCGGTGGAGCATCTGTTGATAACATTAGATTTATAGATAAGGGTACGGAAACTCTTAGCAGTTTGGGTTATAAAAGTTTAACGCCAACTACTCAGATTACATCTATTTCAAATTTTGAGGCAGGAAATACTTTTGCATTAAATGGATTTACAGAAGTAAACGGAACACAAACAAATAAATGGTACGTAGGTACATTTGGCGGCACAGGTCAAAGCGGAACATATTCAGCGGTAATTTCAAACAACGGAACAGCAAAAGGTTACACCCTTACCGCTACGTCTGTTGTTCATTTTTATAAAGATATAACTATTCCAAGTTTACCTTCTGATTATACAACTATATATCTAAGGTTTAACGCTACCGTTGCAGGGGAATATTCAACAACCCTAAGTACGTATTATGATTATTTAAGTGTTCGAATTGTTCCAACTTCTACTACGCCTGTTGCTGGAACGCAATTAGCAACTGGATATGAAATTCTCAAATCATATAACGCAACGGGAACTACTTCTGTGAATTTAACTGGACTTGAAGGCTTCACTGTTAGATTAGTTTTTACTTGGGTAAATGATAGCACTGCAGGAACAACATCAGGTGGCGCAACAGTTGATAATATTGAATTTTATCAATCCACCGCAACTTCTCAAAATATGATAACCCAATCAACTTCCGTTTATCCTAATGGATTTTCAAACTCAATGGCATATGAAAATTTAGCATTTACACCATGCATAATTAATCAGCCAATTGAAGCATATAATTGTCAAGAATTTTTATTCGGCACTTCATCTGCAAAAGATGTTGCCGTATCTTTTTGGGTTCGTTCTGGCGAAGTTGGAACTTATTGTATGTACCTTCAGAATGCAGCAAAGACGCTAACCTATATAAAGGAATATACAATTAACGAAGCCGATACTTGGGAGAGAAAAACCCTTATTATTCCGGGTTGCACAACCGGAACTTGGACTGCCGGAACATCTTCTGCTTATATGATTTTAGGATTTTCATTAGAAGATGGTTTTACAGCAACAGATAATCCAAATTCGTGGAACGCAAACTCTTTCACACAGTCTGTGCGACAAAAAAACTTTAGCAGATCCGCTAACTTGGGCAAATTCTTTTATATAACCGGTGTTCAGTTAGAAATTGGCTCAATATGTACACCATTTGAGATGAAGCCGTTTCACACAGAGTTATTATTATGTCAACGCTATTTTCAAAAGAATATGGCGAAAACGGTTTCGGGAGCATCGTTTGGAACAGGGGTCGCCGCTTCAACGACATCTGCTTCATTTTATGTAAAATATAATACACTTCTTAGGGCATCTCCAACGATGATTTATAATAGTTTGTATAGCATATCCATGAGTGATGGTGGAGCTTTGCGTCAAATTAGTGCATATTCATTTGCTTCAACTTTAACTAGTGGAACTGTTACTGCAACCGCAGCGTTTTCAAACTTAACCGCAAATAGAGCGCAAACACTTGTTCAAACCGGCCCAACTCCGGCTTGGTATGCGTTTTCCGCCGAACTATAATTAAAGGAAAATAAAATGTCTTCAAAAATTATTATAAATAATCAGACAAAACAGGTTACGGTTAATGGCGTTGCGATTAATACAAGCACTGCGCTACCAACAGCCACGGAACAAGGTTCGGTTTTAGTCTCTGATAACTCGGGCGCATTTATTTCGTATACCGGCCCAACATTTATGAGAAATCGAATCATAAATGGTGATATGAGAGTTGCGCAGCGTGGTACGGCGGCTGTAGGAGCAGAATCTTTCCCAGTAGATCGCTGGCTTTATTCTTATAATGCAGGTGGAACGATAACTTCTCAGCAGTCAACATTTGCTCCTACTGGATTTTCTACCTCTGTTGGCTGTTCGGTAAGCGCTGGAGTATCCGCAACTGCCGCTCAATATGGAAATTTTCAACAAAAAATTGAAGGATACAATATTGCAGATTTCGCTTTTGGTACTGCGGCTGCAAAAACAATTGCTGTTTCATTCTGGGTAAGAGCATCAATAGCCGGAACATATTGTGTTTCAATATTAAATTGGAACGACTCTGCAAATTCAAATGATCGCTCTTATGTTTCGGAATATACTATATCTTCAATTAATACTTGGGAAAAGAAGACAGTTATTATTTCAGGTTGTACAGACGGAGTTTGGTATACTGACAATAGAAAAGGTATGTATATTGTATTTGATTTGGGATCTGGTACAAATGTACAAACAGCCTCTAAAAACTCTTGGGTTACAGGATGTTTTGGACGTACTTCTAGTCAAACAAATATTATAGGAACAACTGGCGCCTCTTTTTATCTTACGGGAGTTCAGATTGAAGTTGGTTCGGCCGCAACCCCGTTTGAATATCGACCGATTCAATATGAAATCGCTTTATGTCAACGATACTATGCTAGATTAAAAACTAACGGCACGGATTTGTTTGTCGCATATGGCGCTGGCGTTTGTCAGTCAACAACTGCAACTACCTTATATTTTACATTTCCTCAGGTAATGAGATCCTCTCCAACTATTTCTCAATCAAATACTTGTGTTACGACTAACGTTACAACAACTCGTTTTGCAACGACTGGGTTTGCAGGTTATTATGCAGCTGATAACTCAGCAGTCGTATACACTACGCATACAGGCTTAACGGCACAAGCTGCGGTTGTATGGTGTGCAAATAACAGCGCCGCATCTTATGTTGAATTAAACGCAGAGTTATAATAAACTAAAGCCCCTTAATATTAATTGAGGGGCTCTTTTATAAAATTCTAAATGAATATATTCTTAAAAAGGAGTGATTTAAAATGTACAAACAAATTAGAGATCCAATGACTGGCGAAATTGCACCATGCACAATGAGAGTTGAAGATGGAGCGATTATCCCACATGATCCTGCAAACACTGATTATCAAAATTTTCTAGCTTGGTGTGAGGCTGGCAATCAACCTCTTCCGCCAGAAGAAGCTGCCCCTGAAGAAAAACCCGCTGTCTAAAATTTGAATAGATTTAAATCTAAGCAAAATGCCTAATATTTGGCATCACAAGTTAATATTATAGGAGTTTTTATGTCTTCAAAGATTGTCGTAGATAATACCACGGGTGAAATTACAGCGGATGGTCAACCTATTGGCGGCGCAGCGGCCTTATCCGGCCTCACCGATGTTGCTTTAAGTGGCCCAGCGGCGGATGATTTCTTAAAGTTTGATGGCTCAAGCTGGGTAAATAGTGCGTCACCTCCGGGTGCCACCGGCCCAACGGGTCCTCAGGGTTCCACTGGCGCTATAGGTGCAACTGGTCCAACCGGACCAACCGGCGCTACCGGCGCTCAAGGTGCTGTAGGCTCCCAAGGCCCAACAGGTCCTCAAGGCGCTACCGGCGCTCAAGGTGCAACTGGTCCAACCGGACCAACCGGCGCTACGGGTTCCCAAGGCCCAACAGGTCCAACGGGTCCATCCGGCTCAACCGTTCTTTCCGGCATGACCGACGCAGCGATCTCTTCACCTGTTGCCAACCAAGTTTTAACTTATAACGGCACAGCTTGGGCGAATGCGGTTATTCCAGAAACTTTAGCTGGAACTTACACCTCAACATACGTTCTTCAGCGCACAACCGTTGGCGCAGTAACCGGTGTCGATGCGGAATTAACCATTGGCGGCTCTGCTCCATCTGGCACCTCAAACCGAATCGTTCTCGCTAACGACTCAACCTCAATGTTTGATATTAAAATTGTTGCTCGTCGTACTGATGCAGATAACGAAAGCTCTGCTTATATCGCTTGGGCCTGTTTGGATCGCAACGGTTCAGCGGCAACAACCGCTCTCGTTGGTGGTGACTGTCAAACCGTTGTTGCGGAAGACAATGCGGCTTGGGGTATCAGCATCGACGCCAACACGACCGATGGCGCTCTAAAGATTTCCGTAACCGCTGAAGCTGGCAAAACCATTAAGTGGGTTGCCTTCGTTCGCGAAATGAAGAGCGTTGGATAGTTAAAACAAAAAGCTTTCACGAAAAGCTTTTTACCCGCCCTTATCTTTCTCTTTTAGTGAGAAATGATTTGAGGCGGGTTTTTTATTTTTAAAATTTTGGTTAAATCCGAATATGGATTAATCAAAAATGAATCAAGAAGAAATTTTCAAAAAGATCAACGAATCAGAATTAATTATCGATCTTTACAAGGTTAAATATCGCACAAAGAAATTAAAAGATGGAACCTCGAAAATTGTTCTTCATTTTGATGATATCCAATATGGCGATGATGTAAAGAAAGAGATGGAAGAAAATTTCCATCGTGTTTTCAAATTTTGCGAAAAAAGAGGGATGTTCCGAAACCAATATTTCCGTTGTTTTAGGTTCTGGCTTCGGGGAACGGATTTCGGTTTTCAGTTTAGCGGAATGGGTGATGCTTATTGGAAGGTTGTTGCCGAAAGAAAAAATGATCGCTCGCCTCTTTCTAATAAGATCTCATTTGACAAGATCTTCTCATCCGTTTCCGAAGAATTAAAAATAAAGATCTTGCTTGAAGTGGATTTATTTACCGCTTTAGGTTCCAAAATAGAAAGCTAATTTCCGTTCATAAAGTAATATATAATAAATTGGAGTGCACTTTGAGTCCTGATGAATTAAAGAAAAGAACTGTATTGGTAAGAGGTAGAACACAGATTCAAAGAACCACTGTTCCTATCAAATCCCGTAGAGATAAGAATGCTGTTGAAATAGAAACGGATCAACCAGTTTCTGGTGACTTTTTTGATTTCGAAGAAGACACTTCTGCAATGAAATCAGCGGCAGAACAATTCCAAGCTTTTGAAAAAGTTAAAGCTGAAGAAGCTGCAAAGAAAGAAGCCGAAGAAGCAGCTAAAAAAGCGGCGGAAGAAAAAAAGAATGCTCCAACTCAAATTGTTTTGGAAGATAAGTTTGATATCTTTGCGCCTGTGGAAATGGAAGAGGCGGCACCTTCCGGCTCTGTTGTTTTGGATGATAGCGAAGAGGAATTGACTCCGCCTCCTGAGTTGCAGGGGTTGGGTATCGATTTTAATTTTTATGATGTTTTGGCGGGGAAAGTGGAAGTGGAGAATAAGCCTTCAGAAGAAGAGTTGCCAAAAGAAGAGTTTTATTTTTCATCACAATCGGAAGGGTTACCAACAAAAGAGGAAGATATGAAGAAGATCCCATATGTTGAAGTTAAATCTGAAATTGTTGTTCCTGTAGTTTCATTTGAAGCTCCGACTCCAGCAAAACCTGCGGAGAAAAAGAAGCCTAAGGTTGTTGATTTTTCGGTGCAAGATGACTTGGTGGAAGTAGCCGTATCTTCTGTTGAGATAAAGTCTACCGAAGTAATTGTTGAAAAAAGAAAGCCAAAAGTTGTTGACTTTTCTTCTCATAGAGATTTATCTGACAGTGGAGAGGATGAACCCACTCCTATTGTAAAGCCTGTTGAGCCGCCTGTTGTTGCAGCGCCTATTGCTCCGTCTTCTGCTGCAAAGGGAAATGATGCTGCAATTGCTGCGAAATTATGTTTATTTATTAAGCCAAATGGTGAGCGATGCAAACGTCAAGCGCCAAAAAGCAGTGATTATTGTGCGGCTCACAGAAAAGGTTGAGGTTATAACTTATAATATTTGATTGCAAATATCGCAACATTACTAATTTCAGTATTCGAAATAGCTTGTGACTACTAATTCTTTAATCTTTGTTGACGTGTTGAGTTTTGTTGCTTCCTGACCGGCTGACGTTTGGTCGAACTTGAAAATTTTAATCTTCAAAAAATAAAATAGGAGTGTTTTATGTCTTCAAAAATCGTAGTTGATAATACCACAGGCGAAATTACAGCTGATGGTCAACCCATCGGCGGAGCCGCTGCTCTTGCGGATCTTACTGATGTTGCTTTAGCATCTCCTGTTGCCGGTCATGTTTTAAAATTTAATGGTTCAGAATGGGTCAACGATGTTGAATCTGGTGGCGGTGGTGGTGCCGGTTCAACCGGACCAACCGGACCAACGGGTGCCGCAGGCGCTACGGGTCCAACAGGTCCAACGGGCGCTACAGGCGCCTCAGGTTCTGCCGGTTCAACCGGACCAACCGGACCAACGGGTGCCGCAGGCGCTACGGGTCCAACAGGTCCAACGGGCGCTACAGGCGCCTCAGGTTCTGCCGGTTCAACCGGACCAACCGGACCAGCGGGTGCCGCAGGCGCTACGGGTCCAACAGGTCCAACGGGCGCTACAGGCGCCTCAGGTTCTGCCGGTTCAACCGGACCAACCGGACCAGCGGGTGCCGCAGGCGCTACAGGTCCAACTGGTCCAACGGGAGCTTCAGGTTCTATTGGCGCAACCGGCCCAACCGGCCCAACGGGTGCTACGGGTACAGGCGCAACCGGTCCAACGGGACCAACGGGCGCAACAGGCCCAGCAGGCGCTACAGGTCCAGCCGGTGTTTCAACAACCGTTGAAGGCATTACAATTGTTGCTTCAGCGCTTACGGGAACGGTTGCGATTGATACAGCGACGAATCAAGTTCACTATTATACAGTAAATTCTTCTGCGAACTGGACGCCAAATATTCGCTCCACCGGTTCTGTTTCATTAGATTCTGCGATGTCTGTCGGCCAATCTATGACCGTAACGATCATGGCGGCGCAGGGTTCATCTGGATATTATGCTTCATCTCTTCAAATCGACGGCGTTTCCGTTACACCAAAATGGGCGGGAGGTCTCTCTCCATCCTTCGGCAACGAATACGGAACGGATGTTTATTCTTACACGATCATTAAGACGGCTTCTGCAACTTGGACGGTACTTGCCTCCTTCTCAACGTTTGCTTAATTCTTAAATCTATATTGATTTTGCAAATTTTGAGATTAACAAAAAAAGGAGTTAAATATGTCTAGAAAGTTTTCAAAGACCGCCGCTTTGGGTGTTGCAAGCTCAGGCGGCTTGACAAAAATATCAAGCGACCCGAAACGCAACCAGACCGTCCTGCACCTATCGACACTTGGAGCGATCCGAGGAGAGCAGAATAATACATTCGTTGACGATTCTCCGAATCGTTACACAATCACCCGCACCGGAAACGTGGCTCCATCGACATTCACGCCATTCGGAGATTCTTGGTCGAATTATTTTGATGGTAACGGGGATTATTTGAGTGTTGCGGATAATGCTGCATTCGAATTGGACACAGGCGATTTTACGATCGAAGCGTGGGTTAATTCAACAGTAATCACAAAGCCGGAAAATAATGTCGACGGTTCAAGAAACTCGCAAATTATTGGAAAGCAGGGTGCATATGGTTTTGGACTTTGGGGTAGCACGTCTAATATAGTTGGAGTCTATTTTGCTTCAACCGCAGATGGTACAAATTGGACAAATTTAGGTGCAACTCAAACGTTATCATCGAATACATGGTACCATATAGCCGCAGCGAGACAAAGCGGAGTATTGAGAATATTTATAGACGGGGTTCTTAAAAATTCAGGCGCATACTCGAATAGTATTGTAAATCTAACGGGACTCTTTGTCGTAGGTGGAGATGGCTCAGCGGGAACAAACTATGCATTTACTGGACACGTTTCGAACGCCCGCATCGTCAAAGGCACCGCACTCTACACCTCCGACTTCACCCCCTCCAAGTCCCCCCTCACCGCAGTTTCTGGAACCTCACTCCTAACCTGCGCCTCCAACCGTTTTGGAGATAAATCTTCGAATAACTTCACGATTACCCCGGCTGGAAACGTCGCAGTAAAAACGGCTTCACCATTCCCTCAGGCGAGAGAATTTAAAAAGCCCCAGAGAGGTTGGTGCATTCCATTTAACGGTTCGACCCAGAGACTTGAGACGCCGGCAGCGTCTGTGGCGAACGGGTTGCAATTGGGAACTTCGGATTTTACGATTGAATTTTGGATTAAGGGTAAGCCGCAAAGTGGATATAGAAGAGTTATGGATTGCGGCACATTCAATAATACAAACTATGGGTTTACAATAGTTTGTGACAATAGTCTTGCTCAAAGCATATATTTTGAAGTCTATAAAAATCAATCTACGGATTACAACAACATTCCGCTTACAGGCGTTTTAAATAACGTTTGGAATCATGTAGCGATTGTTCGAACAGGAGATGTTATAAAAGGATATGTTAACGGCGAATATCAATCCACATTTACGTTAACCTCTAATAATAGAAATTTAAACTATGTGACGCCTATAACGATGGGTTGTTATAAAGACCCGTCAACAAGTGCATACTCCGGCTATTTCTCCGGCAAGATTTCGAATGTGATGATTGTGAAGAAGGCGCTTTATTCTTCAAATTTCGTTCCGATGCAGAGCCCAAGAACAGCGGATCAAAATGGCACGCTTCCTGTCCTCCTCACTTGTCAGGGCGGCTCGATTATTGATTATTCTTATTCCTCCCAGACCCTAACCTCCGCCGGTTCCTTGGTTGTGGATTCCGATGGACCATTTGACCAAGACGACGAATTGTCTTATTATTTCGATGGAACAGGAGATTATCTAAGCGTTGCTGATAATGCTGCCTTAGAATTAGGAGCGGGCGACTTTACGATTGAAATGTGGGTTAAACCAGATACAGCTGGTAAACCAATTGCAAATGGTGATGGGAGTTATACCGCAACGTTATTTCATAAACCAAACTCTTACGGGTTTACCTTATTGGGAAGCTCAACGCAAAGAACGGGATTATGGTGGGGCGTGTGGAATACAACTATTTCTAATTGGGACACGTATTTTACAGCTTGTAATATAGATAGTGCCGCCTGGAACCATGTTTGCATAACTAGACAATCTTCAACGTTTAAATTATTTTTAAATGGTCAAAATGTTCTATCTCAAGCCATAAGCGGCACAACTACATTTAATGATAACGCAAACGCTCTAGCTATCGGTAGCGGTGGTGCTGCGAATTCAGATTATGCATTCAATGGCAACATCTCAAACTTCCGCATCGTCAAAGGCACCGCTCTTTACACTTCCTCATTTACCCCCTCCCGTAAACCGCTCCCCGCAGTTTCCGGAACATCTTTATTAACTTGTCGTGGAAGAACGGCGATTGATGATTCTACAAATGCGTTGACGGTGACTGTATATGGAACGGCGGGAGCAACAGCGAATCCTGTTTCGACAAAATCTCCGTTTCGCAGTGATGAGACATACGGAATGTCTTGTTATTTTGATGGAAACGGCGACTATTTATCCGTTAATCCAGCGATAACAACACCATTTGCATTCGGA
>Ga0214921_10009009_pt1 | contig 12738 bp, 8 predicted proteins | sample LL1505_MetaG_FD_177992 | JGI IMG/M metagenome (GOLD analysis project Ga0214921, IMG submission 177992) | Freshwater microbial communities from Lake Lanier, Atlanta, Georgia, United States - LL-1505 | ecosystem: Environmental > Aquatic > Freshwater > Lake | place: USA: Georgia | collected 2015-05-28 | reverse complement strand
GTTTGATGGGAGGCCTGTCATCGGCATTTGCAATACATTCAGTGAACTGACACCCTGCAACGCACATTTCCGCGATTTTGCAGAAAGCATCAAAAAAGGTGTACTGGAAGCGGGTGGATTTCCTTTGGAATTCCCGATTATGAGTCTGGGAGAAAATTCCCTTAAGCCAACAGCCATGTTGTTTCGCAACCTGGCCAGCATGGATGCTGAAGAATCCATCCGTGGCAATCCAATCGATGGGGTGGTATTGATGACAGGGTGTGACAAGACTACGCCATCAACAGTGATGGGTGCTGCCAGTGTGGGCCTGCCGACAATTGTTGTTCCTGGTGGTCCCATGTTGAACGGGCGATACAAGGGCCAGACGATTGGCTCCGGAACGCATGTTTGGAAATTTTATGAGGACATGAAAACGGGAAAGATGACCCAGGAGGAATGCGGGTTTGCCGAAAGCTGCATGAGCAGGAGCATTGGGCATTGCATGACCATGGGAACCGCCTCCACAATGGCCACCATGGTCGAAGCGCTGGGCCTCACTTTAAGTGGTGCTTCTGCTATACCTGCTGCTGATTCCCGAAAAAAGCAAATGGCCCAACTGAGTGGAAGAAGAATAGTAGAAATGGTCAGGGATAACCTGACCATTGACAAGATACTCACCCGCGAAGCATTTGAAAACGCCATCAAGGTGAATGCTGCCGTTGGCGGATCTTCCAATTTCATCATTCACCTTACAGCCATCGCAGGCAGGATTGGAGTGGACCTCAAGTTGGATGACTTTGATGACCTGGGAAGCAAGATTCCCTTGCTGCTGAACCTCATGCCATCGGGAAAATACCTGATGGAGGATTATTACTATGCAGGCGGTTTGCCAGTTATCCTGCATGAGCTGAGAAAGGAGTTGCACCAAAACGTTATTACAGTTACAGGGAAAAATCACCATGAAAACATTGATGGCAACACGGCAAATTACAACAGTGATGTAATTGCAACCATGGATCAACCTTTGATTGCCGAAGCAGGTTGTGTGGTGGTCAAGGGAAACCTTGCCCTCAACGGTGCCGTCATCAAGCCCTCGGCCGCAAGCCCTGTATTGATGCAGCATACCGGCCGAGCAGTGGTTTTTGAAAGCATTGAAGATTACCATGCCCGCATTGATGACCCTGCATTGGACATCGATGAAAATTGTGTGATGGTACTGAAATATGTTGGACCCGTTGGCTACCCCGGCATGCCCGAAGTGGGCAACATGGCCTTGCCGAAAAAAATACTTGCCAAGGGTATCAAAGACATGGTGCGCATCAGTGATGGCAGGATGAGTGGCACTGCCTATGGCACTGCAGTACTCCATGTTTCTCCGGAAAGTGCCATTGGCGGAAACTTGGCCTTGGTGGAAAATGGAGACATGATCGAACTGAATGTTCCCCAACGCAAACTGCATTTGCATGTAAGCGATGAAGAGCTAGCACAAAGAAAGGCAAACTGGATTGCTCCCAAACCAGCAGCCAGCAGGGGTTATGTGAGTTTGTACATCAAACATGTGGAGGGAGCCGACAAGGGTGCCGACCTTGATTTTCTCAAAGGAAGTTCAGGAAGCACGGTGACCAGGGATTCACATTGATGGTTTAAACCCAAACACGATGACCATTCTCATCATCATTCTTGCCATTGCCTTACAGGTATTCCTGTCAGTCAAAAAAATTAGTCCATTTATTTCATTGCTCATTGTTGCCATTGCAACAGGTTTGTGCCTGGGTATGCCCGCTGCAGACCTGCTCAAGTCGATTGAAAAAGGCGTTGGCAGCACATTGGGAGGATTGGCCCTGATCCTTTGTCTGGGGGCCGTCCTCGGAAAAATTTTAGAAGCGTCGGGTGCTGCGGAAAAAATCACCATCTCTCTCATCAACCGATTTGGCCTGAAAAAAATCCAATGGGCTGTAATGCTCACCGGCTTTTTGATCGGCCTTCCTCTTTATTACAATGCGGGCTTTGTGATCCTGGTTCCGCTGGTGTTCATGCTCGTGCGCAAAACCGGACTACCCCTCTTGTACGTTGCCATCCCCATGGCCGCTGCCTTGAGCACAACACATTGTTTTCTTCCTCCACATCCCGGACCTGTGGTATTGGTCAATGCTTTTGGTGCAGACATGGGAAAGGTATTGATCTATGGCATCATCATCGCCATCCCGGCCGTGATCGTAGCGGGGCCTATCCTTGGAAGGTTCCTGAAAGGCATTCACTCTGCAGAACAGACAGCAGTGGTACCTGTACCAACAGCATCAGCACTTCCCAATGCTTTTCCCAGTTTTATGATTGCCTTGTTGCCTGTTCTGTTGATTACACTAGCGGTGGTTTGCAATGCATTCCTGGATCAGGGGCATCTGCTCAGGCAATTTTTTTCTTTTGTTGGTGAGCCGGTGGTTGCACTGCTAATATCCGTTATATTGGCGATTTATTATTTTGGCATCAAGGCAGGCATTCAGATGGATAATATCATGAAATGGGTGAGTGATGCCATCTCAGGCATTGCCATGATCCTGCTGATCATCACGGCTGGCGGGGTTTTCAAGCAAGTCTTGCAAGACAGTGGCACCGGAACCTATATCGCTTCTTTCAGCAGCAAATGGCAGATGCCTCCATTGGTTTTTGGGTGGATCATTACCGCATTGCTGAGGGTCATGATTGGTTCAGCAACAGTTGCGGGCATCACCGCTGCAGGCATTGTATCGCCATTGGTTGCTGCAGGTGCGGCTTCCCCGGAGTTGATGGTATTGGCGGTAGGAAGCGGCTCTGTATTTGGATCTCACATCAATGATTCTGGCTTCTGGATGTACAAGGAATTTTTCAGGTTGACCCTGAAGCAAACATTTTTATCATGGACGGTGATGGAGACCCTGATCTCCATCATTGGACTGGCGGGCGTACTGGTCCTGAACGCGGTTTTGTAAAAAGAGCTGAAGCGAAAAGGATTTAGCAGAATTAAAACGTCTAAGTTGAACAGGACATCCATTACATTCATTTTTATACGATATTTATCATTAAGTATTTTTTACACTCATTTCAAACGATTGTCAAATGAAGTTGAACAACGACTCACGCCGTAAATTTCTAAAGGATACAGCGCTGGTAACGGCGGCTGCATCCATGCCTTCCCTATTTACACAGGCAAGGTCCAACCGCAAGGCTGGCGAAAAAGTAAAACTCGCTTGCATAGGTATTGGTAACCAGGGAGCTTCAGACCTGATGCAGTTCCACAAATCCGGCCTTGCTGAATTTGTGGCTTTCTGTGATGTAGACATGGGTGCTCCCCAGACACAGGCTGTACTGAAACAATTTCCTGATGTTCCCAGGTTCCAGGACTTCCGCAAGATGTTCGATAAGATGGGGAATGAAATCGAAGCGGTAAGCATCGGTGTTCCCGACCATTCGCATTTTGCCATTACCATGATGGCCCTTTCTTTGGGCAAGCATGTATATGTTGAAAAGCCGATGGCGCGCACCTTCAATGAGGTGGAGCTGATGATGAAGGCTGCGAAAAAACATAGCAAACTGGTTACACAAATGGGTAACCAGGGTCACTCGGAAGCCAACTATTTTCAATTCAAGGCATGGACTGAGGCGGGTATCATCAAGGATGTAACTGCCATCAGTGCACACATGAATTCAGCGCGTCGCTGGCATGCTTTCGATCCAAAGATCAAGAGCCTTCCTGCCAAGGAGGCCATCCCATCAACACTTGACTGGGATACCTGGCACGGAGTGGTCAAAGAGCATGACTACAACCACGATTACCACAATGGCCAATGGCGTTGCTGGTATGATTTCGGAATGGGTGCCCTCGGAGACTGGGGTGCACACCTGATTGATACCGCTCACCAGTTTTTGGACCTTGGGCTTCCAACAGAAGTCAGCATGTTAAGGGCTGATCAGCACAATCCATTTTTCTATCCTTATTCATCCACCATCCTGTTCAAGTTTCCCGAGCGCAAAGGGATGCCAGCTTGCGATATCACCTGGTACGATGGCTTGAACAATCTTCCTCCATTGCCGGAAGGATATGGTTCTTCTGCAAAGCTGGATGCAAATATCCCAGCGCCAAGCAATGGAGCCATCCAATCACAGAAGTTGAATCCTGGGAAGATCATCTACAGCAAGGACCTCATCTTCAAAGGAGGTTCCCATGGCAGCACGTTGAGCATCATTCCTGAAGCCAAGGCAAAAGAGATGGCATCCAAACTTCCAGTAGTACCAGATAGCCCATCCAACCACTATGCCAACTTCCTGAAAGCCTGTTTGGGCCAGGAGGAGACCCGTTCTCCGTTTGCCATTGCAGGTCCGTTGAGCCAGGTCTTCTGTTTGGGGGTGCTTTCTCAAATGCTCAATACAACATTGAAGTTTGACAGAAAGAAAAAGCAGATCACGAACAATAGTTTTGCCAACCAATTGCTGGTGGGTGCCCCACCACGAAAAGGTTGGGAACAATACTATAAGATTTAGGATATTTGCCGCGTGAGAAAATTTCACGCGGCATTTTTTTTGTCTTTCATTTCCTGCATGGTGCATGCCCAGTCATCGAGTATTTGGTTTTCTGCTCAGGCACCCCTGCGCATCAAAAACTGGGAATGGCACCAGGATGCAGGCTACCGTACCATTGGAACCAGCGCACGCGCTTCATTGTGGTTTTACAGGACAGGGGTCCGGCGCTATTTTTCTGATCACTGGAATGCCGCCGGGGGTTATGCCCTTTTTGTATCAAGGGTGGAAAAAGACAGGCCGGCTTTTGGTGCGGAAAACAGGATCTGGGAAGAACTGGTGCGGCAAGATCAATGGAGGAAACTCAAATGGATGCAGCGCCTCAGGATTGAACAGCGTTGGTTTGATGCAACCACTAAAACACCTTACTTCTCCGCCCATCGTTTAAGGTACAGAACTGCAATTGTACATACATTGAATTCCCGGTTGGACCTGCAGCTCTATGACGAGTTGATGGTACAAAACCAGCGTGGGCAATGGGGGTTCAACCAAAATAGAACGGGTGCCTGGCTGAACATCAAGCCATCAAAAAAACAGTCTTTCAATCTTGGATATACATTTTTGCACCAACGCTCAGGGAACACGAATCTTATCATGTTGGGCTACCAACAGCAGTTGACCCGTTAGGCAATTTCCAATGCCGAAAGGTCCAATACCCTTGACTTGGATTGGCCATCAAAAACAATCACGAGTTCAGTTGGTGAGGACTGAATGGTTCCCTCCCGCTCCCACCATCCAAAGTCGAAACTGATTGGTGCTACTGCATAACGGCATGTATGGTGCGGAAGTTTGTATGCATCGAGCAGGGCGAATTTTTCTTTTTTATCGAACTCCTGTAAAAAGCTTTTCGAAGGTTTGATCTTGTGTTGCAGCCAGTGGTCGATGGCCAGGAGTTCTTTCAATACGGGATTGTTCGGGTAACTTGTTTCAATATAATCTGCAGCAATTTCATATACTTTTTCGAGGCTGAAACCAATGAATTGTCCGTGTTTCTGTTTAAAGTGGCTTCCCATACCAAGCAGAAAATCGAAGATGCTGTATTGGGCGGTTACATACTTGAGTGTATTGTACAATCTTGGTTTGTTCCAGTATATTTCCAGTGCATGTTCAAGCAAGGTGATGTCTGCCAATTCCTGCTCTGAGAGGTAGTTGCTGCGGATGATCTGATAAGGAGCAACCGGATCAAAAACATATCCATGGGCCTGGTGCTTGTCGCGCACGGGTGTGCCTTTCAGGAATTTCAGGAAGCCCAGCTGCAGTTCCGGAGGGAATAGTTTGAAAACCTCTTCGAAACTGAATTTGATATCGTTCCAGTAATCCAGTGGCAAGCCCACAATCAGGTCCAGGTGCATATCTACATGATCCCTGAGTTCAAGAATCACGCCCTTTGTTTTATCGAAATTCTGTTTGCGGCTCACTTCCAGGTTGGCCTTTTGGTTGACGGTTTGGATGCCGATCTCAAAGCGGAACATCCCTTTGGGGATCTTCTCTTTGATGAACTGCATGATGGCGGGATGAAGAATATCCGCAGTGATTTCAAACTGGAAAACGTTGTCAGGACGGGCATGGTCGAGGATGAACTGGAAAATATCCAATGTGAAATCCTTCTTCACATTGAAGGTGCGGTCAAGGAATTTGATCACCCTTCCATACCTCATCAGGTAAAGGAGGTTGCTCTTGATATGCTCGGTGGGCAGGTACCTGACGCCATTGTCCAGGCTGGCCAGACAGAATTCGCATTTGTACGGGCAACCCCTTGAAGTCTCGATGTAGAGCACCCGGTTGCGAAGGGTTTCGGGGTCGTCGTTTTGGTAGGGATTGGTGTTGGCATATTGTTCCAAGGGAAAGTTGATCCCTTGTTGCTGGTATATTGGTTCACCATCTTGTTTCGATACGATATTGTTGATGGACCCAACATGCGGATACTGTTGCAGAAAAGCCGAAAAGGGGATTTCGCCTTCTCCGGTTACAATATAATCTACCGCATCCAACTGAATCATCTCCTGCCAATCGTAGGTTACCTCCGGCCCACCCAGCAATATTTTTGTGCTGGGATTCAGCTGTTTTATTTTTTCAGCCACAGCCAATGTTTGGGTGATGTTCCAGATATAACAGCTGAAACAGACTACGTCAAAACTGCTGCAATGGGCTGCAATCTCATCAGGATTTTCCTTGATGGTAAACTCTTTCCAGGTCAATCTTTCATCCGCCTTGTTCAATTCGTACAACAGCCTGATCGCCAGATTCATGTGGATGTACTTGGCGTTGAGCGTTGTCAATAAAAAGGTAGCCTCTGGCATGGTCACAAAGGTGACCATTTTATCATGAAAAAAGAAAAGCCTTCCAAGCTTGGAAGGCTTTTGCTTAAACAAAACAGGATATCTTACCAGAATCTCACATACAATGCTGCAAGAATCATCAGGGTGGCCACAATCAGGGCAATGGTTTGGGGTTTAAGTTTCAGCATCGACTTGTCTGAAACAAATGATTTCGGATTCACTTTCGGACCCGCCAGACTGATCAGCACCATGGTGCCAACCGTAATAACGAAAGACCATCCCATGTTGATCAGGAATGGAATTTCAACGACGGTCTTCACGATACCGCCTTCCATTTTTTGGTATTCGAATGCGGTATAGAGCAGGGTTTCTTTTCCAAAAATACCCACTGCATAATTGTTGAAGAAGATGGCCAGCAAAAACCCAAGCACTACGCCCACCAGGGCTGCTGTACCGGTTGTGCGTTTCCAGAACATCCCCAGGATGAACATGGCAAAAACACCAGGGCTGATGAAGCCGGTATATTTTTGGATGAAGGTGAATCCACCTTCACCGCCAATGCCCAAAGAGTCTTTCCAGGTAAAAAGCAGCGCCACAAACATGGAGACAACAATGGCCAGACGGCCAGTCCATACCAGTTTCTTTTCATCGGCATCCTTGCTGATGTATTTCTTGAAAATATCCAGTGTGAAAATGGTAGAAATGCTATTGGCCTTTCCTGCCAGGGAGGCCACAATGGCTGCAGTCAATGCTGCAATCGAAAGGCCTTTCAGCCCTGCGGGAAGAAATCCAAGGATGGCGGAATAGGCACCGTCTTTGCTGCCACCTTCCAGCTGGGGGAGGTAACCGTTTTTGAACAGCACATAAGCGGCAATACCAGGAAGCATCACAATCACAGGCATCAGGAGTTTGATGAATCCTGCAAAAAGAATGCCGGTGCGGGCAGTCTGCAAATCCGCGCCCAGCGCCCTTTGCGTGATGTATTGGTTGCAACCCCAGTAATTGAGGTTCAAGATCCATTGCCCGGCGAAATACATGGCTATGCCTGGTAAAACAACATATTTTTGGATTTCGAGGTTGACGGGTTGATCGATGGTAGCAGTTGTGACTTCAGGTTTTGGCAGGATCATGTGGAAATGCTCGGGTGCCAGTTTCATGAGATCATTGAACCCCGCCCAGGCGGTTCCACCGGAACCAAACGTATCGCTCACGATGGTCAGGGCCATGTAGGTGGTGGCAAGACCACCAATGATCAGCACGGCCACCTGTATCACGTCGGTATATCCAATCACCTTCATCCCGCCCAAGGTGATGATTACTGCAAAAAGCATCAACACGATCATGATGAGGTGAAGATAATCGCCACCCAACAAACCATTGATGGCCGCGGCTCCCAGGTAAAGGATGGAAGTAAGGTTCACAAAAATATAGAGGAACAGCCAGAAGATGGCCATGATCAATGCTACGGAATCATTGTAACGATTGGTCAGGAACTGTGGCATCGTGAAGATTTTATTCTTCAGGTAAATGGGAATGAACCAAATGGCGATGATGATAAGACCAAGGGCTGCAATCCATTCATAGGCCGATATGGCAATGCCCAGGAAGAATCCTTCTCCGCTCATTCCGATGAACTGCTCGGCAGAAATATTAGACGCAATCAGTGAAGCACCAATGGCCCACCAGGTCAGGGAGCCTTCAGCAAGAAAAAAGTCTTTGGTATCGGTGGTTGCTTTTTTCTTTTTGTTGTAGATCCAGTAGCCATAAGAAGCTACGATCAAAAAATAAATCAGGAATACGACAAAGTCAATCGTTTGCAAGGATCCCATAATGGTTGGTTTTGGTTGTTAGGGGGAAGGGTTATCTGTAATATACTTCATTCCAGCGCAGTTCGTTTTTGATGCCGTAAAGCGTGGAATGTTTGTTGATCAGTATCATTTCAATCTTGGCCATTTCAGCAAAGCTTTGGAGGCAATCGCTGTTCAGGTTTTGGCTGTACGCTGTGTGGTGAGCACCACCCGCAAGGATCCAACCAGAGCAGGCCGTTTGCATGTCGGGCAATGGCTTCCACAATACCCTGGCCACGGGGAGCTTGGGCAAAGGCTGCTTTGGCTTGACAGCCTGCACTTCATTGACCACCAGCCTGAAGCGGTTGCCCATGTCGATGATGGAGGCATTCAGTGCCGCGCCGCCATTGACGTTGAAGACCAGCCTCACAGGGTCAGCCTTTCCGCCGATGCCCAGTGGATGGATCTCACAGGAAGGTTTGGTGTTGGCAATGCTCGGACAAATTTCAAGCATGTGAGATCCGAGGACCATGTTATTGCCCGGCTCAAAATGATAGGTATAGTCTTCCATGAAAGAGTTTCCGCCAGGAAGCCCAGCCCCCATCACTTTCATTGCCCGCACCAATGCAGCTGTTTTCCAGTCGCCTTCCCCACCAAATCCGTATCCATCGGCCATCAGGCGTTGGGTGGCAATGCCCGGAAGCTGCACCAGGCCATGCAGGTCTTCAAACGTATCGGTATAGCCTTTGAAATTCCCGTCTTCAAGGAATTTTCTCAGCCCCAGTTCAATCTTGGCGGCATCTTTCAAAGATTGGCGTTGTTTGCCATTTTTTTTCAGTGAAGCAGCAAGGCTGTACTCCTTTTCATAAACTGCGCAAAGGTCTTCCACCTGCTTGTCCTTTATTTTGTTGATGACCGCCACCAGGTCACCGACGCCATGGGTATTGACACTGTATCCAAATTGGATTTGTGCTTCCACTTTATCGCCCTCTGTTACCGCCACCTGGCGCATGTTGTCGCCAAAACGAACAAAGTTGGCCCCCTGAAGATCATTCCATCCAGCGGCTGCCCGGCACCACATGTTCAGTTGCTCATGTACAGCAGGGTCCTGCCAGTGGCCGGTGATCACCTTCCTTTCCATCCGCATGCGGCTCATCAGGAATCCGAACTCCCTGTCGCCATGCGCCGATTGGTTCAGGTTCATGAAGTCCATGTCGATTTTACTCCAGGGGATATCGCGGTTGAATTGGGTATGCAGATGGCAAAGTGGTTTTTGGAGGATTTTTAGCCCGTTGATCCACATTTTTGCGGGGGAGAAGGTATGCATCCAGGCGATGATACCAATGCAGTGCTGGGAGGCATTGGCTGCTGCACAAAGCTGGTAAATCTCTTCAGGAGAGGTAAGCACTGGTTTGAAGACCACCTGCAGAGGGATTTTTTTGGACTTGTCCAGTGTGGAGGCAATCTTGGATGAATGGTCTGCCACCTGTTGCAAGGTTTCAGGTCCGTAGAGATGCTGGCTGCCTGTGACAAACCAGACTTCAAATTTTTTTAAATTGGGTAAGCTCATTGTTGCGATATGGTTAAGGGTTATTGTCCGTAATAGCTGTCCGGACCATGTTTTCTTTCGTAATGTTTTTTGATCAGGGCTTCTTTCAGCCTTGGTGCATTGGGATTGATCTGCTCAGTGAGCCAGGCCATTTTTGCTACCTGTTCAAGCACCGCAGCATTGTAAACAGCCTTGTTGCCGTCTTTACCCCAGGTGAAGGGTGCATGGTTGCCCACAATCATCATCTCTACCTCTTCATAGCTAAGGTTTTTTTCCTTGAAGCAGTTCATGATCTGGAACCCCGTTTCATATTCATAGTTGCCTGCAATCATGGCATCATCCATCGGCGCAGCACAGGGAATATCAACTGTGTTGTGGTCGGCATGGGTGGTGCCAAAGATGGGAATATCCCGCAGCGATTGGGCCCATGCGGTGGCATAGGTGGAATGGGTATGGACGATGGCACCAATATTTTCCCAGTGCTTGTATAAGACTGCATGGGTCTTTGTATCAGAGGAAGGACGGAGATCGCCTTCAATGGTATTGCCGTCAAAATCAACAATCACCATTTTGTCGGCAGACAATGATTCATAGGGAATGCCGCTGGGTTTGATGGCAAAGACCTGTTTTGACCGGTCTGCTACGCTCACATTGCCAAAAGTAAACAGCACCAGGTTGAGTGCTGGCAGCTGCATGTTGGCCTCAAAGGCTGCTTGCTTCAGGTTATTATAGTTGCTCATGATTCCAGGAATCCCCCCAGTTGTTTGTATTGGTTGTACCGTGTATTGTAGATGTCGACGTTGCTTTCGTTGGGAAAGTAACTGCGCTCAAACCCACTGCCCATGGCATGCATGGCAGCCTCAATATTGGGATGGATGCTTGCGGCAGTGGCCGCAAACATGGCTGCGCCCAAGGCACAGGTTTGTTCGCTTTTGTGTATGCGAATGGGCATGTTCATCACATCTGCCATCATCTGCATGATGAAGGGTGATTTTTTCGCCACACCACCCAGGCCGATCAGGCCTTTTACTGGGACGCCTTCTGCTTTGAAGCGCTCCACGATCGCCCTGGCGCCAAAACAAGTGGCTTCCACAAGGGATCTGAATATTTTTGGGGCATCGCTGCCCAGAGACAATCCGGTGATGGCGCCCTTCAATGCCTGGTTGGCATCGGGAGTCCTGCGTCCATTGAGCCAGTCCATGGACAGGATTCCGTTGGGATCAAGCGGTAAGCCTTCCGCCTGGGCAGACAGGGTGGCAATGAGTTTGTCGCTGATTTCTGCCTGCAGTTTTGTGGCTGTGGCTTCATCGATGACCGCTGAATTGTTCAAGAGGTTGTTGGTAGGCCATTCCAGCAGGGATTTGAACCAGGCATAGACATCGCCAAAGGCAGACTGTCCGGCTTCCAATCCAACCATCCCGGGAATGATGGATCCGTTGACCTGACCGCAAATGCCGCTAATGCATTTGCTGCCGATCTCATCCACAGGAGCCACCATCATGTCGCAGGTGGATGTGCCCATCACCTTGCTCAGGTGATAGGGTTCAATCTGGCCGCCCACCGCACCCATGTGCGCATCAAAAGCGCCGATGCCAATGACCACTTCGGTTGGCAGGCCAAGTTTTGCCGCCCATTCGCCGGATATGATACCAGCCTGTTGGTCGGCGGTATAGGTTTGGGTAAACAGTTTATTCGTGAAGCCATCCAGCAGGGGGCTGAGGCTGGCAAAAAAATTGTTGGGAGGGAATCCGCCGAAGGCTTCGGCCCAGAGGGCTTTGTGGCCCGCACTGCAGACCCCGCGCTTCATCTGGGTGATATCGCTTCCTCCGGTCAGGAGAAAAGGTATCCAATCACAGTGTTCCACCCATGAAGCAGTTTGTTTTCTGACCGATTCATCCACCTGGAGGATGTGCAATAATTTGGCCCAGAACCATTCTGAGGAATAGATGCCTCCCACGTATTGCAGATAGTTGACAGGAAAGCTTGATGCATGCAGGTTGATGGCTTCTGCCTCAGGCACAGCAGTATGGTCCTTCCACAACACGAACATCGCATTCGGGTTCTTGTCAAATTCCGGAAGCATGGCCAATGGCGTACCGCTGGCATCCACGGCAACCGGTGTTGAACCCGTTGTGTCAATGGAGATGGCCCTGATGTTGGCAGCCACTTGCGCCCCTCCACTTGCAATGCAGCCACGGATAGTATTCTCCAATCCTTCAATATAATCAAGCGGATGTTGCCTGAATTGGTTGATGGAGGTATCGCAGTACAGCTGCTGTTTCCAGCGGGTGTAGTGGTGAATGGACGAGGCGATTTCCTCACCCGTTAATGCATTGACAATGATGGAACGGACTGAATCGGTTCCATAGTCTACCCCCACAACATATTGCTCCTGCTTCATAAAGGCAAATTCATTTGGCTATCAAATTACCATAAATATACAAGCCAGCTGTCCTGCTCTGGGCTACCCTTGATGCTGAACGGCTGGCTTGGTTTTTATCTTGGTTTAGTAAGATCAGATGACGTCTGGCAAAAGATACGGCGCCCTATAATCCCTGCTCAGCATGGCATTGGCTTCATTCTCGCCTTCGCC
>Ga0214921_10009008_pt1 | contig 12738 bp, 9 predicted proteins | sample LL1505_MetaG_FD_177992 | JGI IMG/M metagenome (GOLD analysis project Ga0214921, IMG submission 177992) | Freshwater microbial communities from Lake Lanier, Atlanta, Georgia, United States - LL-1505 | ecosystem: Environmental > Aquatic > Freshwater > Lake | place: USA: Georgia | collected 2015-05-28 | reverse complement strand
CTCGCACAGTTCACAATCTTCACTCCCTTGCGGCAAAGTTTCAGTCTCTCTTCACTCAAAATTCCTTTCGTCTCATCAGTCATCGGCAGATGCATGGTGAGAAAATCACAATGGGGCAACAGATCCTCCACCCGATCGATCAGTTCCACCTGTAAACTCCGGGCCTTCCCGGCCGAAAGATACGGATCATACGCCATCACTCGCATCCCAAAGGCGATTGCCCTTCGCGCCACCTCTCCCCCGATCCTTCCCATCCCCAAAATTCCCAGCGTCTTTCCATTCAGCTCCGTTCCCTGAAAACTTTTTCGGTCCCACTGACCTGCCGACATCGAGGCATGAGCCTGGGGCAAATGCCGTGCCAGCCCCAAAAGAAGGGTGAACGCCTGCTCTGCCGTGCTCACCGTGTTTCCTGCAGGAGTATTCATCACCACCACACCCTTTTCGGTAGCTGCATCCACATCTACATTGTCCACCCCTACTCCAGCCCGACCTACCGCCCGAATAGTAGGACACCCCTGCAAAACCGCTTTGCTGACCTGTGTTTGGCTGCGTACCACCAGCGCATCGCAACCCTTCAACTTCTCGAGAAGCTCCTTCTCCTTCAGCGTAGGACTTTCAATGACCTCAATCTGCGGACACGCCTTCAGCACATCCACCCCGCTGGGAGAGACGCCGTCTGTGACAAAAACCTTATACTTGGCTGGCATTAAAAAGTTCTAGCAGAGACACACCGCAGGGCAACGCTGTCCCAAACTATAATCCTCACGCCCTTAATCCCCTTATCCCTACCCGCGCCCTTAGCGTGAGCAAATTCCCGCAAAACGAAAGGGCCCTGAGATTTTCACCTCAGGGCTATTTCAAATTTTTAGTTGAAGCTGACCCTTACGGCACTATCGCTTCGACTTTTAGGAACCCCCTATCACCACCCGTCAAAGTCGCCTCGTACTGCTGGTAATCACCCAATCCACCAGGTTGAGGCGAGACCGGACTAGAAGAAACTGTGCCTGAGAAAGTAGACCCCAAATTATCCGTTGACTTCACTGTATAGTTAATTCCACTTCGCTGGAGCCATTTAATTTTGATTCCACCCACCACACTCTCCTGCGTTACCGCACGACTAGCTCCGCTGACCGGGCTAGTGCCAAAAGCAAACTCCGCATTGTTGTCCATTCCATCCCCGTCCGGATCTGCGGTGCCGGCAGCGTCCGTCCCACTAAGACCGAAATTAGCCATATAGGCTTGAAGAGGATTTCCCGCAGAGTTTGTGACTGTGCTGGTTGCCGTGGCAACATTGACTGGCGTCGCGCCGGTGGAAGAAAGAACTACGTTGCCTGAATTTGATCCGACGGGTGCATTCGCCGCGAGACGAAGATAGAGAGTGCCGTTCGCGAATCCGCTCGTTTGGGCAAAGGTAGCCGTAGCTCCGTAGGAAGTTCCGTCGTTTGAGACCTCAAACCCCGGGGGTGCTGTTGCAAGGATATCTGCCGTCAAACTTCCACCTGTCACCGCTACCGTCGTGGCCGAGGGCCCCGAAGCAGCGCCGTAGGTCGTGCTCAATGCACTGAACGAGCCGCTCGGTGTGATCGCAGGGGTAGAGGCACCTGCCGTTGTAACAACGATGTCGTCAAGAAAGGCTCGTTTTGCTGATGTCGCAAAACTGAGCGTCATCGAAGATGTGCCACCAGTAAACGCTAAGGTCTTGGTCTCATAAGAACCTCCCATAACAGCCGTGTAACTCACTGTTTGAGAACTGCCGACAGACGGGGTCACAATGATGGAACCTTCGACCGTGGTCCAACCCTTTACCTTAAAGGTGACCGTGTAATTCCCCCCATTCCCTGATAAGTCGAGGGTCTTGCTGGTGATCGACCCCGTCCCACCACTGACCCCAAGCTTTACTGCTCCTCCTGCGCTGTACGCGGATGATACCGTTGGAAAATTGGCTAAGGAGGTCCCGCTAAGTGCAGAGCTTTGACCGGTAGTGGAAGTGTCATTTCCAGCCGTCAAAGATGCAAAGTTCTCCGAGAGCACCGTAAGACTTGGGGCCGTGCCCGCCACATTCAGCGTCTGGCTCGCTGGGGCAGCAGCATTGTAATTTGCCGTCCCCGCAACACTGACAGTGATCGTTGTCACCCCTGGAGCCACTGGCGTGATGTTTCCACTTCCATCAATCGTCGCCACATTTGGGTTGGAACTGGAGTAAGACAAGGTGCCCGCCGTTGTTGTGGCGCCGGCCGAAAATGCTGAATCTCCCACCTTCTTTCCGGAAGGAAGAGAGGCAAAGGTTATGACAGCCGTCGCTTTGGTGATTTCTCCCACTAGCCCCGTCGGCGCTGTGAAGGAGTAGTTCCCCGCATCTGCACCAGTGATTCCCATCGTGGTGCTGACCGCAATCCCCGTGCCGACGTTAGCGCTAACAAATGTTCCCGAGGTTCCGCCCGTCAACGTGACCACATCGGGCGAAATCACTCCGCTCAAAGTTGCTCCGTTGATCGTCGCAACGGTATTTCCGTCGTAGGACTTCGGAGTCACTGTCGCACCCGTCACCGTTAGGGCGACTGCACTGATGTCGGCTGCAAAGGTGGGCTGAGTAAGTGTGTAATTTGAGTTCGGGGCAGTGTAACCCGTCACATCCACAGGCTTGGCCAGTCCGACGGTGGCAGTGGCAAAGCTGGCGCTGGGAGTTCCCGTCACGCTGAAACTTTCTCCGTTCTGCAATCCAACGTACTCCGCCGTGCCGCTAATAGTGACCGTGGTGGTGCGATCGTAAACCTTGTTGGCAATCCCGATCCCCGTAATCGTCAATGCCGCTTGGCCGACCACGTTCCCACTCAATGTTGTCACCACGTTTTGCGTGGGTGCCCCAGTACTGACAATAGTAAAGGTTAGGTCGTTATAGCTCCCCGCCGACGCCGTTGCCTTCAGTCGTGTATAAATCGTGGTTGAAGCCACACTCCCGGAGGTTGACGTTAGGTTTAGCGAATCCGCATATCCGCTCTCGGGAAATCGGGAGACTTCGAATCCCGTCGGAGCGGTCACGGTCAAATCGTTGTTTAATGCTGAACCCGAGACCCTGAAGTTCTGAGTGGAAGAAGCCGTTCCATACGTCGTGCTGAACGCACTGCCAAAAGTGGCAGGAGCCACCGTGATCGTCGGTGAAGATGGAGCTAAGGGTGTGCCGTTCACTGCTGAGCTCGTGAGACTGTCCCCGGCAGAATTCACCGCGTAGAGTTGAACTGCATATAACTGCCCATTGGTCAGTCCGGTGATTATGAATGGCGAAGAAGTAGAAGAGCCGACCGACACGAGTGCACCTCCGTCGAGCGAATACTTGTAGTCCGTGATACTTGCTCCACCGCTGGAAGTCGGAGGGGTGAAGGCCACACTCAGCTGACCATCCCCTGCCGTGATTGTGGAAATCGCGGGGACCGAAGGAACAACCGCCGCAATACTCCCCGTTAGCGTCGGCTGCGTAACGGTATAATTCGCGGAGGAAACGGTGTAGATGCCCGTCCGGTTCAGTGTCTTGTTTGTTCCTACATTCGCATCGGCAAAAGCCCAAGTGACTAAACCTTCAGGGGTCAAATTGTCCCCATTGACCAATCCGCTGAAAGTAGGCGTCCCCGTCACGCTCGCGGTCGTTGTATTATCCCAATTCTTGTTTTCAGCCGTAAGCCCGGTGATGGTCAAAGCTACCGTGCCGACTGAGTTGCCAGAAGCGGAGGTGGTGACATTGGCATTGCTGGAGGCCCCACCACCGGACAACACGACTGCTGGGACTCCATTATAGGCTCCTGCAGCCTGCGTAGCTGCGTAGCGAACCCAAACCGCTGTGCCGCTTGCGACAGAAACCGAGGTTCCGTAGCCGGAACTTTGACTTGTGGAAACCTCATACCCCGTCTGAGCCGTGGCCGTTATGTTGCCGGTGAGATTGCTCCCCGATGCGGTAAAGCTTACCCCACTCGAAGCTGTACCGTACGATGAACCCGAAATCGCGCTACTTAGAGTGACTGCAGTGAGTGAGGGTGTCGCAGAGGTAGAGGTAACTGCGACATTATCGATACCGATTTTGGGCCGGCTACCTGTTGTGCCTCCAGATCCATTATAGCAATAGAAGCGAAGTTTAACTGTGCTTTTGTTGTTTAATGAGGCGGGTAGCGCTACATTAATAGAGGCGTTTTTTCCAACGTTATTTGTCGCTACAAACGGCAAATTTGTCCCGGTCATTTCCGTCCAATTTGTGCCGTTGTCTGAATAGTAAACCTTAAGCGTACTAACGCGATCGCCGGTGCTGTTATTAATCTCACCCACATCAAAAGATAAATTACCAGCACTTCTTCCGGCAAAGTTAAGGTTCAGATCACAAGCTATGGAGGCAGTGCTGTCGGTGGTTCCAGTTGTAAGAAAAACCAGTTTTGTTGAAGTTGCTGCATCCTGTCCAATAGCAGTAGAACTCGAGATCGTGGCGGGGGAGGCACTTGTTGCAGTTGTTTTGGTTGCTGCCGGAATAGATCCCGTGCTGACAACCGCAACTGCGCCCCAATTAGTAGGCCAAGTGGCGCTAATTCCAGTAAAAGGTTGGCTATAATTTCCCGAAGACATGTCATAATAGCTCTGCCCCCATCCGGTTGTCGCAAAAGTCATCAAGGCGGCGATCAGTGCAATGCACCACTTTGTGAATCCGAAATTTGAGTTGCCGAGAATGTTTTTCATTTTTTCTGCTAATTTATCGGCTTCCAAAGCGCTCCCACCCAATGACCCAACAGTCGCCAAATACACTCGTACAGCTCAGGGTAGTAACCACTCTCAAAATCTGCCCCGCATTTACCCAAGTTCTACTACTTTTTTGTGACAATATGATGGCACTTTTTTTTGATTAAGATACTAATCTAAACATTATCCATCAACACTTTGAGTGCTTTTTATAGTAATATATTTATTACGCTACTAGAAAATAGTGCAATTGCTCTGCACGCACTCCCCCGGTATCACTTTTTTGCTAAATCTCTAATCCCCTGCCCCCCCCCTCACCCCCTAACCCCTGGATTCCGCGGCCGTAGCCCTTCCTACTTAAACGTGCCAACAGGTTTATCTTTGTTTTTTGGATCCACCACCCAAACCGCCACACTCGAAGCGACCACGTAACTGCTCGAACCCACTTTGTTTGTTAAAAGCCCTGTTCCGTTTGTATCAATCGCGAGAAAAAAATTGGACTGCGTTTTATAAAAGCCACTGGGGGTAACGAGACCCATAGATGCATTCGTAAACTTCGGCGGTACCTCCAGAAACGCGATTCCCCGATAGTTCCCCCCATTCGTATTCGTCGTGCTCATCAAACTCAAAAAGTTAGTGTCCGTTTTTCCAGACGCGTTTGAAGGATACTCCGAATACTCCGCGTAGTACGCATTCACCGCCGTCTTGATTGATTCCGCCATTGCCGACACCTCCGCCTTCTTTCCAGCCTGCATCGCACCACTGATCGCTGGCAAACCTAACCCCGCCAGCAACCCAATGATCGAGATCACCACCAGCAACTCCACCAACGTAAACGAGTCGCTTTTTGCCTTTGGAAATTTGCGTGATGAAGTTATGTTCATAACATATGACTACACCTGCTCGACTCCCTTTCCACCAGAACAAAAACACATCTCATCCAGCAGCTGCGGGATACGCCACGTTAGCTTCAAAACTATATTCACACCTTCGCACATTAAAACCTTCGAACATTAAAATCCTGCGAAGCTTACCAAGGGTTGCCGAGACTGAGCGAAGCAGGGCCGCCTTCACCTTGATCGAACTCCTCGCCGTCATCACCATCATCGGCATTCTCGCTGGTCTCACCCTAGGTGCCGCAGGCGCCGTTCGCCGTCACGGCGCGACCTCCACCGCGAAGGCCGAAGTCGCCGCACTCCAAGCCGCCTGCGACCGCTACTACGCCGATAATAATTCTTATCCCACCACTACCAACTCGATGCCCGCCGATCCATCGTCCAGTTTTAATCCTACGAATGCGGGTTACACAGATTTCGGAAAAGTTCTCTTCACCAATCTTGTCGGATCTACTAATTTGAGTACTGCGCCGACCTCCAAACGCTACTTCGAACCTAAACCCACAATGGTAAATACCAACGGCTACTTCATCGACCCTTGGGGCTACGCTTACGGCTACAACTCCGACGGTACAAACGCCCCACTGATATGGTCCACAGCCGGCCAAACAGCAAAAGCTGGCACCAATAAATGGGTAACCAGCTGGCCAAAAATGTAAATATCTGTTTTGTAGCTATTTAAAGAATTAATATATTTTTCAAATATTTACACTGTAAGCTGATGTTGACAATGTAAATCACCACCGTATATATCGTAATCGTGACCTCCATTGTTCCCGCGCCTAAAAAGCCCGCCACGGATTCTAAGTGCCAATCCTTAAACGCACTTCGCACATTAAAACCTTCGCACATTAAAGCTCTGCGAAGCTCACCAAGGTTTGTCGAGACTGAGCGAAGCAAGTCGGCGTTCACACTCGTCGAACTACTCGCCGTTGTCGGCATTATGGGACTTCTCGCCGCAGTGGCTGTACCTGCCCTTAAAGGATTGGCTGGAAGCGGAGGCCGAAAACAGGCCCTTAGCCAAGTGATGGGCGCCTTGGAAATCGCCCGAAACACCGCCATTAATACCGGCACCAACGCGGCTGTGATTTTTCCCGATAGCACTTTCGCCTTAGGCGATGCCTATAAATATCGCTCCATGGCTGTCGTCGCATGGAACGCCACTAACACGAACTCGCCAGCCACCATGGTCGGCTCTTGGATTGTCCTTCCCCAAGGGATCGCCCTATTTCCGAGATCCATCTCCGCCCTGCCTAAAGCGACAAATGTTTCCATTCGCATTTTAACCACGAGCTACACAGGAACTTACCCTGGAATTACTTTCCAGTCGGATGGCGCTCTCGACGAAAGCCAATCCCCCATGCCAACCAACGGCATCGCTTACTTTGAAGGGACTGTCACTGGCACCACGCCCAATACCAATTCCAAAATAACCAATTTCGAAACCGTCCTCTTGTACCAGTACACCGGCCGTACTCGACCCACCCTCGTGGACCGCGCACCATGACACCCCTCTTCCATGCCACTTCCCGACGCCTTCCGGCGGCCTTTAGCCTGACCGAAGTCGTCATCGCCATGGGTGTGGCCGCCGTGGCCTTCACCTCCATCATCGCCCTCTTCCCACTTGGCCTAAACTTGAGCAAGGAAAGTTACGAAGCCACCCAGGCCGCTTTGATCGCGCAAACGATTCTGTCCGATTTGAAAGACGCCCTTAATACCTCCACCAACTCTTTTACAAACTCAACGGCCCCGAAACTTATCCAAATGGCAGGTGAAAGCGATAGATTCACCACCGCCAACTATACCAACATCGACCTCTATAATAATTTCGGCCAAACTTTTTATCTGGCCTACGATCAAAAGCCCCGAAGCGACTCCACGGGCTCCCCCATCATTCTTCGCCCTTCGGCGTTTTCTAGGAGCGCCAGCGACTTCTACAACAACGGAGCAACCAACGGAGCGAATGTTGTCGTAAGGGTGATTGTGGAAACAACCTTTCTTCTCGACACTGCGAGCAAGTCGAACCCACAAAAAATAGAGGTCTCCGTGGAAACCCCCGGCAACGCCAAAAGCACCAACCGCATCCAATATGTTTTTACCGGAGTCATCAACCAGTCATGACCTCCTCCTGCCACCTAAAACCTTCTTCTGCTTGTCGTTTTGCGTCTTTCCTCCACACCCTGCCCAAGCTGGGACGGGGCTTAACCCCTCGCTACTGGGCGGCGGCGTTCACCCTCATCGAACTCATGGCTGCCACAACGGTTCTGTCTGTGGTTCTGTTGATGATGATTGGCATGCAGGACCAAATGTCCAAAGCGTGGAGCAACGCCAATCGCCGGACCGACGCAACCCGCGAGGCTCGTGCTGCCAGCCGCCTGATGGCTAGCGACTTTTCTCGCTTCTTGATCCGTGGAACCAACATATCGAGGTCAATTATGCGAGCTGCTTCCGTTACCAATGCTATGGCTCCTTTTTACTACTACTGCGGGACTGGAAGCATCACCCCAGTTCTATCGATGCCTTCAGGGGTTGCAACAAACAGCTCCTACCTTTTTGGCATAGTGCCAAGAAAAAGATCATCCACCAATGACTCTGATTTCGCTTTGGTAGGGTACTACATAGCAAAAGACACGTTAACGAATATAAACGGGTTTCCCGTGACCAACTGGAACTTGCACCGCTACTACAAAACCAGCAATGCGGCCGTTGACGCCTTCACCAACTGGATGACGAAGCAGACGCCCAATGACCTTTTCCCTTCCCTTAACACCACCAATGATGAAATTCTCGCCCGCAACGCCTGCAATCTTCAGATCAAAGTTTACGGCGCAACCAACATGGGAAACGGCCTTATTTCCACTTATACGTATGGAAACAACAGCGCCAACGGCATCTATACGGGGAACAAAATCCATGTGGAATTGTCATTTTATCCTGAGGACAACGCCCAAAAGCTTCCCAACCCCGAGGCCTGGACGAACACAAGCAATCTGCAGAGATTAGCTCGCACCTTTGAATTCAATGTCGATCTGACGGAAACCAGTGATTAATTCATGCCACACCACGCCCATCTCTTGATTGCAAAAAGCCAGAGAGGCTTCGCCTTGATCAGCGTGCTAGCCCTGGTTTCTTTGGCCGCCCTCACCGCCACCGCGTTTCTGGCCTCTGCCCGCCTGGAAAGGCAGGCCACCCTTCCCATGGGAAACACCGTCCGGTTGGAATGGGCACTCACCTCTGGCGAAAAATGTGCGGAGCAGACGATCTCTGATGCTTCAGAACCAGCAGAGGGGACGGCCAAGAACTTTGTTACTACCCTCTGGAGGGGAACAAACACAGACGACTGGATAAAGGAGACCGGATACCTTCTGATTGGCGAACCCAATGCCAACAACAGCGTCAGATGGACCTACTATGCTGGCTTCAGCCCATCGGGAATGACGAACCTCAGCACCAATTTCATCGGTCCCCTTACAAAATTCACCAACAGCCACCAGGGAACCTTCCTTGCAGATTGTAGCGCATTTATGAGTTCCGCGACCAATGGCTTGAATCCGACCAACGATGCCGTTTGCACAACCATACCTCTTCTGGGAGGTCTAACTTCCCCGCCCGTCGGTTGGGTTTACCTTACCCAACGAAAGCGTCCGACGGGATCCTCGAATGAGGTCACTTCTCCAGTAGCTCGGGTGGCTTGGTTTATCGAGGATCTTTCCGGTAAGATTGACGCGGAACAAATGGGCGCACTTTCCGGTTCCCGCTCAACAGGGACAAATCCAGAGGAGATCTCCCTCACCAACATGACCCGCACAAACGGAACAATGATTTTCAGTGGATCCACGAATCTGATGACGAATGCTACCAACCGAAAACTTTTTTTTACTCCGGGACTGCTGGCCAACAAAGCGATCAGCGGTCTTACCAATACCGACGACCTCCGGTACTTTGCCACCGGCCTTCGCGAGTTCAGGCCGATCAACAAAGCCAATATGAATGGGATGCTCGACTGGATTCCCTCAGGGATTCCAGTCAACATCTCGGGCACCAGCACCAATCCATACCCCAACAGCGGCTTTTCGAAACTTAGCCTAAATGAGCTCACCACCCTTCCTTATCCCTCCAATGTACGATCGATTGCCTCTGTGATCAGCAGCAACCTTCCTAAATTCGCCTCTACCCGGTCGGGTGGCATGTCCCAAGATTTGTATATCAGTAACATTGCCGCAAACATCGTTGATATTTTTGACACCGACAACCTTCCCACATATGGAGGAACCGGAATCCGTGGGATCGAAAGTTACCCATTCGTCAACGAGATTTGGGATCGATATGAGCTGGCCAATGTAGTCATCACCCCCTCAACCACCAATTTAACCGTGAGGTATGACTTGAAGATCACGACTTGGATAGAGCTTTGGAATATGTCTTCCCAAGCAACTACCAATGGTACTTTGCGGATTATATATAAAAATACGGAGATCTTGACCAATCAGATAGGTGGTAACAATATTCCCGAGTCCTTTACCCAGTCCCTGAACTATAACACCAGTGTGGACTTAGCCTTCACGACCTCCCCTGCAACTATATCAAATCTAACCAATTGCAGCATCTCGGCAAATTCTTTTCACATGGTCCCATTTCCCACTTATATAACTAATTTTTCAACTAACCTGGCAATCACTAATAGCGCGAACACGAATCTGGTCCTTTTATGGCGAACTAATGGAAATTTAAATGGTTTTGCAACCTACTACGGCTCGAACTCTAGTGCTTTTCCCACAACCTTCTCGCCTACTGCTACAAACCTAGTGGATGCTTCGTCATCGCCGACACCGACATCGACGAATTGGCCTGAAGGAATCCAGAGAAATACTAATACCCCTCTTAGCACCCATTGCCTTTCTCCAAGCCATCCTGTTTGGTGGCGCGGAAACGGCACCCCAAACTCAGACTTAACCAAAGGGCTCGTTGGTGATCCGAGGATGAGTTTTTATCTCAGCACGAGCGACGGTCAAACCTGGTTCGATCACGAATTTGACATTGGTCGCGCTTCTTGGTGGGCAAGAAACACTTTGAAGGGCTTAACAACTTACACCGTTAATTTGAGTAAATGGCCAGATGCTTCTCATAATACGACTGCATTTTCGAACATTACTGACCCCAATACTGATCCTGCCACTACAATGAGCACGAGAGCACAGGAAACTAATAAACCGGTTCAGATTATATATAACCAATCTCCTACTAACATCATCCAGTTGGGACAGGTTTTCGATCCTATTCAATGGAGCTACAACGTGAACAACAAACCCCAGGGCGTTCCTGTGACGGGCGCTAGTAGTAACTCTGCCTCGGGAGGGGGAAATACTTTGCGAATTGGTCGACCTGAGCACCCATTATTCGCATTCACTAATTTTGCCTCAAATTCCACCCCCGCGATTCCCAACATGGGGGGATCCTCCGCCGCTCTTCTTGATCTTTTTTGTGTGAGTAACGGAGACAAGAGCGGAGGCCCTATCCGCACGGGCGGAAAAATCAACCTCAATACCGCCCCCGCTCCGGTCCTCCGCGCCTTGGCAGGCGGAATTCTTCTCACCAACGACCCCTCCCAGTCTCCGACAAACGCTATCGTTCCACCCGGCATGGCGGAAGCTTTTGCCCAAGGTGTCATGCGCTTTCGTTCCCAATACCCTTTCCTTACGCCGAGTCACCTCTCATTCATCGGTACAGATCCAGCCTGGCCCAATACCAATAGCTGGCCCAGTAACTCTGTTTTTGGAAACAAGGATTCAATCTCTCTCGCAACCAACTCGGCCAACAACCTGACAAACACTTCCCTCGGCGTCACCGAATGGAATGACCAAGCCGCCGAAGAGTGGTTTTCCAAAATTTATAATTTATCAACGGTACAGAGTGATAATTATCGCGTTTACATTGTTGCTCAGCTGGTCGCCACCAACGCTAATGGCCAAACTAATGCCATCAGTCCTGTCGCAAGGAAATATGTCCAATTCGCCAACCGCCCCGATACCGTCACAACCGTTGGCTCCACCACCAACACGACTTATAATGTTAATATGTACTCTTGGGCTATCAAAAAGGGCACGAAAAAAGTCTACGAGTCACCCTATTAGTATTTCGATCGTGTTACCCAGTAAATTACGTCTTTCTTGGCGGTTTCAGTAAACTTGCATGCCTTTGGCTAACTTTTTTACCCCAAATACCTCTGTCTCACGATGCCCGCCTAAGATCATATTGATACCCAACTCATTGGCCTTCACCTCGGTAGGATAATCCGCCTCGCCAGTGATCAGGGTATCAAGTCCCGCCTTTACTACCTGATCCAGATCTCCAAACCCCCCCGTTACAATTCCGATCCTCCGACAAACTTTCGGCCCACCCTCGATCACTTTCACACCTTCATACCTTCTAACCTTCACACCCTTTTTAGCTTTTAACCCTTCGAAGCTGCTTCCCCGACTTTGTCGGGGCCCGCAGCGAAGCAGGGCCATCCGATTCACCAAATCTCTTACCTTCCACCTGCCCCCTTCCACCTTCCAACCAATTGCCCTTCCCATGGCTACACCGAACGGTTTGCTCTTCCAATCAGCCAGCCCCAAAGCTCTGAGCAGCCCGATCGAATTTCCCAAATCCGGATGGGCATCTAATGGAAGATGGGAGGAGTAGATCGCTACTCCCAATCTCTTCGCCTCCCGAATCCGCTTCGCCCGAATCTTCCGATCTAAAGTCGAACTCCCCCAAAACAGCCCATGATGCACGATTAGAAAATCCACTCTTTCTTTTCCCGCTTTTCGAATCGATTCGGTATCCGCATCCACTGCCCATCCCACTTTTTTTACCGGCTTGTTGTGACTCACCTGCAATCCATTCTTAGCCCCAGGATAGTCTCGGAACTTTTTTGTCTTCAAAATCTTGTCGAACTCCTTCGCCAACTCCTTTGCCTTCATCCCACCTTCTTACCCCGTCCTCCCATCCAACGCATCGCGAATCTTGCACTTCAACGGAAACCTGAATCTGGACTAATGTCTTTTCATGAATCCGGCGATCGTCCTCGAACACTCCTCTTTCCTGATCGTCGATAAACCTGCTGGCTGGCTTGTTCACCCCACTC
>Ga0214921_10009007_pt1 | contig 12739 bp, 9 predicted proteins | sample LL1505_MetaG_FD_177992 | JGI IMG/M metagenome (GOLD analysis project Ga0214921, IMG submission 177992) | Freshwater microbial communities from Lake Lanier, Atlanta, Georgia, United States - LL-1505 | ecosystem: Environmental > Aquatic > Freshwater > Lake | place: USA: Georgia | collected 2015-05-28 | reverse complement strand
CGGCAAAGGGGCGGGTCGGGTCGAGCCAATGGCGGCGCAAACCAATATCGACTTCGCGCCCCTCAATTCGCTCCACCGCCAGCCAATCGACAAAGTCAGGATCGGCCGGCCCGCCGAGCCGCGCCAGCATAGAGAGCCACGCCGCCAGCGTATCGGTGCGCCAGCTCAGGCTCGATCGCGCGCCCTCAATACGTGCCCGCGCCTGTCCGTCCAACCAGTCGGGCGCTTCTTCCAACACCGATTCAAGCCGCCGTCCCAGCGCAATGAGGGGGCGCAAAAGTGCATCCAGCGCCTTGCACGCGGGTTCGACCGCGGTCAGCAGCGCGCCATCAAGTTGGGCGGCCTCTGTCTCCAGCCCATAGCCCGCATCCTCATCGGTCGCGCGCGCAAAAACAAGGCCACGGATTTCTGCAAACATTGCCTCCATCGGGCCAAAGGGCGCGCCTTCGGCAATGCGCTGCACCCACCCGTCAGAGGGCAAAGCGCTGGCGGCATGGGCGGCAGCGCCAATGGCCGTTGCGCCATCCGCATCATAGCTCGCCACATCGGCCAGCCGCGCGGCAAGGCCGCGCCTGCGCCCGCGGGATTTGCCTTCCGGGCCGATAATCCACCGTCGCAACTCGATGGCTTCTTGCCCCGTTAATGCGGCGGCAAACATCGTGTCGGCCGCATCAAACACATGATGCCCTTCGTCAAAGACATAGCGGGTTGGGCGGGTCGCCTCTTCGCGTCCGCGTGCAGCATTGACCATGACCAGCGCATGGTTCGCGACAACAATATCGGCCTCGGCAGAGGCGCGGGTGGCGCGCTCAATAAAGCATTTTCGATAATGGGGGCATCCCGCATAAACGCACTCGCCCCGCCGGTCGGTGAGCGCGGTGGATCCATTGCGGCGGAACAACGTCGGCAGCCAGCCGGGCAGATCGCCGCCCACCATATCGCCATCCCGGCTATAGGCGGCCCAGCGCGCAACAAGCTGCGCCATAATCGCAGCGCGCCCGGCAAAGCCGCCCTGCAAGGCATCTTCTAGGTTCAAAAGGCACAGATAATTTTCCCGCCCCTTGCGAATGACAACACGGCCCTTGGCCGCTGCATCGGTGCCATAAATCCGCGCCGTCTCGGTCGTCAGCTGGCGTTGCAGCGCCTTGGTGTAGGTCGAAATCCAAACTGGCCCGCCGGATTTTTCGGCCCAAAGGGACGCTGGCGCCAAATAGCCCAGCGTCTTGCCGATGCCGGTGCCGGCCTCTGCAAGCAAAAGCCGGGGCATGTCCACCGCAAGGCGCGGCGCAAAGGCAGACATGGCAGCAGAGGCATAGGCTCGCTGGCCATCCCGTCGCTCGGCCCCTTCGCCGGTCAGCGCCCCCAGCCGCGCAATCACCTCCTCTTGGGTCAGCTCGACCGGGCGCGGCGCGGGGCGCGGGGCGGCTTCTTCCCATTCGGGCAATCTGGAAAAGAGCCAGCGTTCATCGCGGCCGGGCGCTGTCAGCCGATCTGCAAGGGCGGGCGCCCAGGGCCAGCGCAATCGGGCCAGCGCCTGCGCACAGGTCCAGGCCCCTTCGCGTTCAGGCCACTCTCCTTGGGCTGTTTCTAAAAGAACCTGTGCGGCCTGTTGCAGCAAAGCAGGAACCGCCGCCTCCATAAGCCCCTCCCCTTCAGGGGAGGGGGAAGGGGCGGGTTGGTCGGACTGTTCGAAGAGCTGGGTATTCCCCACCCCTGCCCCTCCCCTGAAGGGGAGGGGTGAGAGCGTAAGCGCACGGATCAGACCCTTCACTGTCGGCACCATGAAGCGGGCCGGATGCAGAAAGGCAAACAACTCCAACAGGTCAAGACCAGATAAATCGCCATAGCCGAGTCGCGCGGCCACCAACGGCGCGTTGAGCAGGATCACCGGGGTTTCGGCGGCCAAGGCAATGGCATCTCCCCGGCTCACCCGGCGGGTTTCACCATTGGCCGTCGCAATCCAGATGCCAGCATGGCTTGCATGCAGCGCAGGATAGGGCAAAGGGGCAGACACAGACCGGGACACAGACCCGGATTGGCCCAATAGGAACGAAAGAGCAACACGACGTGAGCAATTTGCGCGATATCGCGATGGCATCCAAAGCTTGGCCCTTTGAAGAGGCGCGCAAGGTGCTCAAACGCTATCCATCGGGCAAAGCGTCGGGGCCAGTCATTTTTGAAACCGGCTATGGCCCGTCGGGTCTTCCGCATATCGGCACCTTTAATGAAGTGCTGCGCACGACAATGGTCCGCCGCGCCTTTGAAGCGCTGACCGATTTGCCGACTCAACTCATCGCCTTTTCCGATGATATGGACGGGCTTCGCAAAGTGCCCGACAATGTCCCCAATCAGGCGATGCTGACCGAATATCTCGGCAAGCCGCTGTCGCGCATTCCCGATCCGTTCGGAAAATTTGAAAGCTTTGCGCATCATAATAATGCGATGCTGCGGGAGTTTCTGGATCGCTTCGGCTTTGACTATGACTTTGTCTCGTCAACCACCCGCTATGAAGGCGGTCATTTCGATGATGCGCTCAAAAATGTTCTGCGCTGCAATCGGGCCATTCTCGACATCATGCTGCCCACCCTCCGAAAGGAGCGCGCCGCCACCTATTCGCCCATTCTGCCTATCAGCCCAAAATCGGGTATTGTCCTCCAAGTCCCGGTAGAGGTGATGGATGCCGATGCCGGCCTCGTCCGCTTTGAAGATGAGGGGGAGATGATCACCCAATCTGTGCTCGGCGGCCAAGCCAAGCTGCAATGGAAGGTGGATTGGGCGATGCGCTGGGTCGCACTTGGCGTGGATTATGAAATGTATGGCAAGGATCTGACCGATAGCGGCGTTCAGTCCGGCAAAATCGCGCACGTCTTGGGCGGCCGCAAGCCGGAAGGCCTGATCTATGAAATGTTCTTGGATGATAAGGGAGAGAAAATTTCCAAGTCCAAGGGCAATGGCCTGAGTCTGGAACAGTGGCTCTCTTATGGCACGCAGGAAAGCCTCGCTTTCTACGCTTATCGGGAACCCAAGAGTGCCAAGCAATTGCACATGGGCGTCATCCCGCGCGCCGTGGATGAATATTTCCAATTCAGGGGCAATTATGCGGGCCAGCCGGTTGAACAGCAGCTCGGCAACCCGGTGCACCATATCCATAATGGGCAGGTGCCCGCCGATGTTCCGCCGGTCAGCTTTGGCCTATTGCTCAATTTGGTCGGCGTCATGGGTGAACATGCAACCGCGCCGCAAGTCTGGGCCTATCTCGTCAACTATGTGCCAGATGCGAGTGCCGCGACCCATCCGGAACTCGCCACGCTCATCAATTTGGCGCTCGCCTATAATCGGGATTTTATTGCCCCCACCCTCAAGCGGCGCAAGCCAGAGGGTGTGGAAGTGGAAGCGCTGCAAAGGCTGGATGCCGAACTCGCCACGCTGGCGCCCGACACTGGGGCAGAGGCCATTCAGAACATCGTCTATGAAATTGGCAAAACCGGCGGATTTGAAAACCTGCGGGATTGGTTCAAGGCGCTCTATGAAACGCTCCTCGGCTCGAGCGCCGGGCCGCGCATGGGCAGCTTCATCGCGCTGTATGGTATCGCCAACAGCCGCAAGCTGATCGCAGAGGCTCTGGCCTCCTGACGCCCCTCCCGCAAGCGGGAGGGGGTGGAGGGCAAGCCCCTTATTTCGACGCCGCGATCCAGGCGTCGATCTTCTTTTCCAGCACCGCCAGCGGCAATGCCCCTGTGCCCAGCACCTGTTCATGGAAGGCGCGAATGTCGAATTTCGGGCCAAGCGCGTCTTGCGCCTTTGCGCGCAACCGTTGGATCGTCATGGCCCCGGTCTTATAGGCCAGCGCCTGACTGGGAATTGCGATATAGCGCTCCACTTCGGCCGTCGCATCGGTCCGGCCCATGTCGGAATTGGCCATCATATAGTCAATCGCCTGATCACGGCCCCAGCCTTTGGCATGCAGGCCCGTGTCAACCACAAGCCGCATCGCGCGCAGCATCTCGTCAGATAGCGTGCCGAACCGCTGATAGGGGTCTGAGTAAAAGCCCATCTCATAGCCCAGTGTTTCGGAATAAAGCGCCCAGCCTTCGACATAAGCGGTGTTGCCGCCAAAGCGCATGAAGCTGGGCAGAGCCTCATTTTCCTGTGCAAGGCTGATTTGGAAATGATGGCCTGGCGCGCCTTCATGCAGATAGAGCGTGGTCATCCCCGGCGTTGTCCGGCTCGGCAGATCATAGGCGTTGAAATAGAACCGGCCTGGACGTTTCCCATCGGGTGTGCCTTGTTCATAAGAGCCGCCCGCTTCAAATTTTTCGCGGAATTCTTCATAAGGGCGGATCTCAAGCGGCGCCTTTGGCAGCGTTGAGAAATAGGCCCCGATCTTCTGATCAACCTGCTTGCCAATATCATAATAGCCTTGGGTCAGCGCGTCCCGGCTCTCTTTCTTGAACTTGGGATCATTGCGCAGATAGTCAAAAAACTCTGGCAGCGTGCCCGTAAAGCCCACTTCTTGGCGGACCTTTTCCATCTCACCTTTGATCCGCGTGACTTCGGATAGGCCTGTTTGGTGAACGGTCTCTGCATCCAGCGGCAGGGTCGTCGTGTTTTCAATAGCAAGCTTATAGAGCATTGCGCCGCCCTTCATGCTCGACAGGCCAACGGTCTCACGCGCCTTTGGTAGGTAATCATTCTGCAAAAAATTCCGAAGGCGGCGATAGGCGGGGTAAATGCCTTGATCGATTGTCGCGCGATAATCTGCGGCAAGCCGCGCTTTGTCCGCGTCCGAAAAGCTGGCCGGGATCTGTTTGATGGGGCCGTAATATGGCGACACGTCAACCGACTGCGCCAATTGTGCATCCAACTGAGCAATCACATTCGTGATCGTCATCTTCGTTTCAAAAACGCCCGATTGCATGCCTTCTCGGAACCGGCCAATCGCCCGATCCAGATAGAGGATGAAGTCGCGGTGCCGCTTGAGCGCATTGTCATAATCGGTGAGCGTGACGAACGGCGCGCCGCCCTGACCGCTTGAAAATGTTGGGTAGAAGGTGTGAAATCCAAAAAAATGGTTGAGCGGGCGCACCGCATTGAGCTTCAACACATCCGGGCGATAGCCAATGGCAATTTGCTCTGTCTGCCACTGAAACACATCATAGGCGATCTGATCTGTCGGGTTCAGCTTGGATCGGTCGATTTTGGCGAGCCGGGCCATATCCGTGTCATTCGCCTTTTTCTCAGCGGCGAAATAGCCATTGGTGATATAATCTCCAAAGCGGTCGGCATAGCGCATATCGCCCCGGAAAATACCGTTCAGCGGGTTGCGTTGCAGCGAGCCTTCGTCGCTATCCTTGAACAATTGGTGCAGTTGCTGGGCCGCGCTATTTTGGGCGGTGGCTGGCTGCGCGGCAACCGGGCTGGTCTGTGCAAGAACGGGCGCGGCGACAAACGCCAAGGGTGCTGATGTGAGCAACAGTGCTGAGATAAAATGACGCATAAGGATACCCCTCTGGAAATGAATGGGCGCACCCTATCAAGCCCCACCCACAAGCTCCAGCATCTTTGAGGGTAGGCCGCGGAAAGAGCGGCCCTTCTGGTCACACCCAGAATTTTTCCCGAAACCATTTGGTGACGATATATTTCGTCCCAGCGAGCACGGGTTTGCCCGCATGCAACGTCGCCGGATTGGGCGATCCGTCATCTTGCATATTGTTCCACAAAACCAGCATTGCTGTGCGGGGGGATACGGTCATGCCCGCTGTTGGAAATTCTGTCTCGCCGCCCGCTGCGGGCTCGTTGAGATAGATCATCCCGGTCCAGCTGCGCTGTCCGCCCTGGCGCATCATCTCATCCCAATACACGGTCCCGCGCATGAAATGGTCGTGGTGCGGCTTAAACTGCTGCCCCACTTCATACACCTGTCCTTGCAGCGTTTCTCCATGCCGATAATCAAGGCCCATCAGGGTGCAGATGCGCCCCTCAATCCGCTCCACCAGCGGGTCGAGATGGGATAGATTGCAGCTGTCGCTCGTCCGAAACTCCGGGTCCGCCGATGCAGATAAAAGCCCTGATGGCTGCCGCCCCTTGTCGATCAGGGTGATCAGGTCTTCACACTCCGTGCGGCTCATAAAATCTTGGACAAAATAGAGGGTCAGGCCATTTTGCGCGACAATCTGCGCCCGCCCAGAGGCTTTGAGCTTACGCGCAACGCTCCGGCCGAGATCGGCCAGTCTTTCCTGCGGGGTTTTGAGCTTGATCTTCGCCATGTTGTGCGCGTCAGTCGATGATGCGGCCTCTGGCCATCACAAAGTCAACCTTTTCCAACGTCCGAACATCGGTCAGGGGGTCGCCGGCCACAGCAATCATATCCGCGGAATAACCCGGCGCAATCCGGCCAATCTCGGATTCTTTATCCAGCAATTTTGCAGCTGTGGTGGTCGCGCTCGCCAGTGCCTCACGCGGCGTTAGCCCACCCCAGTCGACCATCAAGGCAAATTCGCCGGCGTTGCGGCCATGTTCAAACACACCGGCATCGGTGCCAAAACCAATGGTCACGCCTTCTGTTCGTGCAAGTTTCAGGGCCTTGCCCATTTGCGCCACGGCCTCGCGCGCCTTCACTTCGACTGTGGGGGTGTAGATATTCTTGCCCAACCGGGCCTTAACGCCCGCCAGCGCCATCAATGTTGGCACCATCGCCGTTCCGCTGGCCTTCATGGCTTTGGCGGCGGCCAGATCGGCAAAGGTCGCATGGTCTGCGGTGTCGATTCCCGCCCGGGCCACGGCTTCCACGCCACGTGCGCCATGGGCATGGGCGGCAACCCGCAGGCCAAGACTATGGGCCGTGTCGGAAATGGCCTTTAGCTCAAGGTCGGTGAAATGCTGGCCCAATCCGCGCCCCTGCTGCGACAAGACGCCACCCGTTGCCGTGATCTTAATCACATCGGCCCCGGCTTTGGAAAACTCCCGAACCCGTGCTGCGCATTCCATTGCGCCTGTGCAGGTGTTGTGGGCATGCAGCGCATCTGCCACTTCGGGGCGAAATCCATTCACATCGCCATGCCCGCCAATGATGGAAATGGCAGGCCCAGACGAGATAATCCGGGGACCGGGGATCAGGCCTTGGGCCGTTGCATCGCGCAGGGCAAAGCCGCCGCGTGGGGTTGATCCCAAATCGCGCACCGTGGTGAACCCGGCCTTGACCGTAACCAGTGCATTGCGTGCGCCCATCAGCGTTGCATAATCATCGCTTAAAACCGCTTCATCGCGATAATCCCCGCCGGGGTTGCTCTGCAAATGGACGTGCAAGTCGATCAAGCCGGGCAGCACCGTCTTGTCGCGCAAGTTGATCAATCGCGCGCCCGTCGGCGCATCAGCATAGCCAGAGGTGATGGAGACGATCTTGCCATCCGTCACCGTGATGGTCGACGGGCCAGAGGCGGGCTGGGCGGCGTCGGTGATAACCCGGCCAGCTTGGATCACAAGCGTTTCTGCTAGGGCCGGAGCCGCAAGTGTTGTGGCCGCAAGCAAGGCCGAAAGGATCAGTCGCATCTGGGGTCTCCCTATTGCCTCAGCGTCAATTCAGCTCTGTCTTTGCGCGGCGAAATCGGGCGGCGCAAGGGCGAAAGAGGCCCCCATGTCCGCATAGACGACGGTCAGAGCCTCAATGTCCAGCTGCGTTTCCAGTCCCAAATCGCGCGTTGTAGTGATGGTCAGATCGGCGACCAGCTGTCCAGGCAAGTTGAATTCCGCCTCTGGCAGGTCAGCTTTAAGCGCCGCGACCCGGTCGCTTGGCACATTCAGCGTGATCCAATGCCGCGCGCCTGAAAAGGTGACGCTTGCCCAGGGCCGGTCCTGTGATCTGATGATCTGCGCGGGTCCTGCCATACGCATCAGGGCAGCGCACAGCTGCGCGTGAACCTTGTCGCTCATGCGCTCCTCCTTTGCATAAAGGCACGCACCCGCCCGGCAAGCGGTGGGCGCAATTCCCGGCCAAGGCGAATATCAAACACCAGCCGGGGGTCGCCTGCGACGAGCCGCCCAAATTTGGTCGGCGGCATGTCATTTTGTCTCAGGAAGATTTCGATATCGCGCCTGATGTTCACTATTTGTTCTCCTTTTTAGGATCGGGATTGAGTCGCCCGTTTGTTCGCTCGTTTCTTCCTCTTGAAATCCTACTTGTCTAGGAAATTTCTTATCGTTAGACTAACCTTATGGATGATGTGCGCCTCACGCTTGATCGGGTGATCCGGGAACGGGGGGAGGATTATGCCGCGCTCTCCCGTCTTATCGGGCGTAATCCGGCTTATATTCAACAGTTTATCCGGCGGGGCAGCCCGCGGCGCTTGGCCGAGGCGGATCGTCGGACGCTGGCACGCTATCTGGCGATGGACGAAAAATTACTCGGCGCGCCAGAGCCTTTGGGTGCACCACTCGCGCCAGCCGCCCTTGTGCCTGTGCCCCGGCTAGCGGTGGAGGCCTCGGCCGGGCCGGGTGCTCTTGGTGATCAGGAAGAGGCGGTGGCCCAATTTGGATTTGATGTCCGTTGGCTCCGTCGTTTGACGGCAACGCCGCAGCTTGTGTCGGCCATTTCGGTGCGGGGCGATTCCATGCACCCGACGCTTGGCGAAGGGGATGAGATTCTTGTTGATCGTGGCGATGCGGCAGGGCGTCTGCGCGATGGAATTTATGTGTTGCGCTTTGATGAGGCGTTGCTGGTGAAGCGGCTGGCGCTCAATCCGGCGACCCGACGCATTAGCATCCGCAGCGACAATCCCGCTTATCCTGCTTGGGAAGACTGTGACCCCGCCAATATCGCTCTGATCGGCCGGGTCATTTGGGCGGGTCGGCGCTTCTCGTAAACTTGATCAGCGGGCGCGATCGAATAGCCATTGGCCAATGGCAATGATCATCCCAACGCCAAAGCCCGCCAACAAGCCAATTGTCGGCTGGCCAAAGCCAATGCCGGTCAATGGGCCAATAATAAGACCAAGGGCGATGAAAGCGCCGGCGGCGCGCGGAGCCGGAGTGGAAGGTTTTGTCATGGCAAAGCGCCTATCACGCACCCTTGCGAAAGGCCAGCCTGAGCCGGGCCTTGCCCTCACGCCAATTTAAGTGAAAAGCAAAGTGCACCAGGCGCTTCCGCTTTCGCTCCCGGGGGGATAGGCTCTTTTCATGACGTCTGGACTTATCCATCGCCTTGGCCGCGCCCTTTCCGCAGTGGCGCTTAGTTTTGCCTCGGCGGCCTATGGTCAAGCGAGCGAACAGCCCATAACCGAAGAGACGCCCGACCCCACATCGCCGCTCGATGAAATGCCCGATATTGGCGTCGACTGGCCCAGCCTGCTGCCGGAGCAAGCGGGGGAGCCCGATGCTGAGCGCGCGGCACAACCTGAAATGCAGGAATGGCGCTATACCGTGCTTCTGGACGGCGCACCCAAAGACAACGCGCATCAAGTTCGAACACGCTTTCACGATCTTTCCATTCTTCGGAATAATGAAGCACAGCCCGCCAATCTGGCGCAGATTAATCGCCGCACGCGTGATGACATCGCCCTACTGCGGGATCTGCTTCGCGCAGATGGCTATTACGCCGCAGATATTGACTCACGGATTGAGGCCGTGGGGGATCGTTTGGCCGTGACTTTGCTCGTCACACCGGGGCCGCTCTATCGGTTTGATCAAATCCGCGTCGCGGGCCTCGATGCAGATGGCGGCCTGCGGCGGGTGTTTAAACTCGCTCCGGCGGATCCTGTTAATGCCGATGCCGTCACCCAAGCGGAAGCCGCGCTGAAAGCGGCGCTCGGCAATCAGGGTTATCCATTTGCGGTCGTCCCACAGCCAGACATCAGCATCGATCATGACCTGCAATCCGCTACGCTCGATTTGGCGGTAACAACCGGCGGCACGCGGCTCTTTGGCGCGATTATTCCTCAAGGGGATGACCTGCCCTTTGGGGCGAAACACATGGCGGGTTTGGCGCGCTTCAAACCGGGCCAAGTTTATAGGCAGGCAGATGTTGATGATTTGCGCCGCGCGGTCATTGCAACTGGGCTCGTGTCTTCTGCGCAGGTTGAACCGCGTGAGGGCAGCGTTGCTGGCACGGCGGATATCATTGTCACAACAACACCCGCCCCTGTCCGGACCATCGCGGGTGAACTCGGCTATGGGACGGGGGAGGGCATCCGGGCCAGCGCCAGCTGGACGCACCGCAATCTTATTCGGCCAGAAGGTGCCGTTACCTTTGCGGGCATTGCCGGGACCCTTGAACAGTCCCTGTCGGGCGGCTTGCGGATGAACAATTGGCGCCGACGGGATCAGCTTCTCAATGCTGGTGTGGCGGCAAGCAATGTGCTGCGCACCGCCTATGAGGCGCGCACGCTTCAAATAGGGGCCAATATTGAACGACAGACCAACTTGTTATGGCAAAAGCAATGGACATGGAATGCAGGCTTTGAACTGCTGGCCTCGGATGAACGGGATATTGTTGGGCAGGGCTTTGGGCGGCGGACCTATTTCATCACCGCTCTGCCCGCTTTGCTGGGCTATGATGGTTCGGATGACCTGCTCGATCCAAGGCGCGGCTTTCGCCTGACCGCGCGCCTTTCTCCCGAAGTCTCGCTTCAGGGGGCCGCCTTTAGCTATGCCCGCGCGCAAATGGACGCCAGCGCCTATCTGCCCGTCAGTCAAGGTATCACTCTGGCGGGGCGCATTCGTCTGGCTTCGATCAGCGGCGCCCGAAATTTCAACATTGCACCATCGCGTCGCTATTATGCAGGTGGCGGCGGCTCGGTGCGCGGCTATAGCTATCAGGCCATTGGCCCACGCGATCAATTTGGCGATCCAACCGGCGGCCGCAGCCTCACCGAATTTTCGCTGGAGGCCCGCATTCGCCGCGGGGCCTTTGGGTTTGTGCCGTTCCTTGATGGCGGCAATATCTATATCGGGTCGCTGCCAAGCTTTCAGGGTCTGCGGCTGGGGGCCGGCTTGGGCCTGCGCTATTATTCGTCTTTTGGTCCAATCCGTGTGGATGTCGCCACGCCGATTAATCGGCGCGCGGGGGAAACTCCCATTGGCGTATATGTGTCGCTCGGACAGGCTTTTTGATGCGCCACGGCCGCCGCTTCTTCGGGATACTGGGCCTTGGCCTGTTGCTGCTCGCAGCTTTGTTGTTTGCGGCAGATACCCGGCTGGGCCATCGGTTTGTTGTAGATCGGATCGAAGCTCTTGAACCGCGTAATGGCCTGCGGATCGGTATCGATCGCATCGATGGCTCCCTCTATGGTCATACGCAGATTAAGGGTCTGAAGCTTAGTGACCAACGCGGCGTGTTTTTTGACGCAGACCATGTTGATCTCGATTGGACGCCGCTTGCGTGGTTTGTGAACCGCCTCGACATTCGCCGCCTTCATGCGGCCAAGGCGACATTGCATCGATTGCCAAAGCTCCGCCCGGCCCCGCCGGGTGCGCCACTGCTGCCGGATTATGATATCCGCATTGATAAACTGGGCATTGATCGCCTGACCATTCGGCCCGGCGTGTCGGGTCGGCTGCAAATGGGAACGGTTTCGGGGCGTGTAGATATTCGGGATGGCCGGGCGTTGATCGCGGCTCTGGCGTCGACAACGCAGGGGGATCGTCTGATCCTGAACCTCGACGCTGCCCCCGATCAGGATCAATTTGATGTGCGCCTTGCCCTAGATGCCCCGGCGCAAGGGACATTGGGTGCCATGCTCGGCACGCGCCTGCCGCTTCAACTTCGGCTTGATGGCGATGGTGCCTGGCGTGCCTGGCGCGGAATGTTCCTCGCCCGCCTCAATGGTGCAGAGGTCGCGCGTTTGGCCTTTACGAATAAGGCGGGCCTGTACGGCCTGTCGGGTCAGCTGGAGGCCGCAGCCCTTCCGGCTGGCCGCGCCCGCTCGCTGGCAGCACCCCGATTGACGCTTCAGGGCACGGCCCGCTTCACGGATCGCCGCCTAAAGGGCGCGCTGACGGGCAGCTCCTCTGGCCTCAGCCTTAAGGCCGAAGGCGGCGTGAATTTTGCATCCAGCAGCTTTGAGGATCTTCTCATCACATCGACGCTGCGGGATGTCCGGGCTATTGCGCCAACCATGTCAGGGCCCCCCCTGTCTCTCAAGCTGCGGCTCGACGGGGCGTTTCGTCAGGCCGCTTTTGATTATCTGCTCACGGCCCCCCTGCTGAAATTTGGAGCGACCGGGCTGGAGCAGATGCGCGCCTCGGGTCAGGGGCGGCTGTCGCAACTGCCCATCCGAATTCCTGTGCAATTTTCCGCCCGGCGGATCACGGGAGTTGGGGATGTCGCGGGCGGCATTCTGGCCAATATTTCGGCGCAAGGGATTCTGCTCGCGTCACGGCAATCACTTGTCGGGGAGGATATTCAGCTTCGCTCGGATAAGCTCAGCGGCAAAATTGGCCTCTTCTACGACATCAAAACAGGCCGGTTTGACGTTGGCTTTGCCGGGCGCCTATCCCGCTATTTTGTGCCGGGCATAGGTCTTGTCGATGTGCAAAGCGATTTTCACATTGTGCCCGGGCCCAATGGCCGCGGAACCCGGATCTTGGGCACAGGCAAAGCCTGGGTGCGTCGGTTTGATAATAGCTTTTTGGCCGGACTGGCGGGCGGCCTGCCCCGGCTGGAAACCGCATTGGAACGCACAACGGACGGCCAGCTGCGGTTCACCAACATGCGCGTCCTTGCGCCGCGCCTGTCTTTGGTGCTCAG
>Ga0214921_10009006_pt1 | contig 12739 bp, 14 predicted proteins | sample LL1505_MetaG_FD_177992 | JGI IMG/M metagenome (GOLD analysis project Ga0214921, IMG submission 177992) | Freshwater microbial communities from Lake Lanier, Atlanta, Georgia, United States - LL-1505 | ecosystem: Environmental > Aquatic > Freshwater > Lake | place: USA: Georgia | collected... | reverse complement strand
AGAGTGATAACTCACCAAACATATCTCCAGGTCCTAAAATTGAAAGTAGATTTTCTCGTCCATCAGAGGATGTTGTGCCAAGTTTTAACTTTCCATCAGTTACAACAAATAATCTATCTCCAGCATCACCCACTTTAAACAAGGTTTGACCTTTAGAAATCTTAACCGCTGTCATTGAGGCCCGAAGAGTTGAGGCCGAGGCATCATCTAGTGCGGTAAATAAAGGCGCACGACGCACAACCTCTTCTTCATTCTTATTAGGCATAAGGCAGAGGATACAACGCCTACCCGCTTTAACTCTAATAAGCGTAATCTTGGCCAAATGCGCGAGAGTTTGGCTAATAAAAAGTTACGAGCGAAAGCTATTTATCGCTTACTTTGTAAAAACTATCTGAACGTTAGATGTGAGTTAGATTATTCAAACCCATTTGAATTACTAGTTGCAACTGTTTTATCTGCCCAATGCACCGATAAACGAGTAAATCAAACTACGCCAGCTTTGTTTAAAAGATATAACACAATTAAAAAAATGGCTGTAGCTGATAGCAAAGATCTTGAAAGATTAATAAAATCAACAGGATTTTTTAGAGTAAAAGCAAAAAATATTAAATCATTAAGTCAAAAGATTCTGATTGATTTTGGTGGTGAAGTTCCAAATAATCTTGAAGATTTAATTACCTTACCTGGCGTGGGAAGAAAGACTGCTAATGTGGTTTTAGGCCATGCATTTGGCATCCCAGGGATAACTGTTGATACTCATTTTGGCAGATTAAGTAGAAGATTTGGTTGGTGTAAAGACAATAATCCCGTAAAGGTTGAGTTTGATGTTGGTGAACTAATTACTAGAAAAGAATGGACAAATTTGTCGCAGCGCCTGATTTGGCATGGCAGGCGGGTATGCCACTCACGTAAGCCAGCATGTGGCGCTTGTGTATTGGCTAAGTTATGCCCATCATTTGGAATTGGTGAGAGTGATCCAATTAAAGCAAAGCGCTTAGTAAAAACGGAGGCAGATTTTAAGTGAGAAAACTTTCCGTGCTTATGATTACAGCATTATTACTAAGTGGCTGCTCTACTGATGAGCAACTACCAACAGCTGCACCAGGTGTAATTCCAAGCTGTGATGAGATCGATACGAGTAAAAAAACTAGTGAGGAACTTAAAATGTCCTGCCTAGATAATTCATCAGAAATTAATTATCACAACATTAAAGGACCGATAATAATTAATGTTTGGGCCTCTTGGTGCACGGGATGTAAAGTGGAGATGCCTTACTTTGTTGATCTTTATGCAAACCTAATATTTAAAAGTGGTGAGATTAAATTACTTGGCATCGATGTAGATGAAAAAAATGCTGGTAGCGGACCAAATTTCATTAAATCTTATGGTATGAGTTGGCCACATTTAGAAGATACAGATGGCAGATCAAAGCTGGTATTTGGCCCAGGTGTTCCGGTTACTTATTTTCTAGATAAAAATGGAGAGACTATTCATAAACATATAGGCGCCTATCGATCTAAAAGCCAGCTTTATGAAGCTGTTGAAAAGTATTTTAAGGTAAAACTTTGAAGGTATTTGATTTGTTAGTTCTCCTAGCTCTTCTAATTACCGCATACGCTGGATTTAAAAATGGTTTTATCCAAACAGTATTTAAAACTATTGGTTACATCGCAGGCGGTGTAGCAGGAGTTGCTATTGCTGTAGAGGTGATGAATACGTGGAGTAGTAATCTTGCTAAAGCAGCGGGTGCGATAATACTAATATTAATACTTGCAACAGCTGGGGAGTTTATTTTAGGCAAAGTTGGCCTAGGTTTTAGAAAAGTACTTTTTATTTCTCCATTAAAGCTACTTGACTCATTACTAGGTGCTGGCCTTGCCACACTTCGTACTGTGTTTATTGTGTATTTACTCTCTATAATTTTAATTGCAACACCTTGGAGTATTGGCGATAAATACATCGCTAGCTCACAGTTTTATACCTACACAGACTCACATTTACCAAAAGTAGTAACTGAGCTCAAAACTTATGGCGATAAATTATTTAAGCAGATCAACTAGTCTTCTGATTTACCACTTTGTAGGCCTTCAGAGATTAACTTCATGACATTTGGATCAGCCAAAGTAGTTGAATCACCAACTGCTCTATTTTCAGCAACATCTTTTAACAATCTTCGCATGATCTTGCCACTTCTTGTCTTTGGTAGTTCTGCAACGACCATGATCTGCCGAGGCTTTGCAATTGCGCCTATTTCTTTTGCAACATGATCTCTTAGTTGCTTAACTAAAGTATCACCCTTAGCTGCCTCTATTCCACCGCGCAAAATAACAAATGCAACAATGCCTTGCCCAGTCATCTCATCCTTAGCACCAACTACTGCAGCTTCTGCAACTGCTTCATGAGAAACTAACGCCGACTCTACTTCAGTTGTTGAGATTCGATGTCCTGAAACATTCATAACATCATCTACTCGACCAAGTAACCAGATAGCACCATCTTTATCTAACTTCGCGCCGTCCCCTGCAAAATATAAATTGTTAAATCTTGACCAGTAAGTATCTTTGTAACGCACTGGTTCTTTCCAGATACCACGCATCATTGATGGCCAAGGCTGTGTTATTACTAAGTAACCACCACGACCATTACCAACAGCATTACCTTCATCATCTACTACTTCAGCACCAATTCCAGGAAGAGCCTTCATAGCGCTACCTGGTTTAGTTGCAGTTACTCCCGGTAATGGTGAGATCATGATTGCGCCAGTCTCTGTCTGCCACCATGTGTCAACAATTGGACAATTATTTTTACCAATTACTTCTCGATACCACATCCATGCTTCTGGATTAATTGGTTCACCAACAGAACCAAGAAGACGAAGTGATGAAAGATTAGATCCATTTGGATACTCATCTCCCCACTTCATCCAGGTTCTAATTAAAGTAGGAGCGGTATATAAAATACTTACTTTATATTTTTCAATTAATTGAAAAATACGTCCCTTTGTTGGCGTATCAGGAGTTCCCTCATACATCACCTGAGTAGCACCATTTATCAGCGGCCCATAAACAACATATGAATGACCGGTGATCCAACCAATATCTGCGGTGCACCAATAAACATCTGTTTCAGGTTTTAAATCAAATACTGCGTGGTGAGTAAAAGCAGCTTGTGTTAAGTAACCACCGGTAGTGTGATAAATACCCTTTGGTTTTGCAGTAGTTCCTGATGTGTAGAGAATAAATAAACCATTTTCAGAGTCAAAAAACTCTGCCTCATGTTTATCAGATTGCTTATCAACAATCTCATGCCACCAAACATCTTTGCTGCCCCAAGCCACTTCTTGGCCAGTTCTTTTAACAACTAATACATTTTTAACATTTGTAGAACCTTTAAGTGCCTCATCTACTGCACCTTTTAGTGCAAAGTCAGCGCCTTTGCGATATCCACCATCTGCTGTAATTACCAGAGATGCGTCCGCATCTTGAATTCTAGAAAGAAGCGCATCTGCTGAGAAGCCACCAAAGACAACTGAGTGCATAGCTCCTAATCTGGCGCAAGCAAGCATTGCAATCGCAGCCTGTGGGATCATTGGCATATAAATAGCCACTCGATCTCCTTGTTTAACACCGAGCTCAATTAAAGCATTTGTAGCTTTACAAACATCACTAAGTAATTGTTTATAAGTAATTGTTTGAGCATCCCCAGGTTCACCTTCAAAATGAAATGCAACTCGTTCTCCTCGGCCCTCTAAAACATGCCGGTCCAAGCAGTTAAAGCTCGCATTTAATTTTCCACCAACAAACCATTTAGCAAAGGGTAGTTGCCAATCAACAACTTGATCCCATTTTTTATCCCAAGATAATCTATTTGCTTGCTTTTCCCAGAAAGCTAATCGATCTTTATTTGCTTCATCATAAATATCACTTTTTGTATTTGCGTTATCAATAAAAGATTGTGATGGGGAAAATGTGCGATCTTCATAGGATAAATTCTCAAATGATTCACCGCTAATCTCATTACTCATAGTTAGTAGATTATCAGCGATGACTTTTCCCCACCAGTACAGTTTTGTAACTTTTCAATCTTAATCCTTTAGTAGGTTGCCGTGCTATCGCCTAAATTTTATAAAAATCAATTAACACCTACTGAAAGGAAGTTATCTTGTTAACTACTACCCTAATTACCTTAATCACCATTTTAGAGCGCCTACTTGCAACCGGTGCTTTAACAACTGCCCTATCAGCCCTTTTTAGAAGAGCCTTAACACTTCTTGGGGTGTGAGTAGATAAATAGTGAGCATTTGGGCGGTGACTTTTAAAACCGCCCAAAATGTGATGGAATTAGCCGTAATCCCGTAGATAATTACAACTACAAAAAGGCAGCGTTGCTAATTTGTGGCTAAAATAGTGGGAGAAAAATGCCAGCTGCAGTTTTACTCGGTGCACAGTGGGGCGATGAGGGCAAGGGAAAAGCAACTGATCTATTAGGTGATCAAGTTGATTATGTCGTTAGATATCAAGGCGGAAATAACGCTGGTCACACAGTTGTAATAGGTGATCAAAAGTACGCACTTCACCTACTACCTTCTGGAATTCTTTCACCAAATGTAGTTCCAGTAATTGGCAATGGTGTTGTAATTGACCCAGCTGTATTGCTTGAAGAGATTCGCGGTTTAAATGAGCGAGGCATTAATACCTCAAAACTTAAGATCTCAACTAATGCCCACCTCATTACGCCATATCACCGCACCATCGATAAAGTCTCTGAGAGATTTTTAGGTAAATCAAAGATTGGCACTACCGGCCGTGGCATAGGACCGGCATATGCTGACAAGATAAATCGAATAGGTATCAGAGTTCAAGATCTATTTGATCCTTCTATTTTAAAACAAAAAATTGAAGCAGCACTGCACGATAAGAATCAGATCTTAATTAAGGTTTTTAACCGCAAAGGTATTACTGTCGATGAGGTTTTATCTGAGTATTTAGGCTATGCCGATATTTTAAAGCCATATGTTGCAGATACTGCTTTGTTATTAGATCAAGCGTTAAAGGCTGGTAAGAATGTATTACTTGAGGGAAGCCAGGGAACATTATTAGATGTTGATCATGGCACCTATCCCTTTGTTACATCCTCTAATCCAACTGCAGGTGGAGCATCTACTGGATCTGGAATAGGTCCAACAAAGATCATTCGCGTAATTGGAATCCTTAAGGCGTATACAACCCGTGTTGGAAGTGGTCCATTTCCAACCGAGTTATTTGACGCAGATGGTGAAGCACTAAGAAAGATTGGCGGCGAAGTTGGTGTTACCACCGGACGCAACCGGCGCTGTGGTTGGTTTGACGCACCAATTGCAAGATATGCGGTGCGGGTTAATGGGCTAACTGATTTCTTCTTAACAAAGCTTGATGTTTTAACAGGCTGGGAGAAGATTCCAGTTTGTGTTGCATATGATGTTGATGGCGCACGTGTTGAAGAGCTGCCAGCATCACAATCTGATTTTCATCATGCAAAACCAATATATGAGTATCTACCTGGCTGGAGTGAGGATATTTCAAAGGCTAAATCAGTTAATGATCTGCCAAAAAATGCTAAAGCCTATGTCGAGTTTTTAGAAAAGATATCAGGTGCGCCCATATCTGCAATTGGGGTTGGCCCAGGAAGAGATGAGACAATTGTGGTTAGGGACCTAATCAAATGAGTATCACGCCAAATGTTTTAGCAACAAGGTATGCAACAGCTGAGATGGTGGAAATCTTTGATCCAATAAATAAAATCATTGCAGAGCGTAAGTTTTGGATCACAATATTAAAACTACAGAAAAAAGCAGGACTACCAATCACAGATGCTGACATTTCTGCATATGAGAAGGTTATAGATAAGGTTGATTTAGCCTCAATTGAAAAAAGAGAAAAACAGAGCCGTCATGATGTTAAGGCGCGAATTGAGGAGTTTAATTCTCTAGCAGGAGCAGAGAAGATTCATATTGGTTTAACTAGCAGGGATTTAACTGAGAATATTGAGCTAATTCAAATACGTGATGGTTTAAATTTGATTAGAAAAAGAAGCCTAGAAACATTATTTCTACTTGAGAAAAATATAAGCAAGTATGAAAAAACTTATATGGTAGGCAGAAGTCATAACGTGGCAGCCCAAGTGACAACGCTAGGTAAGAGATTTGCTACCTGCGGTGAAGAGTTACTGTTTTCATTAACTGCTCTAAATGAGTTAATTAATCGATTACCACTAAGAGGTCTTAAAGGACCTGTTGGAACCGGACAAGATGGTATTTCATCCCTTGGCTCTGTAAAAGATTTAACGAAGATGGAAGAAGCAATTGCTTCAGAGTTTGGTTTTGAAAATACCTTAACAAGTGTTGGCCAGATCTATCCAAGGTCAATTGATTTTGAAGTTGTGTCTAAGTTATTACAAATAGCTTCCGCTCCTTCTTCCTTTGCGACCTCAATTAGATTAATGGCAGGTAGTGGTTTAGTAAGTGAAGGATTTAAGCAAGGACAAGTTGGATCCTCTGCTATGCCACATAAAATGAATTCAAGATCATCTGAGCGAATAAATGGCATGGCCGTTCTTCTTCGTGGTTACGCTGGTATGGCAGCAGATCTAGCAGGGGATCAATGGAATGAAGGAGATGTTTCTTGCTCTGTAGTTAGAAGAGTTGTTATTCCAGATGCCTTCTATGTTGCAGATGGTTTACTTCACACCTTTATGACCATACTTACTGAGTTTGGTATTTTTGAAGACAATATAAATAAAGAATTATCTGAGCAGCTACCATTTTTGGCTACAACGCAAATATTAATGGCGTGTGTTAAGGCTGGAATGGGCAGAGAGGCGGCTCATGAAATGATTAAAAAACATGCCACTATAAATACAGCCAGTAACTTCTTTAGCGCATTGATTAGTGAGAAAGAATTTTCACTTTCCCTTGCGCAACTAAATGATCTAATCAAAAACCCAGCAGAGTTTGCTGGAAGCGCTCTTGAGCAATCGAAGCAAGTTAGTGAGCGTATAAATAAGCAAACAAAAGGTGAGGTAAGTAAGGTTGATCTAAAGCCATTGATTTAAGCACAAGCAATAGCCGCACAGAGGACTTCTATAGAAAATTTAGCCTATTCACAGTAAATTCACTTAAGATTTGGCTAGACAGAGCGTTTTTAGTTGTTATTCTTAGCATCTAAGCACAGAGTGAAAGTGGGATTTAAAATGGTTAAAGCTTCAAATAAAGTAAGAGCATCAATACTTGCGGCCACATTTGGTCTATTTCTTGCCACTACCTCTTTTACTACCACTTCAAGTGCAGCAACTGTTAAAAATGGTGTCACTTGCAAGAAGAGTGGCCAAAAAACTAAATCTGGCAGTAAAACCTATTATTGTGAAAAAAATCCTTATGTAACTCCAACTAAGAATACCTGGACGCTCGCTGCTTGCTTTGACGCTAATGAACTATACATTGAGGCTAAAGGCCAGTACGGAATCTTTAAAGATATTCTTTCTGCATCACCTGAAGGTATTACTGAGTTAGGTAAACTGCAAAAGAGCATGGACTCTTTAACGGTTCTAATGAAGACAAAGGTTTGTAAAAAGGGAGCATAACTTTTCGTTGTTGGCTTTCATTCTGTGACTAAAGATCCACAGATCACAGCCACTGTTAAAGAGGTGTTGGATTTAATTAAAAGTATCTCACCCGGAAAATTTGTTGAGTTAAGAGTGCCACCCTATGGCGCGATTCAATGTGTAGCAGGTAGTAATCACCGAAGAGGAACACCACCAAATACAGTTGAGATGAGTGGGCAAACTTTAGTTAGGCTGATAAATGAGCCAGCGTTATGGAGCTCTCTTTGTGAGTCAGGTGAAGTAAGGGCTTCGGGTTTGCTTAGTGACTTATCTAATGTTTTCGCCCAAGCAGCTGTGAAATATAGAGCCTAATCATCTTAATTTGGCATAAAGCAGGGGTAATTGGTTAATCTTCACCCTACGACAGAAAAGAAATTGTAAGGAGGCCTATCCATGGGACGCGGCCGTTCAAAAGCGAAACAAACCAAGGTTGCTAGAGATCTTAAGTATTCAAATCAAGATATGGATCTAGAGAGTTTGGCAAAAGAGTTACACAGTGAGTCAACAGTGAATAGTAAAAATAACCAAGATTCTGACTCAAATCCTGATGATAAGTATCCACGAGTATAAATACATTAAACTTTTAAATTAATCTCATGTTTTTTAGGTCACATACTCAGAAGTATGTGAAGATTCATCTATGAAATTTTTGTTAACCGGAGCTGCAGGCTTCCTAGGTTCACATATTTCTAAGAAGTTAATAGATAACAACCATGAAGTAATTGGTTTAGATGACCTATCAACAGGTTCAATTAAAAATATAGAGCAATTAATAAATCACCCAAAATATTCATTTATTGAGCATGATGTGAGAATTCCCTATCAATCTAAGGTTGATGCAATATTAAATTTTGCATGCCCAGCATCTCCAGTTAACTATCAAAAAGATCCAGTTCGGACGATTGAAACAAATTTCTTAGGAATGATTAACATGCTTCACCTAGCTATTGAAACTGGAGCTAGAATTATTCAAGCATCAACTAGTGAAATTTATGGAGATCCAACTCAATCACCGCAAAAAGAGAGCTACTGGGGAAATGTAAATCCAATAGGAATTAGGTCTTGTTATGATGAAGGTAAGCGGGCCGCTGAAACCTTATGTTTTGATTACAGACGACAATACAATTTAGATACCAGAGTAATTAGAATTTTTAACACCTATGGCCCAAATATGGCAATTGGCGACGGAAGAGTAGTAAGTAATTTTATAGTTCAAGCACTTAGGAATGAACCTATAAATATTTATGGCGATGGAAAACAAACCAGATCTTTTTGTTACGTTTCAGATTTGGTAGAAGGTATTTATAAATTGTTGCAGTTGGATAAAAATCCTGAAACTCCAATTAACCTTGGGAATCCAAATGAATTTACGATTCTTGAACTTGCCAAAGTTGTAATTGAGGTAACTAATTCAAAGAGTAAAATAGTAAATAACCCACTTCCACTTGATGATCCAAAACAGAGGTGCCCAGATATTTCTCTAGCAAAATCAACTCTGAATTGGAAACCTTCAATTGAAATAAGAGAAGGTATTGAAAAAACTGCAACATACTTCAATCAAATCATATGATTAGTAATAAAATAATCCACTTAATAACAACAATAGAGCTAGGAGGCGCTGAAAAACAACTATTAATTTTAGCCAGGAACCAAATAATGCAAGGTCTTATGGTTGAAGTTTTTTATTTAAAAGGAAAGCCTGAGCTAAAAACAAAATTTGAAGATTTAGGAGTTAAAGTAAATTCCTTATTGGTAGATAAACCATTTATTTTTCAAGTTACTAAATTTAGGACATTCATAAGAAACAACGAGTGTCTAGTCCATACTCACTTACCCCAGGCGGAGTTGATAGCATCCTTGGCCTGTAAGAAGAAAAAATATATTATTTCAAGGCACAATTTTGAGCCATTTTGGCCAAACAAACCAAAACTAGTTTCAGTGTTGCTATCACGTTTTGTAACTTCAAGAGCTGCGGGTGGCATAGCAATTTCTAATGCAATTAAAGATTTTTTATTGGCAGCAAAGGAAATAAGTAAAGAGTTTCAGATAAGTACAGTTTATTATGGTTTCGAACATGAGGCAGATGATCTATCTGATTTAAATAAATTAACTAACGAAATGCTAAATTCAAAGAAAAACTTCAAACTAGGAACTATTGGCCGGCTAGTACCGGGTAAAAATTATTCAACGATGCTGAGGGCTGTTGCAAAAATAGTCGATTTTGCTCCAAACGTTCAATTTTTTATAGTGGGTGGAGGAAGTGGTGAGCAAGCGCTGATTAAAATGTGTAAAGATTTAAAGATCGAAAATAATGTAATTTGGCTTGGTCGAACTGAGCATATTAGAGAATTTCTTTCCAAAATTGATCTATTTATTTTTGCAAGTAAAGGTGAAGGTTTTGGGCTTGTATTATTAGAGGCAATGTTGGCTGGTAAACCAATATTTGCAGCAAAAAACTCTGCTATCCCTGAAGTTTTAGGCGTAAATTACAAAGGCTTATTCTCAACCGATGATTACAAATTGTTGTCAGATAAGATTATTGAGTTGATAACTGACCAATCCAAGTCTGATTCGCTAGTATCAGATTATAAAGATCAAATAAAGCTATTTGATCCTGTAGTTATGGCTGATAATGTTTCAAAAGTTTATAAAGCAGCTGGCTTTTAAATTATGTTTATTGAAAAGGATTAAATCAAAGATGCGTCCAACCCCATATGTTGCATCCCTTCGAATTTATGAACCAATAGATTCATTTGAGCAAGCTGATCAATTGCTTTGGTCACAGATTGTTATTACCTCGCCAACTAGTTGGGATGAACAAAAAAGAGCACTAACTAGAACAATAAATAACGAGCCACCTGCGCTAAAGTTAGATGGCGCACACGTTTTAGATCATGAAGGAAAAAGATATGTTGCCCCTTGGTCGACAGCGGCTAGATGCTGGGCAGCCTTAGATGATTTTAAGTGCACACTCCCTGCTGATGTAATTAAGTTTTTTGTTCCCCAAACCATTGAAGACTCAATTAGAAGTACGACTGAGATTGTTGAAGATAAAGTTTCACATATCCTCACCAGTACCTGGAATATTCCACCTCGTTGGTTTGCTCTTTTTCATCCAGAGGAGCGATTACGTGGTGAGAATGAGGATGGCCCCTTCACAATTATGCGAACCTCAATTGGTAAGGCAAAACAACGAACTACATTTACCCATGAAGCAGTGCTAAATGCTTTTGGTTCTGGTCAGGTTGAGGCTGAGATTGCAGACCTTTTGCAATGGCTTGAGATCTTTGATAACAACTCAATTGTGGAGTTAGATTACGGCGGCCTTGCTATTTATTTAAACAACTTACTTATCCAAAATGGTGAGGCAGGTCTTGATGCTGACACTTCAGTTGAGGATGTGAGCACATCTATTGCAGGGCTTGCATCAGGGGATGGCGCGCTCGCAGGTCGCGGCTATGAACGGCTAGTCTCACGCTGGCGCAAGGTGGCCTCACTCGAATCTGCAACATAAATGTAAGAACTTGTCCTTAAATATATTTAAAGGGATACTTAGCCCATAAGGTTTAAATCAGACAATCTGCAGGTAAAGTTTTTTGTTTAATTAAAGATGGAGGGCAGCGAAATGGGTCAAAGCAATCTCTCCCATCTTTCAGTCAGTGGACAAGAGAATTTACTAACCCCAGCTGAAGTTGCAGCCCTTTTCCGGGTGGATCCAAAGACAGTTACAAGGTGGGCAAAAGCTGGCAAGTTAACTTCGATTAGAACTCTTGGCGGACACCGCAGGTATAAAGAGTCTGAGGTTAAAGCGTTACTAAAAACAATTACGCCAAATACATCATCAAATCAGGTTGGGGGCAAATTAAATGAGTGAAGAAAATTCTAAAAAAGAAAATAATGATCCAAAGGCGAAGATGTTAGCTGCGCTCGCTAAGAAACAAAAAGGTGGCAATAGCGGCAAAGCTGGTGGGCCAAGTAGTGGATCAAAGATAGGAGCTGGTCAAACTGGTGGGGCTGCTCCAAAGATGCACAGGCGAAAAGCAGGTTCGGCATAATTACTAAGAGTTTTTAATGGCTATCTCACAAGTTGATTACTTTTTCCTTTTTGTTATTTCTTATGTATTAGTAGGTTTACTAACACCATTAATGCGCAAAATTGCGCTCGCACAAGGAGTACTAGATCTCCCAAACTCTGCCCATAAGTCACACAAAAATCCGGTTCCATATTTGGGCGGTGTCGCAATAATTATTGGGGTTGTTGTAGTTTCCTATATCGCATTAATTTCAAATAAATTCATTTGGAGTAATTTTTGGCTTGCAACATCAGTTCTTGCCCCTGCAGTAGTAATGGGTTTAGTTGGGTTATGGGATGATTTAAAAAGTTTAAATCCTCTACCGAGGTTTATCGGGCAGAGTATTGCAGGAGTAGTTGTTGCTGTTATTTTGATATTAAATGACAATATTGGAAACCCAACAGGAATCACTGCCTTAGATGCAGTAATAACAATTATATGGATTGTTGGAATATGTAACTCAATTAATTTCTTTGATAATCTAGATGGTGGTGCTGCCGGAACTGTGGCTATCACTGCAATTTCATTAACCTATTTGGCAATAACTGGTGATCAATACTTTATAGCTGCATTATCGGTTGTGGTAGCTGGATCAACACTTGGTTTTTTAATTTGGAACAGAGCTCCTGCTCGAATATATATGGGAGATGCTGGCGCTTTATTCTTAGGTTTATTGATTGCAACACTAACTATTAGATTTAAACCATCTACAGATAACTCAGTATCTTCTTTTGCTATACCGCTATTACTACTTGCCATTCCAATTCTAGACACAACAGTTGCAGTTTTTTCTAGGTTACGTAGAAAATTGTCACCATTTCAAGGTGGTAGGGACCACCTATCACACCGATTAGTCAGATACGGATTGAGTAGAAAAGTCGCAGCGATTACGCTTTGGTTACTTTCTACATTTTATGGTTTATTTGCTGTTTTAATTTCATTACAAAATTTTAATTATGAGCTTCTAATTTTGGTAACTGCTTCAGTAATCTGGATTTCACTTCTTGCTCTTTTTTTAAACACCAAAG
>Ga0214921_10009005_pt1 | contig 12740 bp, 19 predicted proteins | sample LL1505_MetaG_FD_177992 | JGI IMG/M metagenome (GOLD analysis project Ga0214921, IMG submission 177992) | Freshwater microbial communities from Lake Lanier, Atlanta, Georgia, United States - LL-1505 | ecosystem: Environmental > Aquatic > Freshwater > Lake | place: USA: Georgia | collected... | reverse complement strand
TCTGCGATTGATGAGGCCATCACTGCAACGCTAAATGATCCAGCCAAGCAGCGCAAAACGGTTGACGATGCCATGGGCTACGTCCGAAGCCTGCTGGCCAAGCGCGTGGACCCAGAGACTGGAACCATTGACCCAATGGCTTTGTACAGCGTGCGCAAAGACATCACAGATGCGATGGCTGGCAAACTACAGGGTGAGCAAGCCAATCTGAAGCTGGCTCGTGGTGAGCTGACTGCACTGCTGCCAATCATCGACAACACGATTGAGGCTGGTGCGCCAGGGTTTAACAAGTACATGAGTCAATATGCCAAGTCATCCAGTGCCATCGACCAGATGCGCATCTTGCAGGGCATTGAGTCCAAGGTGACAACAGGCCAGCCCAACTTGATGACGGGTGAGCCAGTGCTTGCTGCAGCTGCACTACGCAGACAGTTGGCTGCAAAGCAAGATGAACTTGGGGCGCAAATATCAGCGCCTGCACAGACACGATTGAACAACATCATTGATGAAATTAACCGCGGTCAGGCTGCTACAGCGCCAGGCGTGAAAGCACCAGGTTCCGACACATTCAAGAACATGAGCATGGGCAATCTGATTGGCCGAGTGTTCAGTGAGTCCATGGCTGACAACACTACGCTGCGCACCATGACCAGACCCTTGGACTTTTTGTATAGGCTGCCAGATCAGCAGATTCAGCAGTTGCTGGTTGAGGCTATGCTTGACCCCAAGCTGGCGGCAATGATGATGGGCAAAGCCAACATTATGAAAGTTGAGCCAATGGCCCAGTCACTGCGCAAGAAGGCTGAACAACTTGGATTTGGCGCGGCTATTGGCGCACAGGAGTAAACATGGCAGGCTTGCTGGACTACTTAGAGGGCATTGGCGAAACTGGTGCGACCCTTGGCACTGGACTCTTGTCCGGTGTTGTTGGCGCCCCATACGGCCTGTACAAAGGCATCACCAGTGGCCAGTATGGCAACCCGCAAGCTGTGCGCATTGCCGAAGAAGAAGCCAAGAAATTCATGGAGCGCAACACCTATGTCCCCCGCGGCAGGGTGGCCCAAGAGGCTTTGCAGAAAGCTGCGCAGCTCATGGAGGCAAGCAAGCTGCCACCAATAATTCCAGAGGCTGTTGCACTTGGCTCGATCCCGCGACAGGCTTACATGGCCCAGGCAGAGCGCAGGGGCATGGACCTTGAGAGGGCCATGGCGCCAAGGGTTGAGAGAATACTTGAGCGCGGTGGTGCTGGTGCTGGCCTGCTTAGTGATTTGGCGCAGGGGACTACAAGTCAAATTATTGATCCAAGCAAAATCAAAACATTTCCCAAAAGGATGACCGCAACAAATAAAGCAATTAAGACTGGTGGCGACATTGCAAATGCAACAGCAAGAGACTACACAAAGATTATTGAAGCAGGAAAAGAATCTGTTAGAAAAGGTGAAGCTGATTCACTTCAAGAAGCGACAAAACTAATCCCAAGTGAAGTGCAGCAACGATATGAGTTGGCAAATTCTGTATTGGACCAGCCGATTCAGCAGTGGACACCACCAAGTTATAGTTTGCTTGATAGATCGGTAATGAGCCAAACTGGAAATATTGGTGGCGTGCCAGGCGTGACTCAAGCAGACATCAATAGATATGTGCCAGCAAAAGCTGATGTGTCTTACATTAACAGCTTGGCAAATCCAAAAAATTTGGACATTATCAAAAGATCAGTGGAGCGAGGATTGGGGGCTACTGGCGGTGGCTTTTATAAGTCATACCAGCCAATGCGCGCTGCACTAGATGAGGCCAATTATTCACCTGATGTGTTTAATAAAGGATTGGCTGCCACCAGTTTTGCATCAGCTCAAAATAGTGTGGCGCTTGAGAATGCAATTGGGTCTTTGATTATGCGAATGGAACAAGCAGGAATTCCAATCACCAAAGAAAATGTGTTGAAAGCGCACGATGAATTCAAGGCTTTGACGGGTGGCGGTCTTTCTATGATGGAAGGACACTATGCGCCATTTGCAAAATTCTTGGAGCAAGGTTTCCCAAGTGGTGAAAAGCAAGCGCAGAAAATTTCATCTTTTTATCAAAACAAAACAGGCAATTTTAGACCCTATGTATTTGACACACATGAGGCTGCTGGGACATCGTATGCAACACCATATGGACCATATTTCTGGGGCCAAGGTGGGGCTAGAGACACTGAGTATGGAGCTTTAGAGTCACTGCTTCAACAAAAAATTGCCGCGCCACTAAATCTTGACCCAGCAATTGCACAAGAAGGGCGGTGGTTTGGTCTTGGCGAATTGACTGGATTGAAGACTGGCGGAGGTGACTGGCTTGACAACTATGAAAAGCAAGCAGCATGGTCAGCCCAAGAACTTGGCAAAGAATTGACCAGGAAAGAACAGCAAAGATATGTTGCTGATGTTTTTGCGGGTAAAGAACGTATGTTGCCTTGGTGGAAAAAGGATCAGCCTATTCCTGACGTTAGGAAAAAGAAATAAAGAATTGCACATTTTCTTCAGCGACATTGCTGGGAATAGGGTGCATTCCCTTTGGGGGCGTACCAAATTTTGCCAACCATAAATCAGCATACTCATTAACAAGCAAGCTTTCTAATTTGTTTGGCTCAATTTCATCCATTGATTTTGCGTTAACTATTTTCATATTAACTCCCAAAAAACGCGGCCACCAAAGGATCACGTTTGATGACCCGTCTTTTCTGTCTGCGCCTGGCAGCGCCAAAGTCCTTGTCATCAGCGTTCAAGGATTCCCTGAACTTATGGACCCTTGCGGTGCTTTTGGCGTCCTTGATCGGTGGGTGGTCCACATCCTCACCAAACCCAGATCTGTACTGTGGCCTGTATCTGTAACTGACCCCAGCCTGTATCCAGCCAGCGACATGCACCAGACCCTCATCGTGCATCTTGACGAGCAGCCTTTGGATGGCGCGTCTCTCGCCAAAGACTATTTTCATCAGCTGCGTATCTGACAGTGCAGCACCATCTGCCAAGGCCTTCTCTATGGCAGGCCACAGGCGCGGTTTACTCCCCCTTGGCATGTGTGTCCATCCTGACATCCCAAAGCGCCAGCTGGCGTCTCCTGGCGCGTTCCAGCATCCCTTTGGCAACATAGGCTCTGGTGCGCAGTTCCTGAGAGACAGCGTGGCCATCCTTTTCAGGGTCCAGCATGTCGCTCAGAAGCTCCAGCGCCACATCAATTGCTGGGGTGAGGCTCATTTCAACCCCCCAGCATCTTTTCTGTAAAACCTGTTTGGCCCAATCAGCGATGGCAACTTGAATGCGTCCATGGCGCCAACTCGCCCGTTATAGGGAGCCATCTCTTTGTAGTCATAGAACCCAACGAGTTTGTCCAGTCGGTTTGGTGGTGTCTTTTCTGGCTTGTTCATCTTTTCTCCGGCAAATTTGTTTACATGATGGACTGATCTTTGATTGGCATACGCCCAATAAATCACATTTGGATTTTTGTACTTTTACCCAAATGGATTTCATGTTAAATCTTTCAACCAAACATGACAGGCATGGTGCAGCGACGATTCTTTGATGTCGCCAGCAATGTATGGATCATCTTTAATTACTATGTGTTTTGTGCCACTTGGCGTAAATGTTTCACGCCTAATAAATCTGTATTGCTCACCAGTCCGAAGCAATATGAATTGCTGACCTGGCTGCAATTGACGCACAAACTTTTTCATTTTGAGCCTCTTAAGTCTTTTAATGTATTGGCTGCATACTGGTAGTAGTTGTGATTCCCATTGTTGCTCTGGGCCTGATGAAGGCCCAACAGCAAGTCAATGCAGGCTTGTCTCTCTCTGTCGGCCACCAACTCAGCGAACCGAATCAAAGCCTTTGGATGTGTCAAATGGCATGAAGGCAAATTAGCCTGGCCTGCCATATCCATAACGGTTTTCATCTCAACCCCTCCAGGCCAGCAGCACTGCCAGCACGATGCCAATAGCAATGGCTGCAAGGAAATCAACAGCGGCCTCTGCACGCGCATTCAACTTGGCATTCTTGACTTCAGGATAGTGATTGTATTTTTGGTGTTTCATGTCGGTTTCTTTCTGTAGAAAGGGGCCGAAGCCCCGTTTGGTTTAATGCTTTGCAGCCTTCAAAACTTCAGTGTCAACCCAGTCACCAATCTGGGCTGCATTCCAGCCATTTTTTTGTTGGCGGCCCAAGTGGGTGCTGGCCAAATGACAGAAAACATTTCCATCGCGTTCTGCACCAACGCCAATAACTTTCCATGTATCACCAATGTGAACAATTGTTTTGTCGAGAAATTGTTGATTTGTCATGTCGTTTCTTTCGTTACCCAGAACAATTATTTGTGCTGGTGAAACGTATTATGTACTAAATTAAAACAGTGTGCAACAACCACACAAAACAGTCAGGTATTGACTCAAAACGCAACTACAATATACCTCATGGAATCCATCTACACGATCAGGGAACGAGCCAAGCAGCACAAGATCACCATGGCTGCTGTTTGTGCTGAGGCCAATATAAAACAGTCCCAGGTCAGCAGGTGGCTGAGTGGGACTGTGGAGCCTCTTTGGACATCAATCAATCAGCTCAATGACGCATTGAACCGACTGATCGAGAGATCACCAGTCGCTGTCGTCTGAAACCTCTGCAACTGGTGCAGCGGCTGCACCCTTGACGATTCCGAAGTCGGCAGCAGCCGATGGCTTTGCACCACCAAGCGACTGGCCCTTGGACACCAGCATGATGTTGTTCAGGCCAAAGCTCACACCCTTGTTGCCAGCCTGGTCATACGCATACGCATTCAACGATACCCGACCAAAGTCGCCAGAGACAATCTCATCATTACCAATAATGTCGTGACCATGGGCATCGACTGCGCCAGGCTTTGATGTGTTCTTGGTATTGAAGAAATAATGCCCAGCGTACTCAGGGCCAAGTGGTCCACCATCTGACTTGGTTTCGGTGTCGCCATCACGCAACGGGTTGCGCACAGTCTTGGGGATTTTGTCACCGAACTTGGCGACCAGCGCCTCTTTCGCAGCTGCTTTCAAAGCAGTGACTGTCTCAGTGTCAGTCTTTGGAACCAGCACCTGAGTGCTGAATTCCTCTTTGCCATTCAATTCATTCTTACGGGCGGTCAGAGCAGAGAAATATGAAAAGCGAACTTTTCCGGTTACGACTCGTGTCATTGGGTTTTCCTTTTTTACGGTTATGACGTTTTCTGCGGTTGCAGAAATTGCACTTTAGCACAATTACCGATATGATGGCAACAAGTTAAAACGAGGCAAACGATGACTCTCTTCCCCCACCAGCTGCTGGCCAAGCAGTTTCTACTGGCCAAGCAACGGGCCATCCTGGCCGATCAACCCAGAGTCGGCAAGACGCTACCCACAGCGGCAGCAGCCCTCGAAAACCTCCCCGTCCTTGTCATCTGCCCAGCCATCGCCAAAACGGTCTGGGAGGCTGCATTCCAGCGTCTTGCACCCCATGCCTCAGTCCATGTCGTAAACGGCAGGCAGTGGGCGGCAACACCTGTCAGCGCCGACATTGTGATTGTCAACTACGACATCTTGCAGTACGTTCATGAGCGCACCTATAGCACGCTGATCTTAGACGAGTGCCACCGAATCAAGAACCCCAAGGCACTGCGCACCAAAGCGGCAATGAACTTGATGAAAAAGATCAACCATGTGTACGCATTAAGCGGCACACCCATCCCCAACAGGCCAATCGAGCTGTGGCCGATCCTGAACGGCCTTGGCATTTACAGGGGCGGCTGGTACGACTTTGCAGCCAGGTACGCCAAGATGTGGAAGGCGCCATGGGGCATGGATGTCTCTGGCGCGTCCAACATCCCTGAACTGAAAGCCTTGATGAAGCCCCATGTCATGCGCAGAAAGAAGGAAGACATCTTCAAAGACTACAAGGAGCCACAGGTCAGTCTCATTACGTTTGACATGCCAATTGACAAGCGAGAGCAAGACTTTGACGCTGATGCCTTGTTCGCCAATCCCAACGCCATCATGGCCTTTGAGGGTTTGGCCGAGGTCATGCGGGAATCAGGTCTGCGCAAGGTGGCGCCAGCCAGTGAATTCATTGATGATCTGCTGCAAGCCGGCGACCCTGTTGTCGTGTTCGCGCATCACAAGGATGTGGTGGCGCAGCTGGCCGAACAACTCAAAAGCTATAAGCCTGGCATTGTGGTCGGTGACACGTCAAGGGCCAAGCGTGACATGGCCATCCAAGATTTTCAAGCAGGCAAGACCAAACTCATCATCGGCAACATTGCGGCCATGAGTGAAGGCGTTGATCTAAGTGCAGCCGACACGATTGTCTTTGTTGAATGCACTTGGTCCACATCTGCACTGGAGCAGGCATCCAGCCGAGTGGAGAACATCAATAAGAACGGCATCCCCCCAATCATCTACATCCTGACCATCAGGGCATCACTGGACCATAACGTGCTGGCCAAGGTGCTCAAGAAGTTGGATGTAGTCAGTCAGATTATTTAACCCCAGGAGAAAACCATGCAACCCATTGACCATACTGAACGTAAACACGCCCGTCTCTCTGCATCACGCACAGACAGGTTTATGACCTGCCCAGGCAGTTATCGCCTCGAATCCCTGATGCCCTATGAGCCAGCAGGTGAGGCTGCGGCCATTGGCACTGCCATCCATGAACTCTCAGAACTTATCCTGTCCAACAAGCCCATCCCTGCTGGCACAGACCCCGACCACATCGCCATGGCCCAAGGCTATGCCGACTTCATCAACACCCTGATCGAGAATCCCAGAAAGAAACTAATCGAGGTCAACTTGGACAAGGGATTGCAGTCTCTGCACCCAGCACTTGGCGGGACAGCAGACGCCATCCTGGTGGACGGTGACCATCTTCATGTCGTGGATTTAAAAACTGGCCGTGTTTATGTTGACGCCAAGGAGAACAAGCAACTCTTAACCTATGCACTTGGCGCCATGCGCCAGCTCAACGCGCCAAGCACCATCCAATGCACCATGCACATCTACCAGCCAAGAGCAGGCCACAGCAAGTGGACAGTCTCCGGAGAGACACTGCAGGCTCATGCTGTGAGCCTCAAGGCTGCAGCAGAACTGGCGCTGACTGGTGATGCACCCACCAACCCATCCCCAAGCGCCTGCCAATACTGCAGGGCCAAGGTCATCTGCCCGTCTATGCGCCAGAAAGTCCAAGAGAATGCCCGAAAGGAATTCGCACCATCCACAGTCATCACGCCAGAGATGCTGGACTTGGCGGCACTGGCATCCTCATGGGCCGATGCTGTGCAAACAGCAGCCAAGGATCAATTAACCAAGGGATCAACCATCACGGGCTGGACCATGCGACAGGGCCGTAAGACACGTTTCTGGAAGGATGAAAAGATTGTGATGGCCATATTCAAGGACACCATCCAGGCGTGGGATCTTAAGTCGCCAAGTGCCATCGCTAAGCTCAACATCGATGTCTCAGAGGACTTGATCGGTGAGAAACACGCAGCGCCATCCTTAGTGCGTGAAAAATCTAAAGACTAGAATCTCATCTCTCCCAAAGAAAAAGCCCCACCAGCGCAAACTGATGGGGCTAAAACCGACAAGGAGTTAAACATGAAACACCCGACAAAGGACATTTCAGTGCCTATTTTACCTCAAAGCCCGACATTCAGCCAGAGCCAAGACATAGCCTTAAAGCTGGCCACAGTCGCACCATCAGCCCTTTTCTGCGCATTCAACGCAAACAAAATCCCATTCAAACGATCTGGCCAAGGTGTCTCCAAAGAAACCCCAAAGGAAGATCTCTTTAACAATGAAGATGTCTGGGCCATGGAGTCTCTTCCCTACGGTGACTACTTTGGCCTGGTGCAGCAGACGCCCATCCAGACCCAAGATGGCCACCTCTTGGTTTGCCTTGACGTTGACATGAAACGCGCATCAACAGCCACCAACGTGGCCATTCAGCGCATGGCGAAACACGTAAAGGCTCAGAATCTATTGACTGAGGTTTCTGTCTCAGGCAAGGGACGCCATGTCTTTATCACGACCAAGGATGACCCAAGGATTCTCCCCAAGTACAAACTGGGTGGTGGTCAGGAGGTCGAGGTCTTTGGCCTGTCCAACAGTGCAGGCAAGTCAGTGCTACTTTCTGGCAACCAGATGTCAGGCTCATTAGGTGAGCCTGTGGACCTGTATGAATTGCTACTGGATTGGGGAATTATCGAGCAGCACCAGCTGCAAGAACCAAAGTCCCCACCATCACAGTCTTTTGACTTCACAAACATAACCAAAAACCCGCCAGATGAATTCAACAGGGCCACACAAGCTCTGACTTACATCAGCCCAGACTGCGATTATCAGCAGTGGATTGAACTTGGCCAGGCACTGCACACAGCATTCGGTGAGCAGGGATTGGCTGCATGGGGCAGCTGGTCATCCAGTGGCGCCAAGTACAAGGGTTCCAAGGACATCGAGATCCACTGGAAATCGTTTCACCAAGGCAAGGGCATCAGCCTTGGAACCTTGTTTCACATGGCCAAGGAGAACGGCTACCAAAACCCAACCAAACAGACCGAGCGCAAGTCAGCGGTGGAAGACTTTGCAGCAGTGATACAGAAGTCAGGCTCACCAGATGAGCCTGCAGCACTGTCTATAGATCCATCATGGCCAGAATTAACCTTAGACCTGACCCACTTAAATCCCATCGATTACTTGATCGAGGGATTTATGGCCCATAGCTTTTTCATCTTGGCCGGTCAGCCTGGCGTGGGTAAGACTACAGCAGTGCTGTCTATGTGCATGGTCATGGCTGGATTTTCTGTTGATGGCTGCGAGATTCACGCTAAGAAAAAACGCAAGTCAATCATCGTTACTGAAGACTCAGACCAAATAATCAGAACTCTATTCGCGTATTCAAAGCATTACGGAATAAATAATCTGAATGACTGGTTTGTGGTTATTGATGCCAGAAGGTCCAATGTCAAGGATTTATTAAGGCTTGCTCACAATATAGAGCGACATACAGTTAATGATGTCAAGCCGTTATTGGTCCTGGACACAGCCAATGCGACCATGGATATTGACAACGAGAATGACAACTCTGAAGTCGGTGCATATATCGCAGCCATCAAGCAGACTATATTCATTCAGCAAAAAGCGCCAGTTTGTATCCTGACCCATACCAATAAAACCATATCCAGACAGGACTCAGATGCCATGGCGCGTGGAGCCAGCGCATTCACGGGTGACGCGACTTTAACCGGAGTGCTCTTCATGGACGAAGATAACCAGCGATACCTAAAACTCACAAAGACCCGATACGAACCCAAATTCAGAGAGATCAAATTCGACTCAATCACATTCCCAGAGATAGTGGTCACAGCAGCTGGTGACATGCAAGAGATCATTTGCAGGGTGGCCATTCCCGCCATGTCATCTGAACAAGACCGAATTGTTGCCAAGCAGTCCCAACAAGACAGCGCCAAAGAACAAAAAATCCAAGACAAGTGCGATGAGGTCTGCAACTATGTCCAGTCCATCATCAACAACACAGGCAGCGTCATCATGCGCCGTGGCCCAGGTCGCCCAAACATCCCAAAAGAGTTATCTGGCCACTATCAACTGGACTGGACTGAAATCTTTTCGAGCGTTAAAGGCTCAGATGCAGGCTATATCCGAAAGCATATTGGCACAGCCATCTTCACCAGATTCGCACCAAACGAGCCTCAGTCAGGCTGGGTGATACTTGCATGAACAGTCTAATGCGGAAAGGCGGAACTAATGCGGAACTAATGCGGAATTCCGTATTAGACAATGGCAGGTATTGTTGGATAAGTGGGGTCTTTAGACCCACTTATCCACAGACCAGTCTCGGGTTTTAAGGTACTTCAATTTCTAATGCGGAAAGGCGGAAATTTCCTATAGGGCTTTCCGTATTAGAAACGAGCATTTGATGGGTCAACAAAAAGGAAAGTTATGCACAAGTTATCCACAGGCTTGGATTTTGTAGAAGATGAGCGTGTTTTATGCCAAAACTGCTCTAATGCGGAAATGGTCGAGCAGCGCCAGTCAATGCCATCTGAGCAGATGGAAAGACACCGGAAGGTCAACGCCAAACCTTTGCAATGGATGTTCGACCAGGCAAAGATAAAAGGTGGATGGGCAACAGTGACATGGAACGAACAGCAGTGCAGCCAAACCGGACTGGCGACATTCCCGACCGATGTGAAACACCGATGCCACATGTTCCAAACCAGACCTTCAGCCGTAGAATCTGCAGAATGGTGGTTGACATAAAGCGCAAGCGTAAAAACATTGAACACATTGAGCAGGTCAAGGTGGTGCAGCACATCCGAGCGTTTTATCCCGATGTCATCATCGCGGCAATACCGAATGGTGGAGACAGAACGGCCTCAGAGCGCGTTAAGTTGAATTCTGAGGGGGTACTAGCTGGTATGCCTGATTTGTGCGTTCTTGAGCCTTTAAATGGCTTTCACGGGTTATTTGTGGAGATGAAGACCAAGGATGGCGTGGTGTCGGGCAAACAAAGTAAAATAGGTTTGCAGTTAAACGCAAGAAATTATCTGTGTCTGGTCGCCAGATCTGCACAGGATGCAATCAAAATCATTGAGGATTATTTAAATGGCCGTACCAAAACAGAAAGCTAAAACACTTGCAGAGGTGTCTGACAACATCGCTGCCAGGCAGATGGGATTCAAAGAGCAGGCAGCTGTTGCACGCAAAGACGCAACCGAAGTCAACAAGAAGATTCACAAGGCAGGTGGAGAAACGGCCTTGTTAGACAGGCTCTCAGAGGGAGAAACCATTCTCAGTTTGGCTCGGTCTTTGGAGATAAGCCATTCGTCTTTTTATGATTGGATTGAGCGTGGAGGAGAGGAACGGGCATCTGCCCTTGCGCGTGCGCGCGCACGAGGTGGACGAAGTTTAGCAGAGCAAACGATTGATATCGCAGATAACGCAACGATTCAAGAGGCGCAACTGGCCAAGCTGCGGGTCGATACGAGGCGCTGGCTGGCCAGCAAGCAGGCTCCAGACGAGTACGGCGACAAGCAGCAACCGCTGGTCAATATCGACCTTGGCAGCCTGGCACTGGATGCATTACGCAAAAGAAGCGTATTGAGTACTGAATGATTCATCGACTTTATACAATGTCCATTATGTTAAGTCGATATTGAGTTATGCACAGAATTAAGTGCATCAAAGTATTACTGCATTAGTTATGCACCGGATTCTGTGGATAACTTCTGCAAAAAACCGTGGATAAGTGCGGCGGTGGCCAGCCTGGTGGATCTGGCTCGACCCCCCCCTTGGCCGCCATCGGCGGGGCGGTTGTGGCGGCACTAATAACCTACCAACCTAACACCCTGAAAAAAAAATTTACAACTATGTTAAATATGGCATAATTGCGTTTCATGTAAACTTTTACGGAGTAAGTGAAATGAAGACGAAGCAAGCCACGGTGGAGTTGGATGGGGATGAGTGGATTGTGCTGGACACTGGTGACCGTTTAGATGGCAAGGTGTTCTGCGCACTGACAAAGCACGAGCAGCCGATTGTGCTGCATACATGGGTCGAAGAGAAACTCATTGAAGGAATAATATGAACACGATAATGCTTATTAAAGTGCGGCAGTTATATAATGTTGAGTATGTGCCGAGACATACTAACAGGCATAATCAGAGACAGTATATAAAAGCAATCAGGAATTTAGGGAGTAAATGGTTAATTCATCAAGATAATCGCAAGGAGAAACTGTAATGAAGTATTTATTTAACACGACATTGGGTTGCGGGTTTGAGGATGTTGGGGTTGTGTGGGAGTTTGAATTTGATGATGGCGGGATATATAACAGTAGTATTGAAAAGGTTATATATAAAGGGGTTGATATCTCTGGGTGTTTGGAGGTTGAAGAGTTGGATATGCTTGAGGCGCGTGCAGAACTTCAATACTTAAAGCAGGTAGAGGAAATGTATGAATAGCGTGGTGGGTGAGTTGCTGATAAGCGCCAGCATTGTTGTTTGTTTTGTGGCGGTGATTTTTCTATGCGCCTGGATGTACCCGTCAATGACTGAGGTAAAGAAGATGGACTGCAGCATGGTGGAGTTTTCACCTGACATCAGTCTTGAGGTGAAGCAAGCATGTCGAGAGATGAGGGGAAGAAAATGAGTGGATGGCGCAAGAGACAGATTGATGAGTTGGAAGAGAAAGACATGAAGCTCAATGGCTCATAATTGACATCTATGAGCAATGTCTTTAATGAGTGGGTGGCAAGGTATCAGCCTGATCCGGTGCTATTTGTGCGGGAGGTGCTGGGGGTTGACCCTGACCCGTGGCAGATTGAATTCTTAAAAGCCATTGCTAGAGGGGACAGGAAGATATCGGTCAGGAGTGGTCACGGGGTGGGCAAGAGTACGGCCAGCAGCTGGGCAATGCTCTGGTACTTTATGACCAGGAGTCCAGTCAAGGTGGTGGTGACTGCGCCAACGAGTAGTCAGCTGTATGACGCGATGTTCGCGGAATTGAAGAGGTGGATCAACGCGATGCCTGTGCCACTGCAGGGGCTGCTGACTGTCAAGCAAGAGAGGATTGAATTCAACGCTGCACCCACTGAGATGTTTATCAGTGCCAGGACCAGCAGGGCAGAGCAGCCAGAGGCATTGCAGGGAATACACAGTGAGAATGTGATGCTGGTGGCTGATGAGGCAAGTGG
>Ga0214921_10009004_pt1 | contig 12740 bp, 6 predicted proteins | sample LL1505_MetaG_FD_177992 | JGI IMG/M metagenome (GOLD analysis project Ga0214921, IMG submission 177992) | Freshwater microbial communities from Lake Lanier, Atlanta, Georgia, United States - LL-1505 | ecosystem: Environmental > Aquatic > Freshwater > Lake | place: USA: Georgia | collected 2015-05-28 | reverse complement strand
TCCCGTGCCCAGACTCGATGGCCGCATCGCCAAGGTACCGCCGGCGACACGGGAGCCGCTCGAAATCGAACGGGCGGTCTACCGGTTCAACTGGCTCTCCGCGGCTGGGACGGGCATTCTCATGGGAGCGCTGGCGGCGGTGCCGTGGCTCGGCATTCGCTGGCGGCGGGCCTGGGCGATCTGGTGGGATACCCTGCGCCGGCTTTCTCTCTCGCTCGTCACGATCGCCTTGATGCTGGCGCTCGCATTCGTCACGCGGTATTCCGGCACGGACGTCACGCTCGGCCTCGCCCTCACCAGGACGGGCTGGCTCTATCCCTTCTTCGCGGCGCTACTCGGCTGGCTGGGCGTCGCCCTCACCGGCTCTGACACCTCCAGCAACGCGATGTTCGGCAGCCTGCAGCGAGTGACGGCCGAACAGCTTGGGCTGAATCCGCTGCTCATCTGCACGGCCAACAGCACCGGCGGCGTGATGGGGAAGATGATCGACGCCCAGAGCATCGTCGTGTCGGCAACGGCGACGGGCGTGCACCGGCAGGAGGGAGCGATCCTGCGGCGGGTCTTCCCGCACAGTCTGGCGCTCGCCGCCCTCATGGGCCTGCTCGTCTGGCTGCAGTCGGGCCCGCTGGCGTGGATGGTGCCGCAGTAACTGTCAGACCAGATCCCACGCTGCCACTGTTCGACTCCTGGCCGCTGACGATGTCCGTTCGTCGCAGGTCAACCACGAATCCTGATCGTGGGTCTTGCCATCGCCACACCGATTGCAAGCACAGGCACGACGAAGAGCGCGATGCCGCAGGTGAGCAGGGCCCCCGTGGCAGGTGTCACATCGAACCGCGAGCGGCCCGCGAGCGTCTGCACGAGGGCGAATACGCCGATGAGCGACGTGCCGACGGTGGCCAGCGCCACGAGCAACACCCGCCAGCGATCCGCGAAGCCTGCCTGCCGCGCCGCCCACGCCAGCATTGGCAGCCACTGCAGCGCATGGATCACCGCGCCATGGGGAAACTTTGGTACGCCCGCTGCGCCGTAGCGCTCGGGCTCAAGCCCCGCCGCCACCCGCATGTCACCATTCACGCTCACCCAGATGCCGAGCAGGCACGAGATCACCAGCAGCACGAGGCCCGCCCGGGCAGCCAGCAGCATGTCGTCGGTCAGCGCCACTGGCTGTCGGAGGTACCGCACGGTGAGGTCGATCGCGATGAGCGTCACCCAGAGGATGAGCACGCCCATCGTGTCGTAGAGCCACGAGTCGAATGGCGTGGTGCGGTTGAAGTGGCTGGCAACGCCCCGCCATGACTGCAGATCGATCAGCGCCACCTCCACGAGCAGGGCCCATGCGATGCTGGCGGCCAGCCAGGCGTCTCCCAAGCGCCAGGGCAGCTTCGACCAGGCCCAGCCCAGCGACAGGCTCGTCAGACCTCCCGAGATGCCAAACAGGATCGGTTTCCGCCAGGTGACCGGCCCCTCCCAGGGACCGCCGAGCACGGCCCAGACGACAAGATAGGCCATGCCGCTGGCGACCAGCAGGAGGCCGATGACGGCCAGCGGCATGGCCCGACGGTCGCGGATCCAATCCAAAGAAGGCGTAAGTACGTCCATAAAAGAACATTCTATGGTGAAACTATTGTGGCCGTGAGCCGCCCCTTCGTCTCGCCACCGCTTGAGCCCACCGGCTCTTTCCACGACACTGCTGCCATCATGAACACACGCACATTCGGACGGACGGGTTGGCAGGTTTCCGAAATCGGCTTCGGTGCCTGGGGCATCGGTGGCGGCCAGTGGGGCGGCGCCGACGAGGGAGAGTCGATGGCCTCCCTCCACAAGGCCCTCGACTGCGGCATCACCTTCTTCGACACTGCCGATGTCTACGGCGACGGCCTCAGCGAGCGGCTGATCGCCCGCCTCCGCCGGGAACGGTCCGAGCCTTTCACCGTGGCCACGAAGGCGGGCCGACGGCTCAATCCCCACACGGCCGACGGCTACAACGCCACGAATCTCGTCGCCTTCGTCGACCGGAGCCTGAAAAACCTCGCGACCGACCGACTCGACCTCGTGCAGCTCCACTGCCCGCCGACCGAGGTCTACTACCGACCCGAGGTTTTTCAGTGTCTGGATGATCTCATCACCGCCGGCAAGATTCGCTATTACGGGGTCAGCGTTGAACGGGTCGAGGAGGCGCTCAAGGCGATCGAATACCCGAACGTGCAATCGGTGCAGATCATCTTCAATGCCTTCCGCCTCAGGCCGGCGGAACTGTTCTTCGAGGAGGCGATGAGGCGGAAGGTGGCCGTGATCGCGCGGGTGCCGCTGGCCAGCGGACTCTTGAGCGGTCGATTCACGCCGACGACCGAGTTTCCGGCCGACGATCACCGCGCCTTCAACCGTGACGGCGCCGGGTTTGACCGGGGCGAAACGTTCTCCGGCGTCGACTACGACACCGGTCTGGCCACCGTCGAACGCCTGCGGCCGCTTGTCCCGGCCGAAGCCACCCTCGCGCAGTTTGCGCTGCAGTGGATTCTGTCGTTTCCGGCAGTCACATGCGTCATCCCCGGTGCCCGTCGGCCAAATCAGGTGGCGGACAACGCCCACGCGGCAGACCTGCCGCCCCTGCCAGCGACGACGCTGGCCGCCGTGCAGCAAATCTACGACGACGCCATCCGGCCGCTCGTGCACCATCGCTGGTGAGCGATCACAGGTCGCTGGTGCTGACGCCGGGCATCCGGCCCAGCTCGCTACGCCAGAATGCCCTTCACCACATGGCCATGCACATCGGTGAGCCGGAACTGACGGCCCTGGTAGCGGAAGGTGAGCTTCGTGTGGTCGATGCCGGCCAGATGCATGATCGTGGCCTGCATGTCGTGAATGTGCACCGGGTCGGCCGTGATGTTCCACGCATAGTCGTCGGTCGATCCATAGACATGGCCCGCCTTCACACCACCACCGGCCAGCCACCATGAATACGCTTTTCCAAAATGGTCGCGGCCCTTGGGATTGGCCGGATCCCCCTGGCCAAAGGGCGTGCGGCCGAATTCGCCACCCCAGGCGACCAGCGTGTCGGCGAGCAGTCCCCGTTCTTTGAGGTCATGCACGAGCGCCGCCGACGGTCCCTCGGTGTCACGACACTGGGTTTCGAGCTGCGTGAACAGGTTGCCATGCTGGTCCCAGCCGGCATGCATCAGCTGCACGAACCGCGTGCCCCGCTCCAGAAGACGTCGGGCGATCAGGCAGTTGTAGGCGAAGCTGCCCTTCACATGGACGTCGGGACCGTAGCGATCGAGCACGTGCTTCGGCTCCGTGGACAGGTCCACCAGGTCGGGCACGCTTGTCTGCATGCGGAACGCCATTTCGTACTGCGCGATCCGCGTATCGATCTCCGGATCGCCGTAGTCCGCGAGATGAGCGGCATTCATGGCGGCGATATCGTCGAGCAAAGCCCGCCGCGATTCCCGGCTCACACCGCTCGGATTCGCCAGATAGGGCACGGGATCTCCGGTGTTGCGAAACCGCACACCCTGGAAACGGCTCGGCAGAAACCCACTGCCCCAATAGTGGTCGAAGAAAAGTTGTCCGCAGGTCTTCTCCTTGTCCGACGAGGTCATCACCACGAAGGCGGGGAGTTCATCGGTGTCGCAGCCGAGGCCGTAAGTGAGCCATGCGCCCATGCTTGGCCGCCCCGGCACCTGCGAACCGGTCATGAAAAAGGTGACCCCCGGCGCGTGATTGACGGCTTCCGTGTGCATGCTTCGCACCAGGCAGATCTCATCGGCGATGCCACCGATGCCGGGAAGCATCTCGCTCATCTCGATGCCGGCGTTGCCGTATTTCTTGAAGCTCTTGATCGGAGCGACGACCGGCCACTTGGCATAGTCGGCCGACATCGCCGAGAGACGCGTCCCGCCCCGGACACTCTCGGGAATATCCTCGCCAGCACGGCTGATCAGCGCGGGCTTGGGATCGAAGAGATCGACGTGCGATGGCCCGCCTCCCTGCCAGAGCATGACGACCCGTTTCGCCGTCGGCGGATGATGGGGCAGGCCCGGTAGTCCGGGCGTACCGCGGGCAGCAGGCGTGGCGACCGCCGCGGCCGTATCGCGATGGAGCAGGGCCGCCAGAGCCGCCGAACCGATGCCGGTCCCAGCTGACCCGAAGAGCTGTCGGCGAGTGATCCGCTGAATGGTTTCAAGCTGGAGGTTGGTCATCGGTTTCTCCTCACGCTTGCATCGATATCGGGCCGCCGCCGTGACGGCAGAAGTCTCCTTCGCGAGGCGAGGATACGCCCACGCTCGTCGAGCTTCCGCCGATCACGGCTCTTCGTATGGCTGTTCATAGGAAGCCTCATTCCCGCGTCAGTGCCTCGTCGAGATTGAACATGCCCAGGCAGACACTGCTGAGGGCTGCGAGTTCCACGGGATCGAGTAATTCGTCCCGCTTGCTCTCCCCCACGCTCACGAGTTGCTTGGCCGCCTCCGCGTCGGCCCGGTAGACAGCCGACTGCCGTTCGATCATCCGTCGGAGTGTAGACATGTCGTCGTCGGTCGGCGTGCGACCGAGCACGCGGCGGAAGGCGAACGCCAGCCGAGCATCCGTGTCGGCCGCGGCATGCATGGCCTTCTCCGCCAGCGCGCGGGCTGCCTCGACCCAGGTCGGGTCGTTGAGCGTGGTGAGGGCATGCAGCGGCGTGCAGGTGCGGCTGGCACGCACGCTGCAGGCCTGCCGGTTGGCCATGTCGAACATGTTGGCCGGGTTTACCGTCCGCCGCCAGAACGTATAGAGGCTGCGGCGATAGAGGTCGCTACCGTGCGACGCCGGGTAGGTGAAGTCCCGCTCCTTCGTGATGGCCAGCGCCTCCCAGATCTGATCGGGTTGATAGGGGTAGACGGGCTGGCCGCCGAGCCGGCCATCGAGCAGGCCGCTCGCGGAGAGTGCCAGGTCGCGGAGCACCATCGACGGCATCCGAAACCGGCTGGCCCGCGCGTAGAGCCGGTTCTCGGGATCCTTCGCGAGATGTTCCGCCGTCACTTTCCCGGTCTGGCGGTAGGTGGCGCTCGTGACGAGTAACCGATGCATCTGCTTCTGGCTCCACTGACGGTCGCGAAACTCCACCGCCAGCCAGTCGAGCAGGTGCTTGTGCGTGGGATATTCGCTCTGCACCCCCATGTCTTCGGTCGTCTTCACGATCCCGGTGCCGAAGAAGTGCTGCCACATCCGGTTCACCTGCACACGGGCGGTCAGCGGGTGTTCCGGCAGGAAGAGCCACTGGGCCAGGCCGAGCCGGTTGGCCGGGCCGCCGGCGGGCAGCGGTGGCAGGAAGGCGGGGGGCGCAAACGTGAGCGTCTCACCCTTGGGGGAGAGGTAGTCACCGCGGTCGAGAATTTTCGTGTCCCGGGGCTTCTCATCGCTCATCACCATCACGCGGGGCAGTTGATCTCCCTTGTAGTGATTGAAGGCATTCTTCGCTGCCTCGTATTTCACGACCTGCGGCAGCTCCTTGACGATGCGGTTCTTCACCTTCCCATCGAAATGCTGACGGAGTTGGCTCTCGATCGACTTCTTCTCGTCGTCGGTGCGATCCTGTTCCGGTTTTCGCAGCAGCGGCGTGAGGCTGCGGGGAAGGCCGTCGCCATCGGCCGGCTCGCCGTCCGCAAAGAGACCGGTCTTCCAGGCAGCGTAGGCGGCATCAATCACGGGCGTGGCATCCGCGTCCAGCACGTTCATCGAGGCTTCGAGTTCAGCCAGCCGTTTTGTGTTTTCTTCGGATGGAAGCTCGATCACCGGCGGGGCCACACGGATCCGCGGCGAGAACCAGGTCGGTGCGCCCGATTCCGGAAGGTGGTTGAACGCGTCGAGCAGCGCGTAGTAGTCGGCCTGGGTCAGGGGATCATATTTGTGATCGTGACACTGGGCACAGGCCATCGTCAGGCCCAGCCAGGTGGTGCTCGTCGTGTCGACGCGGTCGAAGAGATTGTTGAACCGCTGTTCCTCCGCAATCGCGCCTCCCTCACCGTTCAAGAGGTGATTGCGGTTGAACCCGCTGGCGATTTTCTGATCAGTGGTCGCGTCCGGCAGCAGATCGCCCGCCAGTTGTTCGGTGGAAAACCGGTCGAATGGCATGTCGGTATTGAGGGCCTTCACCACCCAGTCCCGCCAGATCCATTGCCAGGTGTCACCGTCCTGCTGAAAGCCGTTTGAGTCGGCATAGCGGGCGGCATCGAGCCACGACAACGCCATCCGCTCGCCATAGTGCGGACTGGCAAGCAGGCGGTCGACCAGATGGTCATAGGCCTCTGGGTCGGGGTCGGCCACGAAAGCATCGACCTCCTCCGGTGTCGGCGGCAGGCCGATCAGGTCAGCGTGAAGACGCCGGATGAGCGTGGCCCGGTCGGCCTCCGGTGACGGCGTCAGGCCCACCTGCTCCAGTTTCTCGAGCACAAACCGGTCGATCTCATTTCGAGCCCATTGATCCTGTCTCACCACCGGCGGCTGCGGCCGCTCGGGCGCCACGAACGCCCAGTGCGGCGTGTACTCGGCCCCCTCTTTGATCCAGCGATCGAGCAGCTGCTTCTGCTCGTCGGAGAGCCGCCGATTGGAGGTGGGTGGCGGCATGAGCACGTCGGTGTCGGTCGAGTGGATTCGTTCGAGCAGCACGCTCGCGCCAGCGTTGCCCGGCACGATGGCACCCGCTTCGATCGCCGCCGCGCGGTCGTCGAGCCGCAGGCCAGCCTCCCGCTTGCGGCCATCCTGCCCGTGGCAGGAGAAGCAGTTTTCGGCAAGGATCGGCCGGATGTCGCGATTGAAATCGAGCGACCGGGCAGACGGTTCAGACGCGACCGCCGTCGAGGTCGCCGCGACCATGGCCGCGGCCATACCCAGGAAATGCCCAGCAGTGAATCGTTTCGAGCAACCCATGGAATTTTTCGGAGGGTTACCCGCGTCGCCGAGCCTGAGGGGGAGCCCTCGGATCGCGGACCTGGAGGTCGATCAGCGGGACATTCGCAGACTCCTGAACGATACCACCCGGACAGCGACTCGGCCAGAAATCCCCCCGATGCGGCAAACGGTGATGGCGTTTTCCTCAGGGAAAGGTCGGGTATTGTTGGTTCACGCCTTCTCCGACCCCGACTCGATGGTTCCGACGCCCATGACCTCCGAAACAGACACACCGCAAGCCCAGCCTGCTCTCGGCGACGCACCGTCGTTCTCTGACGCCGAAGGGAGCCATCACGTCCCCGTTCGACAGGCCGACGTCGCGATCGTGGGCGCCGGGGCTGCCGGTCTCTTCGCGGCCGCGTGGGCGGGCCGTACCGCCCGTGAACGCGGTCGGCCGCTCTCGATACTGGCAGTGGACGGCGCCAGGAAACTGGGAGCCAAGATCCTTGTAGCCGGCGGTGGCCGCTGCAATGTCACTCACTGGCGTGTGGCCGAGGCCGATTTTGCCGGCAGCACGCCGCCAGCGATCCGCAAGGTGCTCGCCCGGTTCACGGCAGACGATACGGTGGCCTTCTTCAAGGCGGCGGGCGTAGAACTCAAACGCGAAGACACAGGGAAACTTTTCCCCGTCACCGACTCGGCACGGACCGTGCTCGACGCGCTCGTCCGCGAGGCGACCCGCGGTGGTACCTCGCTCGTCCATCCCGCACGGGTAGAAGCAATCACACGCGACACCGCTGGCTTTCGCATCACGACCTCGGCGGGTCTCCTGCGTGCAGGCCGCGTCATCCTCTGCACCGGCGGAAAGTCGTTGCCGAAGTCGGGCTCCGATGGCGGCGGCCACCTGCTGGCCACGGCACTCGGCCACTCGCTCACCGCTCCGATCGTGCCGGCACTCGTGCCGCTGGTCGTGCCCTCGGGCCACTGGATCACGGCACTCTCGGGCCTCACGCTCCCCGCCGAACTCGTGCTCTCCGCCGCCACCGGCAAGCGGATCAAGGCCTGCACTGGCAGCACGCTCTGCACCCACTTCGGGCTCTCCGGCCCTGCGGTGCTCGACATCAGCCGCCACTGGCTCGTCGCGCGGGATCAGGCCGCTGGTACGGCGTCGCCACCGGCACGGCTGTCGATCAATTGGCTGCCTGGCATTCCTCCCGACGCTGTCGATGCGCTGCTGCTTGCACCCGGAGGCCGTGGCACGCTCTCGATCCTGCGGGATCATCTTCCAGACCGACTCACGCGACAGCTCTGTGAACTCGCAGGCGCACCGACCAGTGGCGATCTTCCCCGTGAGCCGCGAAAGCGACTGGTGCACCTGCTCACCGCCACGCCCTTGGACATCACCGGCGACCGTGGCTTTACGCTCGCCGAGGCAACCGCCGGCGGCGTGCCGCTCTCGGAGGTCCGCCTCGACACGATGGAGAGTCGCATCTGCCCAGGCCTCCACTTCGCGGGGGAGGTCCTCGACGTCGACGGCCGAATCGGCGGATTTAACTTTCAGTGGGCCTGGGCCAGCGGTTTCCTCGCCGGCACGGCAGCCGCCAGTTAGGCGACGGCACCGTCGCACATCCGACGCGCCGACGTCGGCCGCGGCCGCACCGCCTCTCCTCGCCCCGTTTTTCGGTCGAGCAGCCTCGCCGCAGCAGCGGTCACCTGCTCGATGCCGATGGTATGCATCGACGTCGCTCCCTGCGAGACACCGTGCGACGACTCCACCACCTCGCTGGCTGTCTTCCACGGGTGCCATTGCCGAGGATCGGTGGGTCCGAACAGCACCACCGCAGGCACGCCGTACGATGCAGCGATGTGCGGTAGACCGCTGTCGACTCCCATGCAGAGGTCCATCCGCGTGAGCAGGCTGCCGACCCGTCGCAAGGGCACGGAAGCTGAGTGATCGTGGACATGGCCGGCGACACGGGGATTGAGTTGGTTCACGATCCCCCGGTGCATCGCGGCGTCACCCGGCCCCCCACAGAAAAAGACCTCACAGCCCCGCGTTGTCACCAGCCAGTCGACCACACCCGCCCAGCGGTCGATTGGCCAATCTTTCTTGGGATTGGTCGATCGCACGGCTAGAAATACTCGGGGTCGGCCAGGAGGCACATCCACCAGCAGGCTGTCGATCGTGGCACGATCCTGTTCCGAGACCCAGTTTTCATTGTGTCCATCATCCACCTCGATGCCATCGCAGCGGAGGAGATCGAGGAAGGACTCCGCCTGATGCCGACCGCGGTGCATGCCGACTGCCCGCGACAGGAGTCTGCCGCGACCCTCCGACCGATGGCCGACCCGCCACGGTATGCCGGCCAGCCAGACGAGCATGGCGCTCGAGAACGATCGCTTGAAGAGATAGACCCGGGCATAGCCGCGGGATCGCAGCCATGCCGCCTGCCCAAAAATCGCCGCCAGTGCGGCGGGTAGGAGCCGCTGCGAACGTGGCGGCCGCGGCCAGGCGATGAGTTCGTTTGTGTAGGGGCAGTGGGCCAGCACGGCCGCGGCCCCCGGTTCGATCAGCACGTCGATGACCGCCTGCGGAAACCGGCGTCGCAGATTGCGCAAGAAGGGGATGCCCAGCACCGTGTCCCCAAGAAAGCCGTTGCAGACCACGAGAATCCGCTCGGGAGTCGATGATGTGCTTGGCATGGATGACTGTCCCGCAGGCAGGTGCCGTCAGCGGGCGAACCCGACGAAGAAGCTGAACAACTGCTTGCTGTCGTCGGGGGCGTAGACCACCGGGAAAGCGAAGTCGAGTGCGATCGGGGCCGGTCCCATCGCCGGCAGCGTGATCCGCATGCCGAAGCCGGGCGCCACCCGCATGTTGTTGATCGACACGTTCGATTCAACGGTACCGAAGTCGGTGAAGACGACGCCACGGAGTGCATCGTTGGCCGTGATCGGAAACATGTATTCGACGGTGTTGAGCCACTCGAACGGACCACCGATGATCGCACCGTTCTGCCGCGGGCTGGCCCCGCGAAAGGTGAAGCCTCGGAGGGTGTTGTAGCCACCCGCGAAGAAGTTGTCGTAGGCGGGTGTGTTGGGCCCCGACATGCCGAGCACCGAGCCGACGGAGAGCACGTGCCGCCCCGAGCCGTCAGGCCGCTCGTTGAGCAGAAAATACTGTCTGCCTTCGAGAATGCCACGCGGATAGACGAAGGTGCCGATCACCTGTTCAAACTCAAAGGTGGCCAGATGGCCCTGCGTGGGCAGAAACGGGCTGTCGCGGGTGTCGTGAATGAGTCCGCCGCTGAAGCCGTAGACGGCGTTTGTGCCGAGCATATTCTGAATGGCGGGGGCGGCGACCCGTGGGTTGTAGATGTCGACGCTCTCGCCGCGGAATGCGGTGTTCACCGATAGGTCGGGGGCGAAGGCAAACTGGTAGCCGAGTCCCACGCGGCCACCGACACGGCCTTCCGCCCAGTCGTAGAAATACCGCGTGTAGTAGGAGGCGCTGGTCGAGAGACCGATCCGCGTGTCGAAGAGATACGGCTCCTGGAACGTCGCCGTGTACCGCTGCAACTGCGTGCCAGGTGCAGCCTCAAGCCGGAATCGCTGGCCGGCCCCTCGGAAGGCGGTGCCGTTGCGGATATCGTCCCAACTCTGCGGCAGTCGGGTGATGTCGAAGTTTTGTTCATCGATCACGATGTTGCCGACGAGACCGGCATTGGAGTTGACGCCGGCACCGATCATGAGCCGGCCGGTCTGCGTTTCCTCAGCGTCCACGTCGACGATGACATACGGCTCTTGACCCGGGAACACCTGCAGTGGCTCGGTGCCGAAGTTTGGAACCATGCCAGGCTGCGCCATGCCAGGCTGCATCATTCCCGGTTGCATCATGCCAGGCTGGGCCATACCGGGCTGCATGCCGGGCTGAAATTGCACCGGCTGCATCATGTCGGGCTGCACCACACCCGGCTGACCCATCATCGGCGGTCCATTCGGCGCTGCGGCCGGGGCGAATGCCGGCTGCATCATGCCGGGCTGGACGGTCGGAGCGGGACCTCCTGGAAAAGCCGACGCGACGGGAGCCTGGGCGACATACACCGGAGCCTTGGGGGCAGGGGCCACCGTTCGCGAATAATCGACCGCCTCTGGGCCGGTTGGCGCCAGCGGGGCACCGCCCCACGCCTGCGGAGAAGGCTGGGCCACCGACGGGCTCTGACCGCGCCAGATCGGCTTCACCGCCACGGTTTCCTGCGGTGCCTGCTCCTGATTCCATTCGCCTTCGAGCACGAGGTCCAGTTCCGCATCGGCCTCGTCATCCGCATCGGGGCTCTGCCCACGGAAACCCGGACGCTTCGGATCGCGGGCGATCTGTTTATTCTCCTCCCCCTCCGGCTTGCTGAAGGCAATGCGGGGCCCCTCGCCCTTGGCGGCGTCGGCGAGAAACAGACTGCTCGATTTCAGCCGCCGCTCGTCGTCGCGGAGCTTGCGAATGTCGAGGATGTCGCCGGGGCGAAGCGAGAGTCGGTTGAGCACGGTGCTGTGCCGGGTGTGCGGATGCTCGCCACGGATGCGGACGTTGATCTTGCCCACGCGGTACCGCTGCCCCTCCTCGATGTTGTAGACGAGGTCCAGTTGGCCAGGCTCTTCCAGAAACCGCGGGTCGGCCCTGATGTCGGCGAAGACGAAACCGCGGCCCCCGTAGATGTCGCGGATCATGCCGAGGTCGGCATCCATCTTCGACTGGTTGAATGGTTGGCCGCTGGTGAGCTTGAGTTCCCGCGAAATGAATTCGCTCTTGAACTTGCTGTTGCCGACGAACGACACGTTGCGGACGGCATACCGCGGTCCCTCGTTGATGACGAACGTGAGCATCGTCCATTCGCGCTTGCCGCCGTTGACGACCTCGACCTCGCGGCCCACCTTGGCCTGAAAGAAACCGAGGCTGCGGTAGTAGGCCGTGAGCGCCTCGACGTCCGCATCGATCTTGGTGCGATCCAGGTCGCCACCGAGCAGCCACAAAACGCCCGGCTTCGATTTGATCTGCGTGAGCAGACGGGCGTCGGTGGCGATGGTATTGCCAACGAAACCCGTCCAGAGCGACTTGCGGCTTCGCCCCTCGTCAATGAGGAATACGGCTCCCTTGTCACCGGGTTTGCTGCCCTCGATCGTGGTCACCTTCGCGGCGTCGTAGCCCTTCTCTTGGTAGTACGACTCGATCCGGCGACGAGCCTCCTCGACCACGTAGGCATCCATCGAATCACCGACGTCGATCTCGGCCTTCTTGCGGATCGTGCGGGTCGGCACACGCTGGTTGCCGACGTATTTGACGTATCGCAGCATCGGCCGTTCCACCACCTGGAAGATCACGACCACACCCTCTTTCACACGGACGTACTTCGGGTGGACGTCGACGAACTTGCGGCAGCGGTGCAGCGTGCGGACGTCCTCCTCGATCGCCTGGGCATCAAAGATCTGGCCGGCACGAGTGACGAGTTTGGGGAGTTTCGAGACATCGGTGGCATGATTGCCCTCGATGCGGACCTCGACGATGCGGTTGGCCTCATCGACGGCGGCAGCCGCGGGCGGCTCCGGTTGCGGCAGCGGCGTGATGCCGCTCGGCCCCTGAGACGGTTGTCCGTGGGCAGCCACCATGCAGAGCCAAGCGGCAGCGAATGCCACGGGGCGAACGCCGAAGAACCGGCGGACGTCGACGGACAGCGGTCCTGCGAGCGGCAACGGGGATGTCGGTTTCAGGATGGTTCGCGAGAACATCAATGGCGCCGGTGTGGGAGGGGACGGCAGCGGGACGGGGAGGAATACCGCAGCCCCGGACTGCGTCACAAGCCGAAAAGTGTCCTGCGATC
>Ga0214921_10009003_pt1 | contig 12741 bp, 16 predicted proteins | sample LL1505_MetaG_FD_177992 | JGI IMG/M metagenome (GOLD analysis project Ga0214921, IMG submission 177992) | Freshwater microbial communities from Lake Lanier, Atlanta, Georgia, United States - LL-1505 | ecosystem: Environmental > Aquatic > Freshwater > Lake | place: USA: Georgia | collected... | reverse complement strand
TCTAATGCGTTGATCTGCGCGACGGTTTTGCGATAGGTTTTGAGCATCCGATCATTACGGCTGCCAAAAATAGAGGTCAGTAATTTAAAAGACATGCGTGCGATGCGGTGTTTTTATAAGCGTGTCAACGCAAAAAAGACCGCAGTATCCTTTGTAGAAGGCGTGATAGGTGAAGCCCGTCATTTTACCCGCCACAAGATCGCATAATGCCCCCATGCGACAGCCGCCCCAAGACACATCACCCAAGCGTTCCGACTCGCTAGCAGCCTTGCGCGATTTGGGATACAACGCGGTGCCTAAGTCCAACGTCGTCATTCGCGGCAAAACGCAATCGGTCACGCAAATCATTGACGGTGCCACGTCCCTCTCGCAGCTTCAAGCGCTTGCGCGCGACGGACAAAACCGTCTACAAGCCATTCTTCCGCTATTGCCCGTCTCTATGCGAAGTTTGGTGCAATCTGGTGGGGTCGAAGGCGATGCTTGGTGCATCTTGGTGCCCAATAGCGCCATGGCGGCAAAGCTGCGTCAGTTTTTGCCGTCGCTGTGTGCGCACCTTAGAACAAAGGGGTGGAATGTGCAGACGATTACGGTGAAAGTTATTAATAGCTAGTTAGATAGTCTTTCCGCTAAATCCATGTTTTATTTATCCAAAATTTTGTCTGCCATCACCCAGCCTATGTTTTGGCTAGCGCTGTGGTGGTTCACGTCGCTTGTGATGATTTCTAAGTGGCGTCGCGCAGCGCTCGCCATGTTGTGGTCAGGTCTGTTCGTTTTATTTTTGCTGGGTTTTGAAGCCATTCCCAACATGCTGCTGCGCCCCTTAGAGAACCGCTACCCAGTGCCTCAGCCGCAAGACATTGCCTCTCATGCAGGCTTTATTGTTCTGGGCGGTGCAACCGGACACCCCCATAGTTTTTTAGAGCATGGTCAAGTGCCTTTGGGTAGCGCCGCAGAACGCATGACTGTTCCTGTCGGTTGGATGCGTTCGAACAGCCACTTTGAATTGGTTTTCTCTGGTGGCGAAGGTCGCATGATCACTACTGGCACGACTGAGGCCACTTTGGCTGGTACTTTTTATAAAGAGCAAGGTTTAGACATGCAACATGTGCGTCTAGAAGATGGTTCGCGCAACACACGCGAGAACGCTCAAAAGGTTGCCGCATTGCTGGGGGACAGTTGCCAAAAGCATTGGCTACTTGTGACGTCTGCTTGGCATATGCCAAGGTCCATGGAAGAGTTCAACACCGTGGGATGCCATGTAACGCCCTACCCCGTCGACTTTCAAACTTCAAGCACCACCGCATGGACAGAGTATTCATTGGCGAGTAGTTTGATGCGCTGGCAACTAGCTTTGCATGAGTGGTTGGGCTTAACTGTTTACGCCTTGACCCGATAAGCAAAACAAAAAAGCCAGTTCTTCTTGTGGAAGAACCGGCTTGCATGTGGTGCCGCTTGTCGGATTCGAACTGACGACCTACCGCTTACAAGGCGGGTGCTCTACCAACTGAGCTAAAGCGGCAACATTATTTATTTTACTGTGCTCTTGTGTCTTTATTTCACACGTTTTAAAGTAGGACGGCCACTCGGCGGTGTTGGTGGATTCGTATCGTCGTCAGTTGACAACTCGCTCCCTGTTTTCGAAGTGGTGACAGCAGTTAATGGAGCGCGCGATTCGGGCGCAGGCACCACAACAGAGGTCTCACTGGCCTGCGCGCCACCTTTGGTGTGCATGGGAAAGGCCATACCTTGACCGTTTTCTCTGGCGTAAATCGCCAAGATGCGATCCACTGGAACGATGATTTCACGGGGTGTGCCTGCAAAGCGTGCCTTGAACTCAATGACGTCATTACCTAAAGACATGCTGCTGGTGGCGTCGTAGCTCACGTTGAGCACGATCTCACCATTCTTGACGTACTCCTGAGGCACTTGCACCATCTCGTCAACCTGCACCGCAATGTAGGGGGTATACCCGTTGTCCGTGCACCACTCATGCAGTGCGCGCAACAGGTAGGGACGGGTGGACGAAGGGTCAGGAACGTTCAACATAGCAATTACTTGCGCATCACCTTCTCAGATGGTGTCAAGGCTTCGATATAGGCAGGGCGCGAGAAAATACGCTCAGCGTATTTCAACAAAGGCGCTGCGTTTTTCGAGAGGTCAATGCCGTAGTGGTCAAGGCGCCAGAGCAATGGCGCAATAGCCACGTCAAGCATGGAGAAGTTGTCACCGAGCATGAACTTGTTTTTCAAGAACACAGGAGCCAACTGCGTCAAACGGTCACGGATGTGTGCACGGGCTTTTTCCAATGTCTTTTCATTGGCCTTGGCAGTGCGTGATTCCAAAATGGTGACGTTGGTGAACAACTCTTTTTCAAAGTTGAGCAAGAACAATCGGACACGGGCACGGTCAACAGGGTCGCCAGGCATGAGTTGCGGATGGGGGAAACGCTCGTCGATGTATTCGTTGATGATGTTGGATTCGTACAAGATCAGATCGCGCTCAACCAAGATCGGCACTTGGCCATATGGATTCATGACATTGATATCTTCTGGCTTGTTGTAGAGGTCAACATCGCGGATTTCAAAGTCCATGCCTTTTTCAAACAAGACAAAACGGCAGCGATGAGAAAAAGGACACGTAGTTCCCGAATAAAGCACCATCATGATGGGTGTCTCCTAAAAATCAAAAAGAGTGACAAACTGGTTTGTCACTCCGTGAGGTGATGGCAAACCGACGGTCTGCCATCGAATGAACAGCGATTACTTGATATCTTTCCAGAACGACGCGTTCAAGCGCCAAGCAATCACCATAAAGCAACCAAGGAAGAGTAAAACCCAAACGCCTAAACGCACGCGGGTGTTTTGGGAAGGCTCACCCATCCATTGCAAATAGCCCACCAAATCGCCAACGGCTTGGTCATATTCCAAGGGACTAAGAGCACCTGGTGTAACTTGCTCCCAACCTTTAAAAACTTTAGCCGCGTGACCGCCATGGCCTTCGTGCTCTTCATAGATGGGTTTGCGAACACCTTGCATTTCCCACAACACATGCGGCATGCCAACGTTAGGGAACGCCAAGTTATTCCATCCCGTGGCTTTGGTCTCGTCACGGTAGAAGGTGCGCATGTAGGTGTAGAGGTAGTCCGCGCCAGAACCGCCAGAGCCAGCGCGTGATCGTGCGATCACGGTGAGGTCAGGAGGCGTTGCACCAAACCACTCTTTGGCTTGCTTAGGGTCGATATTGGACTTCATAGTTTCACCAACTTTTTCAGTGGTGAACAACAGGTTGTCTTTGATTTGCTGCTCAGTCAAACCAATATCTGTTAGACGGTTAAATCGCATGTATGCAGCTGAGTGGCAATTCAAACAGTGGTTAACAAACAATTTAGCACCATGTTGCAAAGCTGCAAGGTCGTTGGTCTTGTTAGGCGCTTTGTCCCAGGCGATGCTGTCGCCACCAGAGGCGTGAACACCTAACACCACACCAAATGCTAGGACGAGGCTGAGAAGAATTTTTTTCATGTTGAGTCTGCTCCGTCAATTCTTCAGTGAGGCGTAAAAGTTACGCGGTCAGGCACTGGCTTGGTCTCACCAATCGTGCTCCACCAAGGCATCAACAAAAAGAAGCCGAAATAAAACAAGGTGCCGACTTGTGACACTCGTTCGCCAATCGCAGACGGTGGTTGCACACCCAAATAAGCCAACACAACAAAGTTGATAACAAAGATGCCGTAGAGGTATTTGTGCCAATCTGGGCGATAGCGAATCGACTTCACCGCACAGTTGTCTAACCAAGGCAAGAAGAAAAGGATGATGACCGCGCCACCCATGACCAAAACGCCCCAGAACTTCGCGTCAATAGAAAGCATCAAGACGGACAAGACGACCGCCGCACCGACAACACCGCCTTTGACGATTTGCGGGAGTTGGGAACGCACCGCGCCAAAGTAAGCGCCAGCCAATACGCAGGCGATCAAGGCGTACATCATCTCGCTGGTGATAGCTCGCAACATCGAATAGAAAGGCGTGAAATACCAAACGGGCGCAATGTGCAAAGGCGTCTTCAATGGGTCAGCTGGAATGAAGTTGTTGTACTCCAAAAAGTAGCCACCAAACTCAGGCGCAAAGAAGATGATCGCGCTAAACACCAACAAGAAACCCGTCACGCCCATGATGTCGTGCACAGAGTAATAAGGATGGAAAGGAATGCCGTCCAGTGGATGGCCGTTGGCGTCTTTAGGCGCATTGGGACCTTTGATCTCCACGCCATCAGGGTTGTTCGATCCGACTTCATGCAAAGCAATGATGTGCGCAACAACCAAGCCGAGCAATACCAAAGGCACGGCGATCACGTGGAAGCTGAAGAAGCGGTTCAAGGTAGCGTCGCTCACCACGTAGTCACCACGGATGAGCAAAGCCAAGTCAGGGCCCACAAAAGGAATGGCAGCAAACAAGTTCACGATCACTTGCGCGCCCCAATAGGACATTTGGCCCCAAGGCAACAAATAACCCATGAAGGCTTCAGCCATCAGGCACAAAAAGATGGCGCAACCAAAGATCCACACCAACTCACGGGGCTTTCGGTATGAGCCATAAATCAAGCCACGAAACATGTGCATATAGACCACGACGAAAAATGCTGAAGCGCCAGTGGAGTGCATATAGCGGATCAACCATCCCCAAGGAACATCACGCATGATGTATTCGACAGAAGCGAATGCCAGCGCAGCATCGGGCTTGTAATGCATGACCAAGAAGATGCCAGTAACGATCTGGATAACCAAGACCAGCAAGGCCAAGGAGCCAAAGAAGTACCAGAAGTTGAAGTTCTTTGGCGCATAGTACTCAGACAAATGCTCTTTGTAGAGTTTGGACGCTGGAAAGCGGTTGTCTACCCAGTTAAGCAGTTTTTCTGCAACGGGTGCGTCAGGGGAAATCTCTTTGAAGTTAGCCATGTTGTTGCGTCCGATCAGGCTTTTTTGTCTTCACCGATCAGCAACTTGGTGTCTGACAGGTACATGTGTGGCGGAATTTCGAGGTTATCGGGAGCGGGCTTGTTCTTGTAAACACGTCCGGCCATGTCAAAAGTTGAACCGTGGCAAGGGCATAAGAAACCACCGTTCCAGTCATCAGGCAAAGAAGGTTGAGCACCAGTTTGGAATTTGTCTGAAGGAGAGCAACCTAAGTGAGTGCAAATACCCACGGCGACAAAGATTTCAGGTTTGATAGAACGCGCTTGGTTCAAGGCATAGGAGGGGGTGAGCTCGCTGGGTTTGCGCTCAGACATCGGGTCGGCCAACTGGGACTCGATTTTTTTCAAGGATTCGACTTGTTCAGGGGTGCGCTTGACGATCCATACGGGCTTACCACGCCACTCAACGGTCATTTTTTCGCCGGGGGCCAAGGCGGCAATGTCTACCTCGACAGCGGCACCGGCAGCTTTGGCTTTTTCGGAGGGCTGAAACGTACTAACAAAGGGGACTGCGACGGCTACGCCGCCCACAGCACCGGCGCAGGTAGAGGCGATGAGCCACGTGCGCTTGCTGCTATCTACAGGGGTGTCACTCATGAAATTCCTCGAGCTTTGTGCCACAAATGGGGTTAACCGCCCATTGTATCCGAGCGGGAAAACCCGAATCAAGCCCCGAAGCCAACCCCCGCAAGCCTTCGGGCCAATACCAAGGCCTCCAGCAGGCTCGAAGGGTCGGCCACCCCTTTGCCTGCGAGGTCAAAGGCGGTGCCATGGTCGGGGCTGGTGCGCACAAAGGGTAGTCCAAGGGTGATATTGACCCCCTTCTCCACGCCCAAATATTTGACGGGAATCAGCCCTTGGTCGTGGTACATGGCCACCACCACATCAATGGCACCGGGCTGGCCACGCTCAGCGCGCGCACGCATAAAAACGGTATCGGGCGACCATGGCCCGCTCACAATCATCCCTTCCGCTTTGGCAATTTCTATGGCAGGTTGGATGATGTCGATCTCTTCTTGTCCCAACAGACCACCCTCACCTGCGTGCGGGTTAAGTCCTGCCACCGCAAGATGCGGCGCACGCCCAGTAAAAGCTAATTCAGCGCGATGGGTGATGCGCAATGTTTCGAGAATGTTGTCTACCGTGATGGCGTCAATCGCTTGGCGCAAAGGTTGGTGGATAGTGACCAAGACGGTTTTAAGCTCTCGATTGGCCAGCATCATGCGCACTGGCAACTGATCTATCGAGGTGTGCAGGTGTTGCGCTGCCAAAGCTTGGAACATTTCGGTGTGTCCAGGAAACTTCACGCCCGACAACGACAGCGCCTCTTTGTGGAGAGGTGCTGTGACGATCGCTGACACTTCGCCGCGCATGGCCGCTTGGGCAGCCCAAGTGATGCTGTCTGCTGCAAGTTGACCTGCAACGACACTGATTTTTCCCAAAGCGGGAAGCTGTTCCTGCCCAAGTGCACTTCCAACCTGTTGGATCGAAAGTTCTTCCTGCATAGGCATTGGCTTAGGCAATGACCTAGTCTTTGCTGCAACCACTTGCCACGCACGTTGCATAACAGCCTGGTCGCCCACCACGATGCAGTTGTCAAACTGATCAGGCGCTTGGCAAAAAGCCTTGACGATGATCTCTGGCCCAATCCCCGCCGCGTCTCCGATGGTGATAGCGATGGGCTTTAAGTCAGCGCGCATGGTCGAATGGGCTCTTGCACTTAAGCGGGGTTGTCGATGTCGATGAACTGATGCGTCAGGCCCAGCATCTGCGCCACATGGCCTGCCACCGCAGGAGCCCCATAACGCTCAGTGGCGTGGTGACCGCAAGCCAAAAAGGCGACGCCAGTCTCGCGCGCCAGATGCGATTGAGGTTCTGAAATTTCACCTGTGATGAAAGCGTCAGCGCCAGCGGCAATCGCATCTTCGAAATAACTTTGTGCACCGCCAGAGCACCATGCAATTTTTTGTAAGGGCTTGGCTTCTTCGCAAACTACCGTGGGCGTTCGTCCCAAGGTTTTCGATATAACGTCCGATAAAGCTTGCACGCTTTGAAAAGCTTGGCCATCTTTGGGACGCCCCAAGAGTCCCAAATTTTGATCACCAAAGCGGCTGACCACATCTAGTCCCCACAGCTTGGCGAGTTGTGCGTTGTTACCCAACTCTGGATGTGCGTCTAGCGGCAAGTGGTAGGCAATCAAATTGATGTCGTGTTGCAACAAGCGTTGAAGTCTTTGTTTCATCCAACCCGTTACCGTGCCGTTTTGGCCGCGCCAAAATAATCCGTGGTGTACAAAAATTGCATCGGCCTTCGCATCGATCGCTGCGTCTATGAGTGCGCGACTCGCTGTCACACCTGACACGATATGGCTGATGCGGTCACGGCCTTCGACCTGCAAACCATTGGGGCCATAGTCTTTGAAGTTGTCTGGTAGCAGCACGCCACGAAAAGCGTTCAGCAATTCACCTCGGCTGATGTCTTGTTTGGTCACAGCAATATTTTTCGTTTATTTAACGGGCTTGTTGAGCTTAGCAGCCGGCCTCTGAGCGGGCGTCACCTCTAGGGTCATATCAGCATTGCGCCGTTTGATACGCATTTTGACGGAAGTGCCAGGCGTTTGTGCGGCGATGAGTGTCAGCAACTCGCTCACGTTACGCACTTCTTTCTCACCTACCGCCAACAACACATCGCCCGGCTTCAAACCCGCTTTGAATGCGGGTCCGTTTTGCAAAACTCCCGTGATGATGACACCTTCGGTTTGCTTGATGCCAAACGTCTCGGCCAAATCGGAGTTCAACTCGATGGGTTCGACGCCAATCCAACCGCGCGTGACTTGGCCGTTGCGCACCAACCCATCTAGCACCTGTCGTGCCGTGTTCACGGGGATGGCGAACCCAATTCCCATATTGCCACCAGAGCGCGAATAAATCGCGGTGTTGATACCCAACAAACTACCGTTCACATCCACCAAAGCGCCGCCAGAGTTTCCGGGGTTGATGGCTGCATCGGTTTGAATAAAGTTCTCGAAGGTGTTGATGCCGAGTTGGTTGCGGCCCAAGGCTGAGATGATGCCTCCCGTCACCGTTTGGCCCACACCAAATGGGTTACCAATGGCCAAAACTTTGTCGCCTACTTGCACCGTGTCGGAGTTGCCCATGGCAATGACGGGCAAGCGGTCTAGGGTGATGCGCAAAACCGCCAAATCAGTATCAGGATCTGTACCAATCACTTTGGCCGTCGTGCGTCGGCTATCGCTCAATGTGACTTCAATTTCTTGCGCACCTTCGACCACATGGTTGTTGGTCAAGATATAGCCCTCGGGGCTGACGATCACACCGCTGCCCAAGCCCATTTGCGGGCTATCGTCTTCGCGGTCACCGTAGAAGAACCGAAACCATGGGTCATTGGCCAACGGATGTGATGTGCGCGCTTGGGTAGTGGCAATGCTGACAACTGCAGGCGCCGCGCTTTTTGCGGCAGGGCTCAAACTGCCTGGCATGACGGTGCCAGGCGCATGGGACGGCGCCTCCAGCAAAGTCACGCCTTGCAAAGAGGGGCGGCGGTTTAACCACTCGGGCTTTAAGGTGACGATTACAAACCACACCGCAAATAAAACGGTAACCACTTGCGAAAAAAGCAACCAATTGCGTTTCATGTAAATTGGCCTAAAACTAAGCTATTTCAAAAACTGAATACTTGAATGACGCTAAGGCGCGCTACCTGGCACTTCTGCTTCAGCCTCGGGCGCTTGGGTGTGTTTGATAAACAGTTGCGCAGCCCAAATACCCACCTCATACAAAATGCACATAGGGATCGCGAGCGCCAATTGCGACACCACATCGGGTGGCGTAATAACAGCAGCAATCACGAAGGCCAACACTATGAAATAAGAACGGAAGTCTTTGAGCTTTTGGATCGAGACTACGTTCATTCGCGCCAACACAATCACCACAATCGGCACTTCAAATGCCAAACCAAAGGCAATGAACATGGTGATCACAAATCCCAAATAGGCTTCAATATCAGGTGCTGCCGTAATGCTCTTTGGTGCAAAGCTTTGGATAAAACTAAACACTTGGCCAAAGACAAAGAAATAACAAAACGCAACACCAATAAAAAATAGCAAGGTGCTTGACACCACCAAAGGCAAGACCAGCTTCTTCTCGTGAGAATACAAACCAGGTGCGACAAATGCCCACATTTGATAGAGCACTACCGGCAAGGCCAAAAGAAAAGCCGTCATTAACAAAATTTTGAGTGGCACTAAAAACGGCGAAATCACCGAAGTGGCGATCAATGTCGCGCCAGTCGGCAATTGCGCAATCAAAGGTGCGGCCAAAATGTCGTAGAGCGCGGCAGGGCCGGGGTAAACCGACAAGGCCACAGCCGCCACGCCAATAGCGATACAGGCCTTGACCAAACGGTCGCGTAACTCAACGAGGTGCTGAACGAAGGGTTGCTCGCTGCCTGCGAGTTCGTCTTTGGGGGTGCTATCAGACATTCGGTTTTACACCGGGACGAAACCGTGCCACGCGGGCCGCGCCAGACAAAGCCTTGGTGCGCACACCCATGCGGGCCTTGTACCAGTGCGGCGTAGCGCCACGCTTCAGACGCCATTTTTTCTTAGGGTTTTGATACTCAGGAACAGGCGTGGTGACACTAGCGGCCCAACTCTCACCGGTTAGCTGAGCCGTGGTGTCGGCCCAGTCTTTCTCAAATTCGTTGCTGGCAGTTTGTACAGAGCTTTGAACATCGCGGGCAGCGTTTTCGACGCTGTCTTTCATCTTCTTTAACTCTTCTAAGTCCATGGAACGATTGACTTCGGCCTTGACGTCGGCCACATAACGTTGTGCTTTGCCGATCCAAGAGCCCAAAGTACGGGCCACAGTTGGCAGCTTTGCTGGCCCTATGACGACCAATGCCACGGCACCAATGAGTGCCATTTTGGATATACCAAGATCAATCACAACGCACGATCACACACGTCTTAAGACTTGTGTTTGACTTCTACGTCAATGGTATTTTTTTCAGTGGCCGTTGAAGTGCCGCCCACTGCAGGCGCAGGCGAGGCTGATTTATCTTCTGGGGGGGTGCCGCCCTCTTTCATGCCATCTTTAAAGCCTTTTACAGCGCCGCCAAGGTCTGAACCCAAATTGCGTAGCTTCTTGGTACCAAAGACCAGCATCACGATCACGAGCACGATCAACCAGTGCCAAAGCGAAAACGAACCCATACGAAACTCCTAAACAATTCAACAGATTCTAATCAGCCACGCAACCAAGGGCGCGGACCGCCCATGACGTGCCAATGTAGGTGGTGAACTTCCTGCCCACCCTCTTTGCCAGTATTAGTTACAACCCTAAACCCCCCTTCAGGGTAAGGCCTTGCGCCTTCTTGCAATGCCAGCTTGGGCGCCAAGCCCATCATGCGGCCGATTAATGCCTCGTGCGCTGGCCCCAATTGGGCTAGTGATGGGATGTGCAACTTAGGAATCATCAAAAAATGCACGGGCGCCCAGGGGTTTATATCGTGAAAAGCAAAAATCTCGTCGTCCTCATAGACCTTACGCGAAGGGATCTGCCCCGCAATGATTTTGCAAAAAATACAGTTCGCGTCTTGCATGCTTATTCCCCGGAGTTTTCTCGTTGTTGGACTTTGCGCAAGGCTTTTTCTTCTAAACCGCTCAGACCCTCGCGCCGCGCAAGCTCATCCACCACATCGGTAGTGGTTAAACCGTAATAGGCCAGCGCAATCATGCTGTGGAACCAAAGGTCTGCGACTTCGTTGACCAACTTAGCGCGATCGCCTCCGTGGTCGATGTCTTTGGCAGCCATCACCGTTTCCGTGGCTTCTTCGCCAATTTTTTTCAAAAACGCATCGGGACCTTTGTGCAACAAGCGGGCGACATAACTTTTGTCAGGGTCGCCGCCGTTGGCGGGTTTACGCGTTTCGATGACGTCAGCAAGACGCATCAAAGTGTCAGAGGTATTGGCTGGGTTGGAACGCATGGTGTTCACTTGTAAATAGATTCAGGGTCTTTGAGCACAGGCTCGCACGCTTGCCACGCATCGCCTTCTAAGCGCTGGTAAAAACAGCTGTGGCGGCCAGTATGGCAGGCAATGCCGGGGTCATGCCCCTCTTGCGTCACCTTGAGCAAAACCACATCGCTATCGCAATCGATACGAATATCGTGCACGGTTTGCATGTGACCCGACTCTTCGCCTTTGAACCACAGTTTGTTGCGTGAGCGGCTGAAGTAGACCGCGCGCTTTAATTCAGCGGTGAGTTGGAGCGCCTCGCGGTTCATCCAAGCGAACATCAGCACGTCGCCCGACGATTGCTCTTGGGCGATGACGGGGACAAGGCCTTTGTTGTCCCATTGGATGGTGTCTAGCCAGTTGGTAGTCATGCTGCTTTGGTAAGTGAATAGGGTCTATTTTGCCTACGCTTATGGGTACCGCCTGCTCGAGCAGTCAGATAGGACGAAGTTACCCCAATCGCACGGGGATGCCACGCGCCGCCATACACGCCTTGGCTTGTGCGACCGTGAATTCGCCGTAGTGAAAAATGCTGGCAGCTAAGACCGCATCTGCGCCGCCTTGTTGCACTCCGTCAGCCAAATGGTCCAAGTTGCCCACGCCACCTGAGGCGATTACGGGAACGCTGACCGCGTCTGCTACAGCGCGGGTGAGTTCTAAATCAAATCCACGCCTGGTGCCATCGCGGTCCATGCTGGTGAGCAAAATTTCACCTGCCCCAAAGGTTGCCATTTGGCTGGCCCAGGCCACCGCGTCTAGCCCGACGTTTTTACGGCCACCATGGCTGAACACATCCCATCCGTCGCCAACTGGTTGGCCTTTAGCGTCAGGGCGTTGCGCATCTTCAGCTGTGCGACGTTTGGCATCGATCGCTACGACGATGCATTGGGCACCGTATTTATTAGACGCATCGCGAATAACTTGTGGGTTAGCAATTGCAGCCGAGTTGAAACTTACTTTGTCTGCCCCCGCATTGAGTAATCGTCGCACATCTTCCACTGTGCGGACACCACCACCCACCGTCAGCGGAATAAACACCTGCGACGCCACCGCTTCGATGATGTGCAAGATGACATCGCGCGCATCGCTGGTGGCGGTGATGTCAAGAAAGGTAAGTTCGTCAGCGCCTTGGTCGTTGTAGCGGGCGGCAATTTCAACGGGGTCGCCCGCATCGCGCAACTCGACGAAATTCACGCCTTTGACAACGCGACCGCCGGTCACATCCAAGCAAGGGATGATGCGCTTGGCGAGCATCTTTAGCTGACCACGCGCAAACGCTGCCAGCCTTGCCACTCTTCTTGCGGCTCGAGGTGCACAGTCTCAAATACTTGGGCCGCTTCGACGCACAGCATGCGCGCGAAACCATCGTCTGGAAGGTCTGGCATTTGCACTGACTTTTCAGCGCCGGGGTTCCACACCACGGTATGCGCCCAACTGGGGCTTTGTTCAATTTGTAACAAGCTGCTACCGTCTTGCAAATGCAAAGCGTTGTCACCTGCGTGGTAGACGCGGTCAAACTCTCCGTCGAAGTGCAAACTGGGAGGCGCAATGTGGTGCACGTCTTCTACGGCGTCCCATTCTGGCAAGCCATCCAATCCGCGCAGCTCGGTTAAAGCGATGTCGTCCACTGCCAAATAGGTATGCAGCGCGCCCGTGAATTGAAGCGCATTTGAGTCGTTGTTAATCACTCGCAATGTGAGGTTGAGTTGCCCGGGCTCAATTTCCACGCGGT